>MDSZ01128985.1_pt1 | contig 10049 bp, 8 predicted proteins | sample 811201 | NCBI WGS metagenome assembly MDSZ01 (sample SAMN05326647, study PRJNA326480) | marine metagenome | isolation source: seawater | place: Indian Ocean: North | collected 2010 | reverse complement strand
GAGGGGCAGGAGCATCTTCAGGGCCTTGACGGCGGGGCGATTCTTATCGGCGCGCATATCGGCAACTGGGAGCTTGGCCCCTATGCCGCGCTTGCCGCCGGCCGCAAGGTGGCGGCGATCTATCGCCCGCTGAACAACAGGCTTCTTTCCGGGCTTCTGGAACGCCGGCAGGCGAATTATGGCGGCGACATCTTCCGCAAGGGGCGCGAGGCCGCGCTTGGTATGGTCAGCGCGCTTCGCAAGGGACAGGTGATGTGCCTTCTTGTCGACCAGCAGTTGCGCGAAGGCATGCCGGTGCCCTTTTTCGGCCATCCGGCGCAGACCTCGGTCAGCCATGTGAAGCTTGCCATCCGCAAGAAGGTGCCGCTGATGTATATGCGCACCGAACGGCTTGGCGGCAGCCGCTTCCGGGTGCGAATCTCGCCACCAGTCCCCCTTCCCGACAAGGATGACGACGCCACCATCCTTGCCGTGGCAAGCCAGATCAATGCCGAGATCGAAGGCTGGATTCGCGCCCAACCAGAACAATGGTTCTGGCCGCACCGGCGCTGGGGCAAGATCCTGCCGCATAGTCGGTAGGCAGTTAGAACAGGCTGTCCTGCGCGTCGCCCGCGGGCTTCGCGCGGGGGCTTCGCCTTGGCTTGGATGGCGGCGGGGTGGCCGGCCCGTCAGGGTCCAGCCGCGCCGCGCGGGTCGCATCGGCGAAGCGGATGGTGACATCGGCGCCGGCAGCCGCCTCGGCAGAGCGTTTCAGCGGCTTGGCGTCCGCCCCGGCGACAAGGGCGAATCCGCGATCCAGAACACGTTCAAAGGAATTGGCGTCAAGAAGCCGAGCCGCCTGCCCGAGCGCCGCGGCGCGAAGACTGATCTGATGGTCGATGACCTGCGCCATGCGCCCGCCAAGGCTGGCAAGGGACGCCCCTACCTCGGCAAGGCGGCGTTCCGGCGGGCGAAGCCGCGAGACGGTTCCGGCCAGACGCAGGGCCGCGTTCGACAGGCGGCGTTCGATGCCGCTATCAAGCCCGGCAACGGCAAGGTCCACCGCCTGGGCGCGGCGCTCCACCATCTCGGCCGGGTCGAGAAGCCCGCGCTCGGCAAGGCGGACCGCCTGGCCCGACATGTCGATCCGCTGCGCCACCGCACGGTAGAGGCGCGTGTCGATTTCACCCACACGCGCGATCAGCTCGGCGCGCACCGGCACCGCCATTTCGGCCGCCGCGGTCGGGGTCGGGGCGCGCCTGTCGGCAGCGAAATCGATCAGGGTAGTGTCGGTCTCATGGCCAATGGCCGAGATCACCGGGAGCCGACATTCGGCCACGGCGCGGACAACCTCTTCCTCGTTGAAGGCCCACAAATCTTCAAGCGAGCCGCCACCCCGCGCCACGATCAGCAGATCAGGCCGGGGCAAAGGTCCGTCGGCCGGCATCGCGTCGAAGCCGCGGATGGCGCGGGCCACCTGGCCGGCGGCCTCCTTGCCCTGTACAAGCGTTCCCCAGACAAGCACATGCACGCCGAACCTGTCGCGAAGCCGGTGAAGGATGTCGCGGATCACGGCCCCGGTCGGGCTTGTTACAACACCGATCACCGCCGGCATCGACGGGATGGACTGCTTGCGGTCGTTCTCGAACAGCCCCTCGGCGGCCAGCCGGCGGCGGCGCTCCTCGAGCTGTTTCAGCATCGCCCCCTCGCCGGCCATCTCCATGGTCTGGACGACGATCTGGTATTTCGAGCGGCCGCCATAGATTGTCAGCCTGCCGGTGACGACGACCTCGAGCCCCTCTTCCGGCTGCACACCGAGCGATCCGGCCACGGTCTTCCAGCAGACCCCGTCAAGCGTGTTCTTTTCATCCTTCAGGGTGAAATAGAGATGGCCCGACGCCGCCCTTGTCGGCCGCGAGATTTCGGCCCGCACCCGTACGAATTCGAAATTGCTCTCGACCGTGCGTTTGAGAAGCTGCGAGAGTTCGGTGACGCTGAGAAAGGGCGGCGCGTTCGACCCGGCCTCGTTTGCAGCCTCGGCGGCGGTCTCGATCGGCGGAAAATCGGCGGGCATGGGCGGGACCTCTTTATTGGCACTCCATTCTTATGCCATATTGCCGCCGGAGCAACCGGCTTCGGCCTCATTCCGCTCTGTCCGTATCCAGAAATCTCCAGGGACCCTGATGATGAAAATTCTCCTGATAGGCAGCGGCGGCCGCGAACACGCGCTTGCCTGGGCCATTTCCGGCTCGGCCCTGACCGAAACGCTGCTGATCGCGCCGGGAAGCGACGCCATGGCAGCGCTCGGGCGCTGCATGGATGTGGCGGCGGATGATCTGGACGGGTTGCTGGCCCTTGCCGAAGCCGAACAGCCCGATCTTGTGGTTGTCGGCCCGGAAGCCCCGCTTGTCGCCGGGCTTGTCGACAGGCTGACAGTGGCCGGGTTCGCGGCTTTCGGGCCAAGCGCAGCGGCGGCGCGGCTGGAAGGCTCCAAGGCTTTTGCCCGCGAGGCCTGCGCCCGCTTCGGTATTCACCAGCCCGGCTTCACCATATGCCATGACATGGACACCGCACGGGCTGCCATCGCCGCCACCGGCGGGGCCTGCGTGATCAAGGCCGACGGGCTGGCCGCCGGCAAGGGGGTCGTCGTCGCCGAAGACGCCGAAGAGGCCATGACCGCCGCCGCCGACATGTTGAAAGGCCGCTTCGGGGACGCCGGCGCGACGCTTCTTGTCGAGGAACGGATCACCGGGCCGGAAGCCTCGCTCTTCGCCCTTGTCGACGGGGCGGATGTCCTGTTCATGGGGAGCGCGCAGGACCACAAGCGCGCCTATGACGGTGATAAAGGGCCGAATACCGGCGGCATGGGGGCCGTATCCCCGGCGCCACGGCTTGACGTGGCGCTTCAGGCGCAGGTGATGGAGGAGATCGTAAGCCCGCTTGCCAGGGGCATGGCGGATGAAGCCATGCCCTATCGCGGCATCCTCTATGTCGGGCTGATGCTGACCGATACCGGCCCGCAGGTGATCGAATTCAACTGCCGCCTTGGCGATCCCGAGGCGCAGGTGATCCTGCCGCGTCTTCGTTCAGATTTCGTCGCGGCGATGCTGGCCACCATCGAGGGAACGCTTGGCCATGTCTCGCTGCGATGGGACGAGCGCAGCGCGGTCACGGTGGTGATGGCGGCGAAGGGCTATCCCGGCAGTTATGAAAAAGGAAGCGTCATTGCCGGAGCTGAAACGGCGGCTGGAGATGATGTGATGCTGTTCCACGCCGGCACGAAGATCGACGCGGACGGCACGCTGCGGGCCCATGGCGGCCGGGTGCTGGCGGTGACAGGCCTTGGCCGGGACGTCGGCGCGGCGCGTGGCGCTGCCTATGGCGCGGTGGACAAGATCGGCTGGCCCGGTGGGTTCTGCCGCCGCGACATAGCCGCAGAATAGGCCCAACTCACTGATTTCCGGTCGCTGGATTCCGATTATCGGCGCGCGGCGAAAAAATCCTTAAGCTGCGCCGCTGCCGCCGCCTCGGACAGGCCGCCATAGATGTCCGGGCGATGATGGCATGACGGGCTGTCAAAGAACCGCACGCCGGATTCCACAGCGCCCGCCTTGGCGTCGCGCGCCCCGAAATAGAGCCGCCTGATGCGCGCATGGGCGATGGCACCGGCGCACATGGTGCAGGGCTCCAGCGTGACCCACAGATCACAATCCTCGAGCCGTTCGCTGCGCCGTGCGAAAAAGGCCGCCTGAAGGGCCAGCAATTCGGCATGGCTGATGGCGCTGCTGTCGCGCCGCATCCGGTTCTGCGCCATGGCGATGATGGCACCGTCGGAATCGGTCACGGCGGCGGCAACCGGCACCTCGCCGGCGGCGGCGGCGGCGGCGGCCTCGTCCAGAAGACGCGCCATGATGTCGGGTCGCGGATTGATCACATTCATCACCGTCTTGTCGCACAGCCGGGCCGCCCCGGCAATTCGGCGATTTGCCAAGCGCCTGTTTTGCGGGTAACACCGGCGGCATGACAGACAAGACAGGCTTCACCCTCGACGCGCCGGACGGGCCAGAGCGCATCGCCAAACATATCGCCCGCGCCGGCGTCTGTTCGCGCCGCGAGGCCGAGGCGCGCATCACTGCCGGTCGGGTTACGGTGAATGGCGAGCTGATCACCAGTCCGGCGCTGAATGTAAGCGCGGCCGACAGTATCACCGTCGACGGCAAACCGCTTCCGCCGCGCGAACCGGCGCGGCTCTGGCGCTATCACAAGCCGCGCGGCCTCGTTGTGAGTTCGCGCGATGAAAAGGACCGTCAGACGATATTCGATTCCCTGCCGCCAAGCCTGCCGCGGGTGCTGTCGGTCGGCCGGCTGGACATGGATTCCGAAGGGCTGCTGCTGCTGACGAATGATGGCGGGCTGGCCCGGCATCTGGAATTGCCCAGCACCGGATGGAGTCGCAAATACCGCGTGCGGGTTCAGGGCCATGTCGATCCCGAGGCGCTCGGGGCGCTTGCCGACGGCATCACCATCGACGGCATCCGCTATGGCAAGATCAGCGCCCGTCTCGACCGGCAGATGCCAAGCAATGCCTGGCTCAACATCGCCATCCGCGAGGGCAAGAACCGCGAGGTGCGCCGCATCATGGAACATCTCGGCCATCAGGTCAGCCGCCTGATCCGCGTCTCCTACGGGCCGTTCCAGCTTGGCGATCTGGAACAGGGCGGGGTCGAGCTGGTGAAGCCGCGCATCCTTGCCGACCAGCTCGGGCTTGCCGCGCCGGATACGCCGACAGGCACCGCCACCGCCCGCAAGCCGAACCGCAAATCTGCCAGAGGGCGGCCGGGCGGGCGCGCCGCATCAGGAAAACCATCTTCGGGGGCTTCACGACATGCGAATCATCGCCGGTCGCCATCGCGGAACAAAACTGACCGAACCGGCCGGCGCTAGCACGCGCCCGACAGCCGACCGCGTCCGCGAATCCCTGTTCAACATTCTGGCAGGCGGCCGCTTTGGCGAGGCCGTGCCGGACAGTCATGTCATCGACGCCTTTGCCGGCACCGGCGCGCTGGGGCTGGAAGCCCTGTCGCGCGGGGCGGCGCATGCCAGCTTCATGGAGCGTGATCCCGGCGCGCTGATGACCCTGCGGGCGAATATCGACCGGCTTGGCCGGCAGGCGGACTCCACGGTGATCGCCGGTGACGCGCTGAAACTTGCCAGCTGGCGCGGGGATGCCGCCGGGCTTGTCCTTGCCGATGCACCCTATGGCAGCGGCGACGGGCTGACGGTGGCGGCGCGGCTTGGCGAGGTTGGCGCGCTGGTCCCCGACGCGCTGGTCGTGATCGAGACCGGGCAGGGCGAGACCCTTGACGAGACGGCGCTTGCCAATGCCGGCTTCACGGTGCTGGACAGCCGGCGCTATGGTCGCGCGCGGCTTCATTTCCTGCGGTTCCGGGGATAGATCAGCGGCGTCCGAACAACCGTTCGACATCGGCAATCGACAACCTTACCCAGGTCGGCCTGCCATGATTGCACTGGCCTGAATTGGGCGTGGCCTCCATCTCGCGAAGAAGCGCGTTCATCTCGGCATCATTCAGCCGCCGCCCGGCGCGAACCGAGCCATGGCAGGCAATGGTCGCCAAAACATGCGCCAGCCTGTCCTCCAGTGTGCGGCTGCCACCAAGCTCGATCAGCTCTTCGGCGATTTCACGGATCATCTGCGCCGCGTTCGGCGTGCCAAGAAGCGCCGGCACCCCGCGCACCAGCACGCTGCCTTCCCCGAACCCCTCGATCTCGAGGCCAAGTCCGGCGAGGAATTCCGCCTCGCCAAGAACCGCCTCGCACTGGTCAGCGGACAGATCGACGACCTCTGGAATCAGCAGCGCCTGCACCGCTACCCCGTCGGTCGCCATCGCTGCCTTCATCCGTTCCATGACAAGCCGTTCATGCGCCGCATGCTGGTCGATGATGGTGATGCCGTCGCCTGTCTCGGCGACGATATAGGTCTTGTGAAGCTGCGCCCGCGCCGCGCCGAGCAGCGTATCGACAAGCTCGGGATCATCCTCGCCCACCGCTGCCGAGGCCGGGGCTGACGGCGGCAGGTCCGGCATCATCGATCCGGCGGCTTGCCCTTCCGCAAGGGGGGCCTGCCAGTCCGGCGGCGGGGCGGCATAGCCGGCAGCCGGCGGTGCGGAAAAGCCGGTCCTGGCGCGCCCGCCTTGGGCAAACAGGCGGGAGGCAGCCATCGCCCCCTCCCCGGTGCTGCGGATGCCGTCATCCTGAAGCTGCGCCGATATCGCGCCGACCAGAAGCGAGCGCACCCCGGCGGCGTCGCGGAACCGGACCTCGGTCTTCGCCGGGTGCACATTCACATCAAGCGATTCGACCGGCACCGTCAGGAACAGCGCCGCCATCGGATAGCGTCCGCGCGGCAGCGTATCGCCATATCCGGCGCGCACCGCGCCGCTCAGCGAGCGGTCCTGGACCGGCCGGCCATTGACGAACAAATAGATTGACCCCGGGGTCGGCCTGTTCATCGTCGGCAGGCCGGCCAGCCCGCGAAGGCCGATATCGCCGCGGCGCGCATCAAGGCGGACGGCCTCGTCACCAAAGGTTTTTCCCATCACCGCGGCGAGGCGGCGGGCGCGGGTCTGGTCCTCGTCGCCAGCGGCCAGATCATCGTGCGGCGCCGGCAGGTCAAGAAGCGTACGGCCATCCCCTTCCAGGACAAACCCGACCCTCGGCCAGGCCATGGCCAGACGGCGCACCACATCAAGGCATCGGCCCTGCTCGGTCCGCTCGGTCTTCAGGAATTTCAGACGCGCCGGCACCGCCTTGAACAGCTGGCGGACGGCGACGCGGGTGCCGCGGGCAAGGGCGGCGGGTTGCGGCGCGCCGACATCGCCAGCATCCACAATGATCTGCCAAGCCTGTGTTTCGCCGGCGCGAAGCGAGGTTATTTCAAGGCGCGACACCGCGCCGATGGAGGGCAGCGCCTCGCCGCGAAAACCGAGGCAGCGGATGTCGTCAAGCCGGCCGTCAGGAAGCTTCGAGGTGGCGTGGCGGCGGATGGCCAGCGTCAGGTCGTCAGCCGACATGCCGTGCCCGTCATCACTGATGATGATCTCGTCGATGCCGCCACGTGTCAGGCTGATGCGGATGCTGGACGCGCCGGCATCGAGGGCGTTCTCGGCGAGTTCCTTGAGGGCGCTTGCCGGCCGTTCGACAACCTCCCCCGCGGCGATCCGGTCGACAAGCGTGTCGGGAAGCTGCCGGATCACGGCCATGGCGTTACTCGCCGATGGTCAGCGACTCATCGCTTTGCAGGTCGATGGCAGGCGTGCCGCCATCGGTCGGGAAGCGGCCTTCACGCAGGTTCCTGCGAAGGCGCTGGTCCTCGGCGAACTGGTCCAGAACCGGACCGATATCGGGCATGCCGCCAAACAGTATCTGGATGGGAAGGCGGCGCTCGAAACGGATACCATAGGTTTCCTCGTCCACCGTCTCGCGGATGTTGGCCGGCACCGAGGCAAAATCAAACAGGCTCTCGTATCCGGCTTCCGCATTGCCCTCGGCCGAGCCAAGCGAGGCGGCAGCGACGGAACGCGCATCACTGCCGCCTTCCTCGCTTACAACGCGCGAGGCGCCGACCAGTTCCTCGGACGAGGCGGAAAAGCTTGGCGGCAGAGACAGCGGCGGGCGCACCACCACTTCGAATTCGTCGGGTGACGATTTCTCGTCACCGATGGCCTTGCGGAAATCCGAGCATCCGCCAAGTGCGAGTCCGGCACCGCAGATCACCAGCGCCGCAAGGGCGGCGCGTGGAAACGGAAGGCTGGTAAAGGGCGTCATTTTGAGTCTGTCTCTCGTTCCAGAAAGAGGCTGGCCATCCATGCCGCGGCACCGACGGTAATTCCGGCGTCGGCGATATTGAAGGCCGGCCAGTGCCATGTTTGAACATAAACGTCGATAAAATCAACCACCTTGCCAAAGCGAAGCCGGTCAAGGGCGTTGCCGACGGCACCACCGGCAATCAGCCCGGCGCCCAGCCTCTCACCGCGCCGGAAGGTGGGCGCCTTCCACAGCATCCATCCCGCCACCGCGAAAGCGAGCGCCGACAGGAGGGCCGGCATGGCCCATCCGGCGTCCGCCAGCATGCCGAAGCTGATCCCCGAATTCCACACCGGAACAAAATTCAGGAAGGGCAGAACCCCGATCCGCTGCGGGGGATCGAAAATCCAGTCCAGCATCACCTGCTTGGTGACGAGGTCGGCGACAAGGACGGCCAGCGCGACGATCAGCACCTGTCGGCGCCCCGTGACCGGCCTGATGTCATCCGGCGCGGTCATTCACCACATCATCACAGCGGTTGCAGATGGCCCCCTCGAATGTGACTTCGGGCATGATCTTCCAGCACCGTGCGCATTTGCCGCCCTGCGCGGTGGCAAAGCCGACGGCCACATTCTCGATCCCCTCGACCCGGAAGGCGTCCGCCGGCGCGTCACCCGTGCTGATCTCGGCATCCGAGGTGATGAAGAGCGCTGCGGCGTCCTCGCCCTCGAACAGCGCCGCGCCGGCATCATCGACATAGACAACCGGCGCCGCCTGGAGCGAGGCCCCGATGGCGCCGTCATTGCGGGCCACCTCGAGCGCGGTCGTGACCACCTGACGGACCTGGCGGATGCCGGCCCAGCGGTCGCCAAGCGCGCTGTCATGCCAGTCCGACGGGATCGGGTCATAGCTTCGCAGATGCACCGAATTCTCGATGTCGCCGACGAGGGACTGCCAAGCCTCCTCGGCGGTGAAGGCCAGGATCGGCGCAAGCCATGCCGTCAGCCGTTCGAACACCTCGTTCATCACCGTGCGGCAGGCCCGGCGTTCCACCGAATCCGCGGCATCGCAATAGAGGCGGTCCTTGCGGATTTCGAAATAGAAGGCCGACAGATCGCTGTTGCACAGGGTATGGAGCTCGGTGAAGATGCCGTGGAAATCATAGCCTTCGGTCATCTCGCGGATGCGGGCATCAATCTCGGCAAGCCGGTGGAGAACCCAGCGTTCCAGCGCCGGCATATCGTCGCGCGACACGGCTTCCTCGGCGGTGAACCCGTCAAGCGCGCCAAGAAGATAGCGAAGGGTGTTGCGGAACCTGCGGTAATTGTCGGTGGTCCGCTTGATGATCTCCTGGCCGATGCGAAGATCATTGTAATAATCCGAGCTGACAACCCACAGGCGCAGAATGTCCGCGCCGTTCTGGTCCATCACCTTCTGCGGTGTGACGACATTGCCAAGCGATTTCGACATCTTGCGGCCCTGCTCGTCGAGGACGAAGCCGTGCGTCAGCACACCCTTGTAGGGCGCGCGGCCGCGCGTGGCGCAGGATTGCAGAAGCGACGAATGGAACCAGCCGCGATGCTGGTCGGAGCCTTCCAGATAGAGATCGGCCGGGCTGACAAGGTCGTTGCGCTTTTCCAGCACAAAGGAATGGGTCGATCCGGAATCGAACCAGACATCCAGAATGTCGGTGACCTGCTCATAGTCCGCCGGATCATGGTCTGGCCCGAGAAAGCGCGACGGGTCGGACGAGAACCAGCAATCCGCGCCTTCCTCTTTCATCGCGGAAACGACCCGGTCGATCACGGCCTGGTCGCGAAGCGGCTCGCCGGTTGCCTTGTGGACAAACACGGTGATCGGCACGCCCCAGGCGCGCTGGCGCGACAGGCACCAGTCCGGGCGCTGTTCGATCATCGAGGTCAGGCGCCGCTGGCCGGCGGGCGGAAAGAAGGCGGTGCGGCCAAGCTCGGACACGGCGGTGTCGCGAAGCCCGTGCGATTCCATCGAGACGAACCATTGCGCGGTGTTGCGATAGACGAGCGGCGCCTTCGAGCGCCAGGAATGGGGGTAGGAATGGACCAGCTTGCCGATGCCGATGACACCGCCATGCTCGGCCATGATCTCGGCGATCCTCGCGTTGTCACGAAGCACATGCATGCCGGCGAAAATCGGCAGATGCTCCATGATCTTGCCGTCTTCGGCCACCGTGTCGGGCAGCGGGATGCCGTGCTCGAGATGGGCCAGTT
>MDSZ01164213.1_pt1 | contig 10050 bp, 19 predicted proteins | sample 811201 | NCBI WGS metagenome assembly MDSZ01 (sample SAMN05326647, study PRJNA326480) | marine metagenome | isolation source: seawater | place: Indian Ocean: North | collected 2010 | reverse complement strand
TGACGTACACCCCCAGGTATCGCCCAAGCTACTTGAGAGCCTGAAGACCCGACTCATGACAACCCCTCCGGAGAGCCCCCGGCAACTGTGTGAGGTAAGTCTGACACCGCCCAAATTTATTTTGATGTCCGCTAACCCCGGCCTTAGCTGCTGTCCATTTTGCTGTACCACACCGACCGAGACCACCCTGCGCTGAGGCAAGGCGACATGCTCCCGTTTGGCCAAGCACTTGTGGACCTGACGACCCCGATTCTGATTGACAAGTTCACGGTGTACGGCCTCGAGCCAGTGCCCCCTGAAATTGACGCCCGAATCCGCAAGCTGGTCATTCTGTTTTCGGAGCGGTGCACCTTTGCCAAGACCGGTACGATACTGGTGGCCGGAAACCCCCCCCAAGGTCGCCATATCGCTGACACGGGCTTGCAGGCGATGCATTCATTCGGAACATCATTCGGACCCGGCTGACCCCCGATCGCCACGCGGTGCACAGTGCATCTGATGTCTTCACCCCCTTTGCGGAGCAGGTTAGCGGCGGCGGCCCAATTTTCAGTTTTGAACCTTGCTCACCTCGACTCTAGATTCCCGGGCAAGCCTCAAACCGGATTCTCCGCCCGTTCATCGACACGCACCCCACCAAGATTTCAGCAGCGCTCGACTGGAAGAGCACGGATGGTACAAAGACAATGCGGCGAACCGTGCAAAGCGCGCGCTGACAACGATTTGTGTCCAGGCCTGCTCTTTGCGGCGGCGATGCTTTCCGAGCTACTGGAGTCGCGGTGCCGGGTCATGATTAACCACGAGCTGCTACACACCGACAAGCCCACCCTCTTTGTAATCTCGGGCATCGATCTTGGTTTCGGTACCGTTTTTATTGTTTGTAGAAATATTTCTACCCACGCGCTAACCACCAAATTTATTTCAGGCGATGCGTTCGGGTGCCGCGTTGGTGACGACCTAATGGTGACCTCGAGCGTGACGGCTGCGATCTGGCACTGGGTAGGTCTGAGTCCTCGAACCACCACCACGCCGACAACTACTGACCCACTGCCCAGGCCGCGAACAGCGACAACGACGACCTCGTGACAGCCCTCAGCGCCCCCGAAACGCTCCAGGCCACCTCAAAGTTCCACGGATTCCAGCTAGGGGCGGCACACGAAAATGGGCGGCAAGATTGACGGCGGGTACACCATCATCGACGTCTCCACAGAATCACCACAATCAGAAACGCTATCCAAATCGCCAAGTCGATCGTCTGGGCTGCTAGTTCCGACATAACTTGGAACCATCACTACCATTGGTATATAGCGGGCAGCACGAATCTGCGCCTTGCGGTAGCCCTCCTCGATAGCATAAAGCGAGTGCTCTGGAAGCGGGACCCACGTTCCATATGGCGGAATTGTAGCCCCATCCGGTGTGAATCCCCATCCTAATTGATTCCCAGAGACCTGGCCAGCAGCCTACAGCATTGTCAATTTTTGCAGCGACCACGGCTGGGCTACAGCATTCGCACCATATGAGTACAAGACATAGCGCTCCGGTTGGGATAACGTCCTCGGCCTCGATATCTGTGCCAAAAGTTGGGTGAGTGGGCGGAACCTCGCTTGCCTGGGGGTATGGCCCGGGCTTACCGTCTGGTGGAAGTGAGAGCACCCAGCGGGCGACCATCGTACTAAGCAGCTGCACTGTAATCTAAAATTAGAATAGTCCTAAAATAGATCGGCCGGGCGGGGCTCACCATTGATATTCACCAAAATTTCAAGAAAAAAGTCGATGGCGTCCCACAGATTTTTGAATCGCTCGGTGCCTTTTTCCTGGCGGGTGCGGTCCCACGAGAGCTGGCGGGGTGTCAATTTTGAGCTGCCACTGCTGCACGGACCGCGAGCGCCTACCTTGGCGAACATCAATAGAAACACCCCGGCCGCCACGATCGCCGTGATAAAAAACAAATCTGGGGCAGACGGTCAGGAAAAATACAGTGGGACTAGCCTGCCCGGAGAGCCTACCCGTTGTTTTGCTATCGGCAATCTCCTGGACCGAATTGAAAACGAGTGTATAACTAAGGGCATTTATAAAAAGCTAGACACAAAGGTGAGTGAGGACCATTTACCAAATTGCCACGTGGCAGCGTACGTTGTAGTATTTCTTTTCGGTAGCCGTGTCGATCGAAATCTCAGAATCGCCGGCCATTGTGCACAGACCATGTCACCGACCCCCAAATATGTCTCCATGGAGTGCGGGTGCCCGATTGAGAAGAGCGCGACGGTCTGCCCACGATGCTTCACGCCCATCACCCGGCTCCAGTACGACCCCACGATGTGCGTCTCTCCGCTGTGTACCAATGAAGCGACCGACGTGTGGTGCGACTCTTGCATCGATGGGGTGATCTCCAAGTGTCGGCGGTTCTGCCTGTTTGGGGCGACAACGACCGGGCTGAGACGGTAAGAGCGGGGTTCCCCATCGTCAACTCTGCTTCATCGCTAACTGTTGTTCGGTTGCAGCCATGTGTCGCTTCTGGGGCAGATTCCGATTTCGATGCGCGGCCTGATGCACACAAACACGTGGTGCGATTTAAGTCGCTGGCGGTGCCTGTTTTGATTGATTCTGATTTCGAGCGGGCCACAGGTTCAGCTCCGAGGTGATGGCGGCGATTTTGCCACGGTTGTGCAGCGGTTGGGAGTTCAGGCTTGAAGACGAAAAGATAATCAGTACCCTGGACCGCGAAGCCGCCGAGATCGAGGCAGCTGGCAATGTTGTGAATCTGCCGGCGGACCACCACAGCCCTGTGATCGGCAAGGCGCTGCGCACGTTTTTGCTGGTCAGTTGAATTGCCACCGCTTTAATTTTTCATCGGCTGACACACGAATTCAGGAGCACGGGCCTCGGTACAAAATTAATTCGGTCGGGTTTGCCAGTTTTCGCGGGAAGACGGCGCTCGACATCCACGACCAGGCCACGCTCATTGCTGCAATTGAGAGAGCGTGCGTTCGGTGGGGTGGTGCACTGGAATAAATCGGGGACTGACACATTGGCGCAGCCGGTTCCAGGGGTGTCGAATCCGGGACATTGTGGCCGAGTACGAGCACGCCATTGTACGGCAGAGAGCGGTTGCGGTGATGGGAGGGAAAAAACTCATGTGTGCTGTGCAGCATGACATTGCAGCGTGCGAAGAAGCCGGGCAGATTGTGACTGTCGCCGGTGTCGCCTTTTCCGCAAATTTGTTATAAAAGTGCACAGTCCTCAGGCTGAGTATGGCGAGCTCCCCGGACCTTGAAGCGGGCGCCCCCCAATTTGACAACGATCTCGAGATTGATTTCACAGACACGGCGCTTGACATGCACGCGGGGCTGGCGGAGATTGATCAACGGGTGACAGAGGTCCACGAGCGGGTGGACAAGGTTGATAACCGGGTGACTGAGGTGGAGACCAAGATAAAGACAAGTCCCCCTGTGCCGGAATCGCCGACCGAAGAGACACCGCTGTTGCCGCAAGACAGTCCGCAGGCTACCTCTTTTCTGAATTTCCTGTGATGGCCTCGGCCGCCGCAACCAGCTTCCTGAGAATGTGCGCCCCCTCCCCCCTTTTAAAATAAACAACGCCTATCGAATGTGTGAGCCGAGGGTGACACTGGGCATAAGGTAGCTGGCTGTACCTGTTTTTGTGTCAATCACAGTGTGTGTCGGGATCACCGCAAGCGCTCCACTTTTGCACCTGAGGGAGATGGCCCCGCCCTTGGCCGCTGATATGGTGACCCCGTCCCACCCGTGAATAATGTTGTACGACTGCTCCGTGGCCGATCGGTGTAGCGACGCCTCGCAGCTTGTAGTTCGCTGTAGAAAGGACGCTACAATTTCGGAGAGGTAGAGCATCTGGGCAACCGACGTCAGGCTCCGAAATTAGTGGGCGAATGGCACGGCTGGACGCACCGAAAAGTCGAATGGAATGGCCGGAAGCTTGATGTCGTCGGAAGTAGATGGCAGCAGCGTGCCGAGTAAAATCCCGATCTGGACCTGGCACCGTGGTCAGCACAAAAAAGATGGTATTTTCGGGGCGAATGACTCACCACCATGTCGGCCGTATCGGTGACCGAGAATGTTGTCGTCCCCCCCCATTGTTTTGGTGCAGTAGTAAGATCGCCGCCGACCCTCCGACACGTCCATTTTGCGCGCCGTCGCTCGTCGATCGTGATGGTGCAGAAGAATGAGATGCCATTTCGGACGCTCTTGAACATGCCGGTGGTTTTGGTGACGGCCTGGACTGCATGTGAGCTGTGCAATACCAAAGGCGGTTGGGGGCAGCCCTTACCTCTGCGTGGCAACCGTGGAGACCGGCGGCGTGACAGAAGATTACATTCATTTGCGCTGGAGGCACACAGTTCATATATGCGAGTGGACACCAATCATCAAAGTCACATGGCGACCACCCATCTCGACACCGGAAGCAAATCAATGACCGTTTGTTACGACCTTGGCCCCATCAAGGCAGGCAAGACCGCAAAGTTTCATCTCCAGGGTGAGCATCTGTTGGCCGGAGCTCCGTTCTCAGACCACGACATGATGCAGCCGGAGAGCCTGAGTGTGTCCGTTCACGCCGACCAGCCGATGGGAGTGTCTCTGCACCACGACTGCGACGGGCTTGTGCCAATTGCGACCGGTAAGTGGAACCAATTGATGGGTGGGGCAGAGTTGAACTCGGGGTACTAACATGGTGTGCAGCCTCGCGCGTGATCAATGTGGACGGCCGGACCGGAGTGGCGAGCGCATTCCACCACGTTTCGGGAGCGGACCAGAAGATTGACCTGACTGGAGTGACCGAGCCTGGAGAAGCCGTGCTGCGCCGCAACCGTGCAGACTGGGAGAACATGGTGCCGGCCAATGTGACATCCGGAGCTTTCAAGGTAGACCACATGAAAGGAGACAAGCTCGAGACAAATTATGTGATTACGCCGAACGTGACCGATGCATCCCTGAAGAACCAGTCAAACGTAAGAGGAACGCGGGGTGTGCGGTGCATAAATTCGATTGTTGTCTGACCGGCGGTCTTCGCTTTCTAGGCCCTCCACCGTCTGATTTCCAAGAACTCTGGCAAGAGCGCATTTTACGGCGGCAAGTTTGCAAAGGACGCGAACACTGTTGAATGGAACGGCACCGCGGGCTGCTTCAAGTTGTCTGATTCCGAGTTCCAGACCATGAAGTCGGAGATGACTGACGCGCTGACCGTGACTTCAAATTTCCAGCACGGTTTGCGGGCACAGGCGACCAATCTCGGGCCAGAGGACTCCAAAAACTGCCGGGTGTTTGTGACGATTAACCGGAAGGAGAACGTCGCACCGGTCGAAGGGTAAGACAAGTCGAATTCTGCCGCGCGATCACGTAAATCGAATCGTGGCTTGAGTCTAACACGCGGTTTGTAGGTTCGGCAAGCTTTCGATTGGACCAGCTGGCAACGCACAGGCTGTAGATACGGAGGAGGCGCGTGGTTTGTTCAAATCCGCCGGGGATGATTCCAAGTTCACCGTCAGCGCTGTCTGAAAGGCTACCACCACCACTGTGTTCGGCGCCGTCTGAGAGTGTTTCGATACGTGTAGTAAGCCGGATGATCGAGGAGATGCCGCAGCCGTTCTTTATCAGCGTGCTGCAAAACATGACGCACCTGCCGAGGACCGAGATTTCGCATGCGCTTGCACACCTAGTTTCCGAGGGGCGCGTGGCGTGGCTGGGGAGTTCCGATGACGGGCCGTACAATAAACTGTGAACATGGAAGTGATATAAGCGATACTGTAGACATAGATGTAGTTTGATGTCGAGCCACACATTTAAAGATGACATAGTCAATATTCAAACCGGGGCCCCGCTGCGTAATTTGCCGAGACTCATGTATATAAATTACGACAGAGACCACGTTTGGATGATTGACAGAAATGATCTCGAATATACAAGAAACAACGAGGGAGACCCGATCGCGACAGGCAAGGCAGCCTTGTACGTGAAATTTAGCGAAGACCAAATGCGTCTGGGTGTAACAACCGACGACCGCGTTGACTACGTCAATAAGCCTGCTAGAAATGTAACAATTGAGGGCACCGACGAAGAACCGTACTTTGATATTATTTTGGGCGAACCTGTCAACAATATACCTGAACCCGAACCCGTACCTGAAAGTCCTGTGTATCCATACGAACTCGATAGTGGGGGGGACGATATGTAAATAAAACTTGAAATCGAAATATGGGTGGTGTGTATTTAGGTAGTGTCGGCACAGCACAGGGCATGAATTTTGAAAAGCCATCCGGGTACAAGAATGTGAATTCGTCTGCGGTGTTGCGAGTATTTGCGGGGGAGAAGGCAATCATATCAGATGGCGTTCAACATTGTCGGAACAGCGGCGTTGATCGGTCTGCACGCCAGCGGATCTTTAGAGTGGCCACTTGCCGTAACTTTGGCGACCTCTCTGCTACCGCCGTCGGAAACAAAATGGAGGGTGACCGCACTCACAACGACTCTCTTCTATGCCACGGTTGTGACTAAAACAGTGACCTACAATTCGACGTATCCATTTATTGCGGCGGGACTGGTGCTAGTAAGCTAAAATTGAGATTGCATCTATTTACGGAATCGCGGTGTACAGTACAGGATGGGGCGGCGGCGCAAAAAGGAAAAAACGAGTACTGTAGTGTCACCGATGCTTGCGGAGACCCACCAGCTCCAGCGGTTCACACCCGCAGATGACCCCGATCGATACAGGGTATTCTCGCCTCGGCCAAAACTGGACGCCGACTACGATTTCACGGAACCTGATCGTACTAAGCCCAGGCGTAAGGCAATGGCTCCCAAATGCAGTGTGTCTTAGTTCAGGGGTGCTGTGCGGGTACGGTGGTATCGAAAAGGTGCCGACCATCAACGAGGAAGGGCAGCTGGGTGAACTGGCGCCAATCTTACCAAAGTCCGGGCTTGCAATTATTGGCGGCGTGAATTCTGCGCCCAAATTTATGAGCGAGGTGATTGCGCGCATGCTGGACGACGGACCGGAGACCGACAATTTGGCGCTGCGGTTCGAGGGGCTTCTTGAGACGGCGATTCGGGAGTGGGGCTACGTGGTGGCCTACAAGAAGACGGTCAATCGAGTTGGCAAGAGCGTGCGGTGTGACGAGGCCCGGAAAACTGGCATGGAAATTGACGGCGACGGCTACCTCTTCACTGAGACGCTGAGCGGGCTGTCGTACACCGTGCCTGAAGCCGAGTTTGCGAAATATGCAGTGTGCGCGTAAGCGGCTAGTGTGTAGGCCCTAGTGCCATGCTGCAAGGCTATCCGATCCCATTTAAAGCTCTGCTGGTCCAAGTCTACTTGTTTGTAAAGGGTGGGGGCGAACGCGCGGCGCAGTGCAGAGTATGGGGTGCTTATGCTGTGGGCAGGTGCCGGGGATGCCATTTTGGTGTACAGTGCGCTGCCGCTTTTTCAGGCGCTAAAATTGAATGCGACCGAGTTTCAAAAGATTTATGTGATTGTGCTGGTACGAATCCACGCATTCAATTGGGCTCGGATTGCCATTGATTCGGCATTCGTTGCAGATACCGTGGATTCTGAAGCCGCTTTTTGCGTGCACCGTCGATCTATGGAAAGCGAAACGAGGGTTCATGGTGCTCGGCGCTTCGCTGGGGGTAGCTGCCTGTGCCATTCTTGCCGATATCCCGTCGGTGTCGCTGTCGATCGCATGCTTCTTTGTGGCGAGTCTGGGGACGATGATGATTGACAGCTGCTGCGAAGGTAAAAACTCCCGATCGATGAAAAATGAGGTGCACGTAAACTGACAGGGGCGGGCAGGCAAGTACAGCGAACTCATGAATGCAGGAGGCTCCCAAGGCGTGACGCCGTTTGTGTGGACGATGGTGTCAACCGGCTCGATCATTGCGGCGGCGATTGTGGGCCCTCTGGCAGACCAGCAGCTTTTCACTGGGATCTTTGCGGCGGCGGCGGTCTGTTTTGGCCAGCTCCTGCTCCCGCTTGCGACGATTCCAGAGGCCCTGCCCGCGGACGTATCGCCGACCATTCCAACCAAGGTATTTCACCCCCACGCTTTCGTGAGTTCTAGGTGTGTTCTAACGCTGGTGTAGGCGGACTGGGTGACCTCGGCGGCGGTGAGCATTGCGGCGCTCCTGGTGGGCTCGCTTTCGAACACACTTCGGCCCGGGGTTGCACTCGCGCTTGGACTGTACAGCTGCTTTATTGTGGCGTACGTGGTGGTGGTGTGGCGGGGTCGGACCAAAGAGACGTCTGCGATGCTGTTTCTTTTCCTGTTTGACGCCTTTGAAATCAACACGATGGGGGCGATCGACTACTGGTGGGTGCGCACTGCTAGACGCCTTGGTGTGCTCTTTCTAACGCGGCACTGCGCAGGTGGACGGGGGGCTGTTCCGGTAAGAGGCGTGCCGACAAAGGTAATTTAAACGACATGTGCTCACTCTGACTTGCAGGGACCCCCGACTTGAGCTATACGACCTATGTAACCCACGCGGCCCTTATTGGCGGATTTGTGAGCGTCACGGTCTGCTTGTTCTTCCATGTTTTTCTGCAAGGCTACTCGCGGGCCACGCAGTTCAAAATTGCGGCGGCGTTCCGGCTGTTCCCCGGCCTCATGGAGCTGTGCATCAGTCGTCGGCTCAATCTTGCAATCGGCATATCGGACGAGGTAGGCCAAACCAGATATTGGAGCAAGGCGGGGTGCTGACAAGACGGTGCAGGCGGCGTTTTTCATTGCAGGTGCCACACTCAAACCGGCTTCCGTTGCCCTCGCTATGATGCCATCGGCGCTGCTTGCAAGTCAGAGTGTGGAGGACGGCCTGGAGACAACGACGTTTGCGCTTCTCGCGGCTAGTGCGAATGCCGGAAAAACGATTTCACTGCTCATCGGTGAGGCGAACCCCGATTATGCGAATATTGACCGCAAACTAACAGATCGTGTGCAGGCCTGTTTTTGACACATCTTTTTTCGATTGACTCGCATTCGTGCAACTACACCGCGTACCCGACCCTGCTCCTGTTTGCTGAGATTTTAATTCCAATGGGGGTAAGGCACACACGGTCACTCGCTTCTGTGGTTATCCGCTAACTCGCCGTGCCACAGATTTTCGGGCTAATCGACGGGCTGTGTCCACAAATGCCTGCCAAGCCTCCACCTGCGGATCAACCTTGGACTGACCTCGCCACCGACGAGCATGGCACGCTACTGCATGCTGCAAAACCAACGAAATCACGTCAACTGGAAGTGGAGTCACCGCCTTAGTCCACGGACCGCCGCAGCACTTTCCAATAAACCGCTTCCCGCACGTCGAACACAGCTTGGTAGACCACGACAGCGCAAACGTGACAAGAACGGCGGCGTCTACCCCGAACAGTATTGGATTGATGCCCCTGTAGAAGTGTGTTCGCTGTGGTCCCCTGACGTGCCCGAGCAATGTAGGCGTGAGCGTGATTCCCCTGTACTCGATCGGGCAGATCCCAGAGTTAAAATGGTGGCACACCCTGGTGGCGAGCCGATTCGACCGATCAAAGAACCGAAACACCGACTTTAGTTCGTCCCGCGATGCGTTCTTGGCGTATGCGTATGTCTGCCGGAGCACCGCGTCGCAATGATTTGGATGATGCCCGCTGCAATGGCGTTCGCAGTTCCCGGTGCACGGACTAGTAAAAACAATGCTGCCAGAGCTACACACACGAGTCAGACGCGATCCTGCCCGCCACCCCCACCGCGCTCCCCACCTGTAGTCTGGTTCGGGCAGTCCAAATACCGCCGCCAGCCCGTAGTCGTGGGTCGGGAAACCGAAAATTGAGTAAATGAGCCCGAAAAATCTGTCTGAAAAGAACGGGAGCAGCAGGTCTAGATAGGCTCTAGAGACATTGTATTCCGGTGATGCCGGTTCGATCAGTCTCAGTTTCTCAATTTCTTCATCGATCCTTTCCCGGGCTTCTTCGGTCAATTTCAGTTTCCGGATACGTGCCAGGTATTTTTCTACTTCGGTTTCTTTTCCTTCCTTGCTCAGTCCAAGTTCTTTCTTG
>MDSZ01082565.1_pt1 | contig 10050 bp, 10 predicted proteins | sample 811201 | NCBI WGS metagenome assembly MDSZ01 (sample SAMN05326647, study PRJNA326480) | marine metagenome | isolation source: seawater | place: Indian Ocean: North | collected 2010 | reverse complement strand
GAGGTACCTCAAAAAAAGAACATTACTATTTACCATGAGGCCCACTTATTTTTTAAAAACTCTACAAGAGTTAAACTTACAGACTGATGAGCAACTCATCGAGCTCATCAGTCTGTAAGTTTAAGAACAAACAAAATGACGCTATCACTATTAAAAGCTAAATTAAATTACTAACTATGTGCGAGAAAGTAATAGTTTAGCCTAGTCGCTATGCGACTAGGCTAGAGAAATTTCTACTAGAAATCTATAAAGATGGTAATGACGGCAAATCTTGGCCAAGCCATTTTTGAGATATTTTATTAAGATCACCACCTAATTTTTTATGAAGTATAAAGACGTTCACCCAACGAAGGAGATCCTCGTTGCCTTTTTTTACACCAATGAAGCAAGGGCTGTCCTTAATTATAAATTTTCGTTGTAAGTCAAAATTTGGATCTGACTCTGTAATCGATGCAGCAGCGGTATTACCAGCTACAAGAACTTGAACTTGCTTGGATTTTATAGCGCTTAATGTCGCTGCATTGTCACCAAATCTAGTTATCTTCGATCCTTTTGGAGCATTCTTTGTCAACTCAAGGTCCTCTAAAGTTCCACCAGTAACACCTATGCTTAGTCCATCTAGATCTTTATAAGCACTCACATTTATTGATGAAGGGGCAAACACTCCAGAATAAAAAGGTGCATAAGCACTTGAAAAATTAATGGATTTGGCACGCTTGGGATTTGCACCCATTGTAGAAATTACCAGGTCGACTTTATTTGTTTCAAGAAAAGGAATTCTCTGTTTTGAAACAACTGGTACCAACACAAGTTTGACGCCTAAATCTTTTGCAATCAATTTTGCAACATCCACATCATAACCTTCATGCTCACCAGTTTTACCAACTGATCCAAAAGGTGCAAAAGCCTCTGGAACTGCAATTTTGATTTCTCCTTTTTTTAGTATTTCAGAGAGATCTGCTGCATAACCTGCTGAAATTGTAAGGCAAAAGGTTGTTAATAAAGCTGATAAAAAAGTTTTTTTCATAATCTCCTCCCTTTTTTTATGATTTAACAATATAAGTGCCTTCGCAAGATTTATACCAATTAAAAAGATAAAGAAAATCATATAGTAAACTTATTTTTTGGGGAAAAATGCAATCTACTGCTCATTAAATAGGCAGATGTGATTAAAAAATATAAAATAATCAAAAATTAATTTCTAATTCAGTCGTATGATAGTGACTTTTTTTCAATTCTTTTTGCAAAAATAGCAAGAGGATAACATAAACAGAAGTAAAAGAGTGCCATCAATGGGAAAATTATGAAAGGCTCGGAACCAGGCACAGATGAATTAGCCCAACGCTTACCTATTAACATTAAATCGTGAAACCCAATAATATAAGCCAAAGAAGTACCTTTAATGATTTGAATTAAAAAACTTATGGTGGGGGCAACACTATATCGAAGTGCTTGAGGCAAAATTACAAGTCTTAATGTTTTCCAGAAATTTAAGTTTAAAGCCTTTCCTGCCTCCCATTGACCTCTGGGAATAGCAAATATTGCTCCTCTCCAGACCTCTGAAAGATATGCAGAAGTGAAAACTATCAAAGCAACAGAAGCAGCAAGCCAAGGGTCAACATTTTTCCCCATTAAACGTGGAATGCCTAGCCCTAATAAAAATAATAACATTAGCAGTGGTACTGATTGAAATAGCCAAACGTAAACAAAACTTAAAGTATTTAAAAATCGGTTTGGGATTATTCTTAGGAACGTAAAAATCCCACCTATGATTCCTCCACCTAAAAAGGCTATGGCCGACAAATATATTGTAAACTGGCTTGCAAATATAAGTTGACTTACAATAACACCTTCAGGTTTGCCAAGAATAGTTACGATCAAATCTTGCATTTAACCACGTTTCCCAAGAGTTTTTTTATAAGTATATTCTAGCGTCATTTTAAAAAATAACGCCATAAGGAGATATAAAACTGTCAGGATTATAAAAATTTCAAATGACCTGAAAGTTCTGCTATCGATAAACAACCCAGCATGAGTGAGGTCGTTTACTCCTATCTCAGAAATGACTCCTGTTGTTAGAAAAATGAAAATGAACTGACTGGACAAAGACGGAAACATTTTGATTATAGTTTGAGGTAAGATAATTTTTTTAAAAGTAACTATTTTGTTTAGACACAATGAATCCGCTGCTTCAATCTGTCCTCTTGGAATTGAAGCAAAGCCACTTCTGAGTATCTCAGCAAAATAACCTGAAAAATTTATAGTTAACGCTAGAAGTGCATGACACCAAAAAGGCCATACATAGCCCAATAAAGCAGGCAAGCCAAACGTTACAAAAAATATCTGAACTATCACAGGCGTGTTACGAATGAAGTCCACATAACAGGCTGATATGAAATTTAAGACAAAAATTTTCCAGTATCTAAATGACGCTAAAATAAAAGCAATTATGAAGCCTAATATACCTGAAGCAACTGTAAGGCCAGCTGATATCAAAATTCCATCAAATAATAATGAAAGATATTCCTCCGAACGGTACACTTCAAAGAATCTCAATTCAAACATTTAAAACCTATGTGCAGTAAGCCTGTTAAAATTACATAAAAAAAATCAAATTCTTAATATTCTATCAGCAATAACCTTTTTGAGCGTCTTCAATATTAAGCTCTTTTGAAGTTTCAATATTCAGATAAAAAAAACGGAAATAGAAATTTACTTTGCACACTTTGAGCATCCAGGAAGGGGGAGACGCCAGAAATAAAAACTTACATGATGTTATTGATCAAATATACTCCCTCTAGCACACCCTTTTTACCTCTTTGGTGTCCCTTCTAGCATATTTAAAAAGGACCTCGCAAAAACAACAGCTACGTATATGGTTTCTTTGGTGGTCCCTGAGGGACTCGAACCCCCAACCCTCTGATTCGAAGTCAGATACTCTATCCAATTGAGCTAAGGGACCTTGCCATAAAAAAAAAAATAAATTTATATTATCAATAACATATCTTACAGCTCTTAAAAAATCATCATATTTAAAACATAAAATAGAATAAAAAATTTTAGGGAATTTCGAATGGCAAAATATAGCTATTACTTGACGGCAGGACCTTATGGCGGAGAACACACTATAGGAACTATACCAGAAAAAGTGGCAAAATATTGGTTAGGTAAAGGTGCTGATGCATTTGGTGATTACATGCTTAGTGACGATCACAAAAAAATTAATGAAACTATGGGTGTCCCAAAAAAATACCAACTACCTAATTGGCAAGAGTTGAACAATATTTCTCACATTTCTTCAGTTGTGTTCTGTAACTCAAATACTCTTTCTGTATTGGATGTAACAAAATTGAGTAAAGAAGATTTTTTTGAAAAAGGGCAAAAAATTGCAAATATTGCTCTGACAGATGTTGCAATAGGTGAAACAGAATTAAATACCGAAAAACTTCTAAATTTGAATAACGAATATGTTGTTTACGGCGCAACTAACGATACTGGCTTTTGCAGATTTGAATTGCTGGAAACAGATGAGATTTTTGATGTGGAAAAACTAAAGTTTCATTTAACGTTTTGGAATAAATTTAAATTATTGGCGGATATCAAATACCATGAAGTTAGTTTGGGTAACTTAGGCATGGAAATTCTAACTAAACAGTCCAAAGAATGTTGGATTGATGTACATAAGGATAAACTCCATAAATAATTGAATTGAATATCCCAACATAGTTCAAGACTCTACTATAAACTTGAGTATGTTGGGAAAGTAAGATCGCAACATTATAAACCCACTCCCTAAACCTCAGTAATAAGAACAAAAAAAGTAAAATGAATATTCACAATTACACAAGTGATCAAGCACCTTGTTGTCAATGTTCTTTCTTATTTTAATGATGCACTCGCACCCCAAGGTTGGGTAGCACTAAGCATCTATTTTTCTCCCTGCCATAATAGTTTATATCCTAGTTCTTTGGTATCATTGCAGTACAACATTAAATTTGAGAAAGCTGTTTTGAACTTTTCATTTTTGTGGCTCTTTTCATGCGACTCAAATGATTTCCAATAAGTGACGATCGCAATATGGTTGCCTTCAATCCCATGTTCACCAACTGTTCCTTCCTCTGAAATAAATCCCTCATACTGAAAGACTTGGCCGGCAATAAAGTCTGAATAACTTTCTTTAACGTGGGAACACATTTCAGCAATTGCGAGTTCAACTTCATCAAAATCCACACCATCCTTCAATTTTGCAACATTATACAACATAACAGACTCAAAAGGGATCGTTATAGAATCGAACATTTTTTCTCTCCATATTTTATACTTAATTTTTTATCAAACTTCTTAAGCAAGATTATTTCAAACTCAAATAAATTTACCCACATAAAATGTATATTGCCAAAAATAATTGATTTTTATTTAAGTACCCAAATGCTTGTAGTAATTTTAGAAATATGTGCAGGTATTACTTGACAAAATGAAAGACTGAATGCCCTATTGGTACAATTTTAAAATTGATCCCAGGTGTTAAAATTGAAAAAAATATTAATTTCTCTTCTCTATTTAGTTGCTTTATTTTCATACAATTTGACAAGTCCGGCAAAAGCAGCAGATAAGTTAAAAGTTGTATACCATGTCTCCGAAATAGAAAAAGTACCTTTTGTTTTAGGTAATATGCGAAATCACATAAATGGAGTCGGAGGTCCAGGTAAAGTAGACTTAATACTGGTTGTACACGGACCAGCAGGTAAGGCTTTCCATAAATCCAAGACAAACCCAAAAATAGAACAACGAGTTGATAACCTCAGTATTGATGGGGTTAAATTTAATATGTGCGGAAATACAATGAGAGCACAAAAAGTTGGGATTACAGACCTCTTGTCAGGTTTTTCGCGTCATGATGAAGGTGGTGTTGTGAGGATCGCAGAATTACAATCGAAGGGATACATTTACATTAGACCATAGGCTCTTTTAACGCCAAACCTTAAGAAGATAACCCATGGTTCACGAAATAAACTAGGATAATATTGCAATACAAATAATGCTTGTTCGCTGCTTTCTTTTTCAAACACAAATGTCTTTATTAACTTATGATTAAATCGTTTGAAAGTAGTTGATGAAGAAGTTTAAACCTCACCCATAACCATAAAAAGTTCATTGCTTTGTTAATGAACTGTAAAAACCCTATTCCTTTAAAATAGTAAGAAAAAAAATGAAACAAAATTTGTTTATCGATTTTTTAAAGAGCAGACGTTCTGTTACAGCAAAAAAAATGGCTCAAGGTAAAGTTGCTAAAAAACACCTTAAACTAATTTTAGAAGCCGGGTTGAGGGTACCTGACCATGGAGCCCTTAAACCTTGGCGCCTTGTTGTAATTACAGGGGCAAAACGGAAAGAGATAGATGAAAAAGTAATTTTTTCGGAATACAAAAATATTAATCCAAATGCGAGTGCTGAGTTGCAAGAAATTGAGAGAACTCGTCTTCAAAGGGCGGATGTTGTGATTGCTGTAATTTCAACACCAGTAGAGCATAAGAAAATTACTCGTTGGGAGATGCAATTGTCAGCAGGTGCCGTATGCACCACTTTGCTCTATGCTGCTCAATCATTAGATTATGCCGCACAGTGGTTGACAGAGTGGTACTCTTACAATGATCAGATGTTGATAACTCTTGGTGGTGTTCCAGGTAAAGACCAAATAGCTGGATTTATATATATTGGTGAAAGAGTAACGATACCATTTGAACGAACAAGACCAGAACTAGAGACGACTGTCTCATATTTCTAAAGGAAAATCTTTTAAACTTACCACATACAAATTTAAAAGCGTTGTAAACTCAACAATATCAAACTGCCCTCAACAAGCTATATCCTCAAGCGCAATTTAAGAATTCTTAGTCTGCCGACACCACACCCAAATAAAAGACTTCCATTTAAATTCTTTATTTTTTGCACGGGACAATTCAGTAAATTCAATATACATAGTTAGTAAGCTATCGCAATGGACGTATCTCTTTTATAAGCCTAAGATAGCCCTCTCCATATCTTTTCTTTGAGCACAAGTATTACCACCTTAAAACTGAGCATCAAAATTCAAAATTTTTGATAATAATGTTGCCTTATCAATATTTATGCTTTTTATCAGGGTGTTACTTTGGATTATTCAACTAAATAATCAAATACCAAAAGGGTTAAAAAAACACGAAAAGAGTATTGCAAACCCTCGTTTAGTATGAGTAGATTTAAGTATTTCTTATTCTAAAATCCTTTGTAAGTTATTAAAAAGGTGGAGTTTTAGTTTGAATGAATACCTTGACCGGGCTGGATTGAAGGTAGCACAGGTGTTGGTTCATTTTATTGAGCAGGAAGCACTACCGGGAACAGAAATTTCAGCAAACGTCTTTTGGACAGGGTTTGCCAGCTTGCTGAGGGAACTTTGCCCACAAAACCGTGAACTTCTTAACAAAAGAAAAAAATTACAACGCGAAATTGACATGTGGCACAAAAGCCGATTTAACAAGCCACACGATCATGAGGCTTACAAAGAATTTTTGATTGAAATTGGATATCTCATTGAGGAAGGCCCAAACTTTAAAATAAAAACCAAAAATATTGACCCCGAAATTGCATTGATACCCGGACCGCAGCTCGTAGTACCAGCTACCAACGCAAGGTATGCATTAAATGCAGCAAATGCGAGATGGGGTAGTCTTTATGATTGCCTCTATGGCACTGATGCAATGGGAGGCCCTCCAACAAGTGACGGTTATGACCGTGGACACGGTGCACGTGTCGTTGCACGCGCGAGAGTATTTCTGGATACAGCCTTTCCCATTGAGGGCCTTAGCCATGCTGATGCAAATCGTTATCATATTCAAGACGGCAAGCTTATGGTAAATGATAAGCCATTAGTAGAGCCTAAAAAATTCGTTGGCTATAAAGGTAATCCAAAAGCCCCGGACGCAGTTGTTCTTTGTAACAATGCGCTCCATGTGGAGCTAATTTTTGACAGAGCCCATCCTATAGGCAGCAGAGACCAGGCATTGTTGGCCGATGTCATTATTGAAAGCGCAGTTTCTGCAATTATCGATTGCGAAGATTCTGTAACATGCGTTGATGCACATGACAAAGTGATCGCCTACAAAAACTGGCTTGGTTTGATGAAAGGTGATTTAGAAGAAACATTTCATAAAAATGACTTAATTGTGACACGCAAACTTAGTCAAGACCGTGTTTATACAGCCACAGATGGAACAGAGGTCACGCTTAAAGGAAGAGCTCTTTTATGGAATAGAAACGTTGGTCATTTTATGACCAATCCAGCTATTTTAGATATAGAGGGAAATGAGATTCCAGAAGGCTTAATGGATGCTGCAGTCACTACTTTAATTGGAATTCATGATTTAAAAAGAAAGGGCGGGAATTCAGTCCATGGATCAATCTACATTGTAAAACCTAAGATGCATGGTCCAGAGGAAGTTACCTTTGCTGATGAAACATTTAGTAAAATAGAAAAATTTCTTAATCTTCCAAAATATACAGTAAAGATAGGAATTATGGATGAAGAGCGTCGGACTAGCGTCAATTTGAAAGAATGCATTCGTGCAGCTTTAAATCGTGTTGCTTTTATTAATACTGGTTTTCTTGATCGAACCGGCGATGAAATTCATACTAGCATGGAAGCTGGACCTTTTAGCCGAAAAGATTTTATTAAGCGCAAAAGTTGGATTATTGCATATGAAAATCAAAACGTAGACATTGGCCTTGAGTGTGGTTTCTCTGGCAAAGCTCAAATTGGCAAAGGCATGTGGGCAATGCCAGATCTAATGGCTTTAATGGTTGAGCAAAAGATAGAGCATCCAAAGGCAGGTGCAAACTGTGCTTGGGTGCCCTCCCCAACCGCTGCAACCTTACACGCACTTCACTATCATTTTGTTGATGTTTTTGCTGTTCAAAGAAATTTAATTAATGGTGGTCGGCGTGCTTACGTAGATGCTCTATTAGATATTCCTTTGGCAACTTATAGAAAGTGGACGACAGAGCAAATCATCCGAGAAGTAGAAAATAACGCACAAGGCATACTTGGATATGTGGTTCGTTGGATTAACCATGGTGTCGGCTGCTCAAAGGTCCCTAACATTGACAATGTCGGCCTGATGGAAGACCGCGCAACTTGTCGGATTAGTTCTCAACATTTAGCAAATTGGATTCACCATCAAATTATTAGCTCTGCTGATGTTATGGCTTCAATGAAAAGAATGGCTACTGTTGTTGATAAACAAAATATGCTCGATGAAGATTATATACCAATGTCTCCCACTTTTGATTCTCTGGCCTTTATTGCAGCATGTGACCTAGTATTTAAGGGAACACAACAACCATCTGGTTACACCGAACTACTGTTGCATCAACGAAGGTTGGAGCAAAAAAATCTTAAATACAGTAAAAGATGAAATATACAGCGACTATGAAAAATCATACTTACATTGTTTACTTCTGAAATCCCCCAAATAGTTATTTTCTTTTAACCATAATAAGATAATAGATTAACTGATTCATTAGCTATTACTTACGCTACATCCAAAATGTAAATTTAAAATCTTGCTACAAAGGCGTTATGAAATGGTAAATTCTTTAATAATGGCTGATCTAGAGCGAGCTTTACAACTCTTAAAACAAGTAGATGAGAGTAATTTAGACCTATTACCGGACCCCGAGGTCTCTCATGATATCAGGGAATTAACTGACGTTACAGAATACCCCACAAATTCCCACTTAGAAAACTTGGAGGCACGAATTGTTGCAGTTGCTAAGGCTGGAGACAGATTAGAGTCACGTGATGCATCAAGCTATGTCTCAGCTTTAATTGTAGCTTGTGCTAAACTTGCCCCTCCAGATGACTGAAAAGGCCTGTCTTAAACCAGCAAAAAAACCAATATATAATCGTGTGTCGTGAGTTTAATATCTTAAAAATTGATATATTTTCACTTTAGACGGATACAATAAAAAAACATTACAAGGAACAAGATTTTTTTTAATAATAACTGGTTGATATTATAGAGTTATAATTAAGCAGAGAGCAGAAATTTTAACAATAAACAAATGTTATTATCTAATTACAAGACCTTGTTTTATTTACTGTGAATTTGTTTATAAATAGTAGCTATTTTATGAAAATTTTGCCAAACTAGTTCTCTGAAGTTAAGTCTACAATCCTTAGAGAAACATAATTCAATTAAAGGCCATCAGAAAACTTATTCTTTCTATGTAAGAAAAAATATACACTTAAAATTCAAAATCCAAACTAAGTGAGTATTATGTCAAAAAAAATATCAGTATCATTTGAGATATACGATGAAGCACATGAAATGCTTAAAGAAATTGTCGAAAAATATAATCTTCCAGATACATCAAAGGCTATAAGGTGTTTACTTGATTACGCTGCTCAAGATGGAGATTTAGATGAAATTTTTAAGGTTATTCGCTGCAGACATTGTTAAAAATGAAATAAAAATTGGTTATCAAATTATAACTTAAGTTTAACCAAGAGATAATGAGCCACAACAAGTTGAATAATTTTATAAAGAGAGTAGCTTTTATGAATACGAGTATATCCAAATCATTCATTCTTAGCTTATCAGGGAGGCGACCTCCACCTCCACCAGTCAAGAAATTAATTTTAATACTTTAACTTCCCTGTCCAGCATTTTTGGGCGATTGATCTGAAAAAATCTAATTAGGCAACAGCTTTTAATAATTTCAGTTTATTTACATTAGCTGAATGTTTTCATACTTTAGACACCAATATTTTTTTCATTTAACCTAAAGTATTCACCGTTCCAAACATAAAATGCTACGCAACCTAATGAGTTTTGCTAATAGCGAAACTCATAAGTCAGCAACCTTATCACTTTTTGTCAGAACTGATATTAGGAAGAGTCTCCTCAATCATTATGGAAGCCCACAGACCTGACAATAACATTGCACCAGCAGTCAACATAAAACCAGCCTCAATATTTCCTACTATTTCAGCAGTAAAACCAATAGCCAAGG
>MDSZ01248677.1_pt1 | contig 10052 bp, 13 predicted proteins | sample 811201 | NCBI WGS metagenome assembly MDSZ01 (sample SAMN05326647, study PRJNA326480) | marine metagenome | isolation source: seawater | place: Indian Ocean: North | collected 2010 | reverse complement strand
TTAAATTATTTATAATAAGTTGTAATGCGTTAGTATTGATATCATATTCATAAATTTCACTAAATGCCTTAGCTTCATCAGTCGGTAAACTAGAAGTGTTTGATAACACGGCATTATCTAAAATAAGAATTTTTTGAATTATTAAATCTATGATTGGATTTGTTAAATCAAAATAATACGAATCATCATCGCGCAAAACATGCTCGGTTTTTTTACTATAAGAGCGCATCAATAAATCTACAATTTCTGTTTCTCTTATATTATTTGGAGTTTCTCTGGTGCGGAAACGCTCCCTCGCACCCCTCCATCCTTGTAAAAAATCATCAATTGAAGTTATTCCAGGAAAAATATTATTATTTACTGGTGGTAATCTAGCAAAACTATTTTTTATAAATATTTTTTCAAAACAACCATCAATTTTGTCAGACACATCTATTAATTTTTTTACAATTGATATATTACAATAATCGGTTAATATTGATATTAAAATTATTGAACCGATGAGTGAAAATCTATCAAATGTTGTGGGACTCCAATTAAATATGTTTACTAAATATCTAAATAAAGGAATCGCACTTTCTTTTGCATCATAAAATTGTTCAAACTCATCTAAATAAATAAGTGAATGAATCGTGTCATTTGTAGTGAAATCTTCTATGTTAGTTATAACTCGGTCATAATTCCAATCACTATAAAAAAATATTTCTAACAAAAAATTATTATACAATTCACTTGTTCCGTTATTCTTAACTAATATTTTACCTAATCTATCAATTAGCATAGGTCTTTCTTTATCATAAATCTTTTTTATTTCAAATGGTATACCACCCCCTTCACCAACATCTAATAGACTGTCTGTTTGTAGAAATTTATTACCTTGTATATTTAACATTTTTTGAATTACTTTTTTATATCTTTCTGCTAATATTGAGGTACCACTCTCCCAATTATCTCTATCTTTATATATAAATACAGTTTGTGCCCTTCTATTTCCCTCTTTGAATTCGTCGCCAATTAATAGATTTGGAGATGAATAGTCAGTAGGAGTTTTTCTTAATTTTTTAGTAGATGTAGATTCTACGCTAGTTATTAGACTTCTACACAAGGGACATGTAGGTGTAGCCAGGTCAATGCCATGCCAATAGGATGGTTGTGAACCATAACGCCCAGTTGTGTCTTGAACTGTTATAAAATATTTCTTAAAACAACAATAGTGAAGTTTGTGTCCGCAGTCTAATATAACTGAAATGTCTGGTACTGTTTCGTCATCAAGACATCCTATATCACAAGGTACACTTAACTCAGAAAAACATATAATACAAGTATCATCTTCCTCTTCTTCACGAGCTCGTTTAGTCCCACCGTGTTTATAATGGCTGATATAATATTTTAATAAATTACGACCTCTAGAACTATATAAATTAAAACGATCCCCTGTAATTGGGTGAATAATCATATATATATATATTATATTATATTATTTTACTTGAACAAAATATTAGATAATTTTTTTTACTTTCTAAGATGTTGTTCTAATTTGTTAATTTTATGTATGAGACTTTCTGCACTTTTTATTAAATTGTTATCATCAATTGTATGGGCCTTTAATTTTAGGATATGCCAATGTACTATATGAATTTATTCAGATTTATATTATAATTTACAATAAATAACTAAAGAGCTTTATCAGTGATAATTTTATAAAGTTGAATATATCTCAAACTTACAAGGTCAACGAGTTCATCTGGGACATCAAAACTACCACCTTCCATAGAATATGGATCATCATACTCCTTCTTTGCCCATTTTCGAATAATATCTTTATCAATATTCTCCGGTTCTTCACCCGAACTCATACGTTCTAAATATGAATGTTTGACCCAATATCTACTTGAATCTGGAGTATGTACTTCATCAATCAACATGATAGAACCATCAGGTGCCTTACCAAATTCATATTTAGTATCTACCAAAATCATTCCAAAATGATCAGCGATCTTTTGTCCCATCTCAAATAATTTTAAGGCAGTTTGTTCACAGTATTCCCATTCTTCTTGAGTCATTAAACCACTATCTACGATACCCTTGGCATCAATAAGTTCATCTGTTTCTCCTTTAGTAGTTGGTGTAACAATTACTTTATCAAGTGGTTCATTACGCTTATATCCATCTCGAATCGTATGTCCACAATACTCTCGCATACCACGTTCATAATTCTTCCAAATAGATGTATTGGTACTTCCAGTCATGTATGAACGAACAACAAACTCAACCATAATTGGTTCACATTTATGAACAACCATACCATCTCTACCATGATATTGGATAAAATGATTTGGTATGATATCGCGAGTTTGGTTAAACCACCAAATAGATATTCTATTTAGCATTTCACCCTTGTATGGAACACTACAAATATATCTATCAAATGAACTTAGACGATTTGTAGCTCTCATTACAAGAATATTTCTTCCACTATCATCAAGAGATGGAGCGCTGTAAATATCACGAACCTTACCCTTTCTTATAAGTTTCAAATCACTGTAAAGTTCATCTTCATCTTTTCTGTCTGTTGAATTATCCATACTCTCTTTAGAATACAAAGCAACAGTCTTCAAATCTTCAATTCGAATTTTATCACGTAGAGAGGTTTGATAATGTGTCATACCACGATTAACATCTGGATCAAGCAAACCAATCATTTTAACAACTGCTAAGCAGCAATTTTCATAGTTGAGAACAGTGAGAGGAGCTACACCTGATGGAAGAGAAAGAGATGAAAAAATATCATGAATATTATTGCTACGAGTGCTAATTGGTGGACAAGAAATAACTGGTTTACTAGTCATAGCATCCACAACAGCACTAAGGGCATTTGATTTACCTGCGATAGTTACAAAGCAAGGAACGTAATTTTCATATGCGCTGATAATCTTTCTAAGATGAGCACTATTTTTATGAGCTGAACAAGCTCTTACATTTACAGTGATATCAGTATGGTATATACGATTAAATTTGTTAAAGAATGAAACGATAACATCGCTATGAGATTTATCTTTAACAGAACCAAGAATTACGGGAATAGTCCAATGAGTCATTTTTTTATATAATAACTATTATTTAGAATACTTTAAATATTTATAATAATTCACCATATTCCAATATATTTCCCATATTATACAAACAAGTATAACCTCTAACATTTCTTTTAGATTTTGAATAGATAGTTTTAAACCATCCATCAGGGGAATTATACATATAATTACCCACTTCAATATTACCATTTAAAAAATAAGTATTCCCCATACCGTGTCTATATCCGTTTTGCCAACATCCTGAATAATATTCACCATCACAATTTTTTATTGTTCCGATTCCGTGAAATTTACCATTTTTGAATTGTCCAACGTATTTAGAAAAAATATTTTTAGAAACAACATCATAAAATATTCCATATCCGTGAGCATATCTATTTTTTTCACCACCATAATACCAACTACCATTATCCCATACATAAACATCTCCTATATAAAATCCATTTTTAAGGCAAAGTATTTCTTTTTGATAATTAAGTTTATTATCTATATCTTGAACTATAGATGAAATTTTGACTAAATTTTCAACAGAACACATAAAAAATATTAATATTATAGCTTCGCTATTTATTTTTAAACCCTAATAGAATGTGGGTTCATCTGTATTAAGCCAATGTCCTACTAATTTTTTATTTTTTGTAAAAATTTCATTTGATTCTTTATGAAGATAATATTTTTTTCCATCCCATGTTAATTCATTAAGGTCATCATTAAGCACTGGTTTTTTAAACATTTCATCTTCCTCTTCCAATTCTTCTTCGGTAATTTTATCAAAAGTATTGTATATACAATTTTCAAGAAATTTAGTTTTATCTGATAGATCTGTCTGTAGTAATAGTTGTAATCTTTTGATAATTGTAGATGTAGTGACACTACTATCATTAAGATCCATATTTCTCATAAGTGTATTAATTTCATTTGCTAAATATGTATCTGTAAAATGTTTAACTTTATTAGTATCAGTCGGTTTATCATTTGATTTAGATTTCTTTCGGATAGTAAATTTTACTTTCTTAATTTTAGTATTTTTTCTCTTTTTATATTTGAGTTCACGTTTCCATTTTACAACAATTTCTCCATCATCATTTGTAGTTGGAATTGGTTTATTAATTAAACCGAGTCTTAATCCTTTGTGTCCAGAACAAGCTCCTAATCCATCAATTCCTCTTTTACAGTTATGTTCAATACAGCAATCATATTGTTTGGAATGTCTGATACACAATCCATTTTTAACACTTTTTCTCTTACATTGGGAATGACCATAACCCTTTCCTCTAATCCTTGCTTGACATCTAATATCTTGAGGTGGTGGATAATGAATATTACCTGCTAAGTGAATTTTAGTATGTGATTTTTTAGATATATCATGGAGTTCCTTGATATCAATACAATAATCTTTAGATATGTTGTTAATCATATTAGTAATTTCTGAACTACACAAATTATTAATATATTTAATAATAGTAGGTATCGCAGCTGGATTTTCTTCGATACTATAGGGATGGAACATTTTTAATTTATGTATAAAATGATAAAAATAGATTTATCAAATTTATTTTTCTTTTAGTAATTTATATAATTTTTGTATAAGACGTTCACGTTTATCTAATTCTTTAGACATATCATCATTCTTATCACGTTTCTTAAAAAATCTTGAAGTGAAAATACTATTACCTTGATCGTCTTCACAACATCTTGAAACAGACCAAGTAAGTGATCCACTTTTTAAAATAACATATTTATCTCTTTTAAGAGTAAGCATACCACCTAAACAAAATTTAGGTCTATTATTTTTTTTATCCCAGGTGATATATCTACAGTGTGTGTATATTGGTATTTTTGAAACATCGCATTCGATATAACCTTTTAATTTATTACGTATAGCTTCTTTACTTTGAGAACGACTTGTCTTTGTACGTTTAGGTTTTTTATAAGATTTGTCATCAACTAATCTAATAGTTTTTTTGTTATTTTTTGGTCTTGCTAAGTCAGTCATTTTAACTTTTGGAAACATATACTTATAGTAAAAGTATATTTTTATATAAGAAAAATATGTTTATAAAAATTATAGAGATGGAAAGATTGCTTGGTAATTGGAATTTGCTTAAAAACGATGGTTTCGGTGAATTTTTAAAATTTACCCAAATCCCTTGGTATAAACGAAAGTTAGCTGAATACAGTGGAATAGATATTAGTATTAAACAAAATGGAGACGAGTTTTTGAAGAAAATAAACTCAACTTTTTATAAGAATGAAGAAAAAATAATTTTTAATGATAACTATATTACTTCAGGGACAACTCATAAGAAATATAGTTATGTAGACGATAGTGTATTGGTAGAAATTAAAGGTAGTATTGTAAATTGGCATGAAAAAATATATATAGACAATAGAAACTTAGTTGTTGAATATATATGGAAAGATGGAGATAAAGAAAAATTTGCTAAACAAATATTTAAGTCTGAGAAATAAGTTTTTTAAGTGATTCAGTGACAGGTTTATATTTAATAGATTTAAGAATTTTACCAGTGCTTTCGTTATACACAACCCAATTAACACCGTCATCACTGAGGCGGTATGCTGGCGTGTCATAGCCAGTTTTTTTTACGTTATCTTTGTACCACCGAACAGTTTCTATTGCGGTTTCCTCATCTGGACAAAGTTTACTCATATTTGATTCATGAACGAGACGAAATGCCTCATCCATGTTTACACCAAAACTTGCTCCGGCACCATAAACAACATATAAAATATCTGCGAGAGCATCAACTGTTTCAAGAAAATCATGACCTTCCATAGCTTCTTGTAATTCACGCGTCTCTTCTAGAATTAAATCAAGTCTAAGACGAGCCAGTTTAGGATTATCACGTGTAATATTTGGAAGTGGTGTATCACTGACTGGAACACCAAAAGAACGATTAAACTCAACAACTTTTTCAAAATTACTCATTATTTTTAATAATATATAATGATTAAATTTTAAATCAAAACTTACTCACAATGAAATAGCATACCTTCATCTAAGGTATAATTTGTAGAATCTGTTTCGGATTTTACACATTTTTTTGTTTCCATATCTTTAAGGTATGACATTAGTTTTTGTAAATGTTTATTATTTTTTGATGGAGGAGTTCCGCTAAATGGTGGTAGCATTTCACTACCTAATTGATATCTTTCAAAACTTGTACTTGGTGATGGAGATGTCCAAAAATTTTTAGACATATCATTTAAATCTGCTGAATATTTATGATATTGTGGTGAACTCGCAATTAATATTACACTTTTTCTTATCTTTCTCGGTTTGGAGGATTGTTTTAAAAGTGTATTCATTTCAGATATATTTAGAATAGAAAAAATCTATAGAACACCTAAAAAATAAATATAAATTATTTTTTAAAAATCCTTACCTACATTGTTTTCAATTTGTCTTTTAGAATATAAATTTTTATCAGTACGAAATAAGATAGAACAAACTTTTACACTTAGACCCATGCCAAATCCAAATCCAAATCCATAAACTATTTTATTAATAAACGTATTCCACATATAAAATATATATACTTTTATAATTTATTAATAATTCGCACCTCCTATATTACAAAACTCTGTAGCTATTTCAGCGTGTTCAAAAGGATCATCTACCATTTTGATCTCAAATCTTTTATTATCAACACAAATATACAAAGTATTTATATTACTAATCAACATATAATAATATAATGATTTCCTATCTCTAATTTCAATCTCATATTCATTTCCAGAATGTATAACTCTATACATTTTTTCTGATTTATATTCTGTATTAACCTTACCTTCTATAGTAAAAAACTCTTTCATTTATTTTATATAAAATAAAATAAAAAAATATCAAATTTTATGATTTATATTTATAGTAAAAATACTTAAAATATATACATATATTTTTATTATATATGTATTTTATAACATTATTATTAACCTTGTGTAAGTCTGAAATAATATCACCAATTTTTGGAAAGGGTCAATTTGAAGATCGGATTGTAGATGAGATATCTAATGCGAGTATATCTTTAATTTCAACTATATATAAATTTGATAATGATAAGATTTATGAGGCATACATAAATGCTGGAAATAGGGGTGTAGAAATGAAAATTATTTGCGATACAACAGTATATGATAGATGTTCAAAATTACATAATTATGGATTAATTACTCAATTTAACATGAAAGGATATGATAAGCTACATGCTAAATCTATATTAGTAGATGGAAATACCTTAATCATAGGTTCTTTTAATTTAGACGATAATGGATTTTCAACTAATATGGAAATAGGAGTAATTACAAAAGATAATGAAGATATTGAAAAATATGTAAATTTTATAAATTCAATAGAGTAATTCTATCTTCTATTTCTTAGAGATGCTTTGAAAGTATGTTCAAGTAGCATAGCAATTGTCATTGGTCCTACTCCACCTGGAACTGGTGTTATATGTGAAGCAATTTTAGATACTTCTTTATACAGTGTATCTCCTACAAATGTATATCCACGTTTATTTTTAGCAGGTACCTTATGTATCCCAACATCAATTACTACAGCACCTGGTTTAACATACTCCGCAGTTATTAATTCCTTTTGTCCACAGGCTGCGATTAAAATATCGGCCTTACTTGTGTGTGATTTTAAATCTTTAGTTCTAGAATGACATACAGTCACAGTAGCATTATTATGAATAAGTAGAAGTGATAATGGAAGTCCAACTATATTAGATCTACCTACTACAACAGCATTCTTTCCACATATATCAATATTATAATGCTGAAGTAATTTGATACAACCATCTGGAGTACAAGGTGGAAAGGTATCATGCATCCTGTTTAAAGCAAGAGATCCCATACTTCTCATATGAAATCCATCAACATCTTTATTAAGAGCAACTTCACTTAAAACAACACTTTCGTCTATATGTGAAGGTAATGGTAATTGAATTAATATACCATCAATATGTTTAGCGGAATTCATATCTCTAACAATTTTTATTATATGTTCTTGTGTCACATCTTCTGGCAATACTACATCATAATCACGAATACCAACACTTTTACAAGCATTACGTTTCATCCTTACATATGCGTGTGAATCTGGTCTATCACCAACAAGAATAATACCTAATCCTGGTGTCCAGTCAACGTTATCAATATCCTTTTTTAAATTTTTTCTGATAGTATCAGCTGTTTTCTTTCCATCAAGTTTCATAATATATATAATTTAAAATTGCTTTGTACTTTTTAAGTCTCAATAAAAATTTTGATAATTGAAATAAATGGGTTTAGTGTATTAAACCTGTAATGAACATTAGAGAATTTACTGAAAACTTGGTAGATGAAATAATTACGTTGTATGAGAATTCAGAACCCAGAAGGATATCCATGATTATTAGGGGAAAGTGTTATATTTGTAATGACAAACGTTTAACTCCATTAGATATTGATGTATCGTATGAAGAATATAGTAATAATCGTTATGGATGGATACATTGTAGTCGTTGTAGTCGATATATTAATGAATATTTGAAATACAAGGCACCCTATTCATTAGATAAGGATGTAAAGTCTTTTGAAGGACGTGATATTAAATTTCTACGTATGTCTTCCAGTAGTAAAGCAATAAATAAAGAAACTTTTATACAACGGGCTCAATTGGGTTCGGGTTTATATCGTAGTAGTATGAATCATATGTGTAAATCAATGTTTATGATAAAAACAAATAAGACGATTTACCATGGCATAAGTAAGAAAAACTGGAAAAAACATATATATACAACAGTTTGTTGGAAACCGATATTACATGGTAATTGGGGTAAAAAGATTGTAAATGATGAAAATATCTATAGTAAATCAATTTCATTATGTAATTTAATTCTATCAAATCGTTCAATTTTTGGATATAAACCAGAAGATACTGATATCGTACTCGGAAGTGGAAAGAGATGGTATAATTTATTTAAAAAGGAGTATGATATTTCTAATAATATTAATAAAATATGGTACACATTTATACTGTGTAGTATCAAAAAAAACTATTATATACCAACTGTTATAAATAAAATTATATTTCAATATTGGTTTGATATGAACAATATGTTGTGGGGTTAAAAATATATATATTTTTTAAGTTATGTTATTAATAAAATGGTGTATTATTATATATGTTAGAACAATTGTATAAATTAACTCAAATTATAGTATTATATATTATAATTTTAGCAATATATTTCAAAATAAAGAATACATATATTAGAACTATTTTAACAAGTTTATTATTTCTAGTTTCTGTTATATTTTTTCGTATAAATTATAAATTTGCGTTATTATACTTATTTTTAGGCACTTGTGCTGTATTTACAGAATATATATTTATGAAATTTATAGTTGATAGTTGGGATTACAGAAAAGTGGATATTTGCTTAATTCCATATTGGTTAATACCATTATGGTCTATGGGTATTATCATAATAATAAATTTATATGAAATTGTAAAGTCTATTAAAATGTAGGAAATTTATTAACACGTCGCAAGTGTCTACCACCTTCAAATTCAGTATTAATAAAAATATCTAAATTTGTTTTGGCGGTTTTATAGTCAATAATACGAGCTCCAAATGCGATAGCGTTTGCGTTATTATGTTTTCTACTCATAAGAGCGGATGTTTCGTCATTACATACAGCGCAACGAATAACCTCATGATATTTATTAGCACAGATACTCATACCGATACCTGTTCCACATACTAAAACAATTGCGTCAAAACTACCATGACTTATAAAAATATCACACGCTTTTTTACAGATATCAGGGTAATCAACAGAATCGGAACTATCTGTTCCAACATCCAATATCTCGTGTTCCATATCTTTAAGATAACGTATCAACTGTTCTTTTAATTCATATCCACCGTGGTCTGCTCCTATAAC
>MDSZ01231965.1_pt1 | contig 10052 bp, 9 predicted proteins | sample 811201 | NCBI WGS metagenome assembly MDSZ01 (sample SAMN05326647, study PRJNA326480) | marine metagenome | isolation source: seawater | place: Indian Ocean: North | collected 2010 | reverse complement strand
TGCTGGTACTACTAATTTCATTGACACAATCTAACCTAATTCTTCAAGCTCATCCATAAGATTTTTAATTAAGTTCATACCCAATTGCCAAAAATTTTTATCTTGAGGGTTTAAATCAAAATTTTTCAAATGAGTTTTATAATCAATTGAACCTCCAGATTTGAGTAAATCAAAATATTTGTCGTTAAAAGTAGAATTTCCTTCTTCATATTTAGAATATAAGGAATTTACAAGACAATCTCCAAATGCATAAGCATAAACATAAAATGGAGAATGAATAAAATGAGGAATGTAAGCCCAAAAATACTTATAATTTTTTCCTAAAATAACTGCGTTACCAAGAGATTCTTTTTGTGTGTTCATCCATATTTTACAAATTTGTTCATCGGTTAGTTCCTCAAAAGATCTATTAGAGTGTAGCTCTCTTTCAAATTTAAAAAAAGCAATCTGACGAAAAACAGTATTTAGCATATCTTCTATCTTAGATCTCAATAAGAATTTTCTTTCAGCAAGACTTTTTGAGTTATTAAGAAGTGACTTGAATGTTAGCATTTCACCAAAAACACTTGCTGTTTCTGCTAGGGTAAGAGGTGTATCTGCGAGTAAGACGCCGTTTCTGTTAGCTAAAAACTGATGGACCCCATGACCTAATTCATGGGCCAATGTCATTACATCTCTAATTTTCCCCTGAAAATTTAATAAAATTTTTGGGTTGCAACTTGGAACTGTTGGGTGAGAAAAAGCTCCAGATGTTTTTCCTTTTACGACACGTGCATCTATCCATGAGTTTTCAAAGAATTTTTTAACAATCTTTCCAAATCTTTTATCAAAACTTGTGTAAGATTCTATGACGATATTTTTAGCGTCTTTCCAGGTTATTTTTGGCTCTTTATAACCTGGGTATGGTGCATTTCTATCCCAATAATTAAGCTTAGTTCCACCGAAGTATTTGGCCTTATATCTATAGTACCTATGACAGATGTTACTATAATTTTGCGTAGCTGTTTTAACTAAAGAGTCAATATCAGACTTTTCAATTTGATTATAAAGATGTCTTGAGGATTCAGAATGCTCAAAACCTCTAACATTTTTTTCAATATCAAGGTCTTTTGAAATTGTGTTGATAATAAAAGAAAAATTAAAAATATTTTCTTTGAGAGTTTGACCAAAAACTTCAGCAGCATTTTTTCTTTCAAGTTTATTATGAGAACTGAGTAAATTAAGAACTTCTGTTTCCGAAAAGACTTTTCCATTAATCTTAAATTTTAAGCGTGTCATAATCTGATCGAAAAACCTAACCCAGGCAGATCCGCTTGTAAGTGACTTCTCTGCCAAGATTCTTTCAATATTTTCTGATTTTTGAAATTTTTTAAACTTTTTATGATTTTTAATCCAATTTTTGTACTTGGTTTTTGAGAAAACTGATGTCTTTGCATCACTAAGTTTATTTAATTCTATACCATAAAATATTACATTTTTTTCACAGTCTAAAACAGATTCTTCAATAAGCTGATAAAACTTAGACTTCTCATTATTTAGCTGATCGGTGCAATATTCGAGGTAAGCGTAACTTCTAAGTTTTAAAATAATTTCTTCAATTTTTTCAAATTCAACTAAGGTATTAATCAATTGATGATTTTTTAATTTTTCCAATTTACCTTTATATTTTTTTGAAAAAAGGTTAATTTTTTTTTTTAAATTAATAAGATCTTTATTAATTTGCTTATCTTTAAATGATGAGTAAAATTCGTTAAGATTCCAAGAAGGTAAATTCATAAATTAAATCCAGAAATTATAAGTTATAAATGACAAAAAAAACTGAAATTTCAAGTATTTTAAAAAATTCAAAAAGCCTAGTTGATATCTTCGAGTTTTATGTGCAAAAAAAACCACATCGTAAAGTTTTTTTTAAAAAAAAAAAAAATAGCTGGCTATCAAATAGTTTTATCGAAATAAAAAAAAGAATAGAAAAAATAAAATCACATCTGTTAAACAATGGTTTAAAAAAAGGTGATAGAGTTTTTTTACTCTCAAATAACAGACTTGAGTGGGTCGAGTTCGACTTAGCTATCATGTCTGCAGGAGCAATAACAGTCCCAAGCTTTGTCACAAATAATCAAGATGATAACAAATTCATAATTGATGACTGTAAACCTAAGTTTATTATTTTAGAAAACGAAAATATCTTCAAAAAAAATGAATTTTTAAAAAGTAGTCATAAAAAAATAATATCAATTGAAGTCTCTAACATTTTCGAAAATTATAAGAACATCTTAGATAAAACAAAAATAATAACAAAAAAAATTTTAATAAAAAGGGGCGATGTTTCTTCTATAATTTATACTTCAGGCACAACAGGGAATCCAAAGGGTGTAGTATTAACCCATGAATCAATAATGCACAATCTTTTTGGAGCATTAGAAATTATGGATGAATTTAATCTTGATAATGAAAGGTTCATTTCTTTTTTACCTCTATCTCATTCTTATGAAAGAATGGCTGGGTTATACTTTCCTATTCTGATTTGTGCTCAAATTTACTTTTGCACCTCAATGGATAAATTGTTAAATGAAATTAAAGAAATAAAACCAACAATATTATCAGCAGTACCTAGGTTATATGAAAACATTTTCAAAAAGATTAAATTACAAATTACTAAGTCTAACTTTGTAGTTTCTTTTTTTCTTAAAATTATTTTTAATAATTTAGACTCAAAAAAAAAAATAATCCCTTAGAGAGTTTTTTATCAAAAATTTTTATAAAGCTTATTTTAAAAAAAAAAATAAAAAAACTTTTAGGTGGAAAAATTAAAATTCTAATCTCTGGCGGTGCAGCTTTAAATCCTGAAATTGGAATTTTTTTTAATAAAATCAATCTTACTTTGCTTCAGGGCTATGGTCAAACAGAAGCTTCTCCCTTGATAAGTTGCAACAGAAAAAATTCAAATGATCCCCACACAGTTGGTCCGCCTGTCCGAAATGTTGAGGTAAAAATATCAAAAGAAGGGGAAATATTAATTAAAGGGAAAAATTTAATGCAGGGTTACTGGAGAAAGCCTGTCATCTCAAAAAAAACTATAATTAACGGATGGTTACATACTGGAGATTTAGGTGATGTTGACAAAAAAGGAAGAATTATTATCACTGGTCGTAAAAAAGATTTAATTATAACTTCTGGTGGAGATAATATTTCTGGTCAAAGAATTGAAAATATCTTAATGAGTTTTAATGAAATTTCTCAAGTAGTTGTCTGTGGGGATAATAAACCATATTTAGTTGCTTTAATAAAAATAAGTGATGAACATAATGAAAAAGACTTAAAAAGAGTAATAGAAATTGTTAATAAAAAACTTAACTCTATCGAAAGAATTAGAAAATTTTTGATTCTTGATCAAGAGTTATCTTATGAAAATGGTTTAATGACTCAAACAATGAAAATTAAAAGAAAAAAAGTATTGGATTTTTACCACGAGCAGATAAACAACCTTTATAAAAATTTGTAGTAATTTTTAAACCATTCTATAAATCTTGGAATTCCTTCATTTATTTGAACTTTAGGAGAAAATTTTAAATCTTTTGAGCTCTCAGATATATCAGCAAATGTTGCTGGCACATCTCCAGGTTGAAGGGGGAGAAAGTTTTTTTTTGCCTTTTTATTTAAATTTTTTTCAATAGTTTTAATAAATTCTAATAAAAACTCTGGTTTACTATTACCTAAATTATAAATCTTGTGTAGATTTTTTGTCTTAAAATTTATAGACCCATAAATACCTGAAATGATATCATCGACGTAGGTAAAATCTCTTTTCATTTTTCCGTGATTAAAAATATTAATCGGCTTTCCATTAATAATATTTTTTGTAAAAATAAAAGTGGCCATATCTGGTCTTCCCCATGGTCCATATACTGTAAAAAATCTCAAGCCAATTGATTTTATTTTGTATAAATGTGAATAATATTCAGCTATTAGTTCTGTTGATTTTTTTGAAGCAGCATAGAGAGAAATAGGGTTATCAACCCTATCCTTTATAGAAAAAGGTAAGGATTTATTTCCACCATAAACAGATGATGAGCTAGCATAAATATATTTTTTAACTTTTAATTCTTTAGCTAACTCAAGCATATTTACCTGCCCGAGAACATTTGAGTTTATATAGACATATGGGTTTTCTAGTGAATGTCTAACACCAGCCTGTGCTGCTAAATTAATGACAATATCAATTTTTTTTTTTTTAAAAAAATTAATAATTTTTTTGTCCTCAATTTTTTTCTTAAAAAAGAAAAAGTTTTTATATTTTTTTAATATATTTAGTCTAGATTTTTTTAATTTAACATCATAGTAATTATTTAAATCGTCAATTCCTAAAACAGTATGTTTTTCTTTTAAAAGAAATTCACAAAGATGAAAACCAATGAAGCCAGCTGAACCTGAAATAAGAAAATTCATCAATCAATTGGCTTTTGATATTTTTTTTTCCATTCAGAATAATTCATTCCATAAATTTCACTTCTTACTTCCTCGTAATCCAACTTCATATTTTTTTTTTCTGCTTCTTCAACCATCCATTTTGATAAACAGTTTCGGCAGAAACCAGCTAGATTCATCAAGTCAATATTTTGTAGATCAGTATTTTTTTGAAGATGGTCTACCAATCTTCTAAATGTAGCTGCTTGTAAATTTGTCTTGTCATTTTCATTAATCATTAATCAAACTTTCAAAAATTTTTAAAAATATATTACAGTATTTTGTAATTCCTTTTGAAGTACAAATCAAATCGTTTCTTATTTCGATAGAAATATTATCTAATATTCCGTTATTTGAATGTTTATCTAGAGTAAAATTATAAAAAAAACCTGAATACGGAAAATTTCTTCCAAAGTGGATTCTTTCTTTTTTAAGTTTTCTCTGAATGTATAAAAGAAGTTCGATATTTTTATTATAAAGTAGACCAATTTTTATCCCTCTATTTTCCAAAAAGGTTTTTTTTGTAAATGAATGAATTGCTATCAAATAAACTTTTTTATACTGAGCTTTTTTTTTTTTTATAAATTTTTCTAGATTTTCATGATAACATTTATAAAAACCCTCTATTCTCTTTTGTCTTTTTTCGAAAGAGATATTTGTATTCCCAGGTATACATTTTCCCCATGAATTAGAAACAATTAAATCACTTGAAAGTAAATGTCTATTTGGATCAATAAGTAATCTTGAAAAATTTGCATGAAAATAACTTTGACCTAATTCTTTAGTAAGCTTTACACACAAATCTTTAGCTCCTATATCCCAAGAGATATGAGAATTTAAAGCTTTGACTGATAACCCCAGGTTTTTATAGGACGCAGGTATCCAGTTTGATGCATGGTCGCATAAAAAAATTATATGTTTTTGACTACCCTTTTTATCAAATTCATTAGCTGTAAAAATTTTTTTCATAATTTAAGATAACAATTTTTATTTTGTTAACTATAATAATCAGTAAATTAAGTTATGCTGAGGAAAAGAAATACTAAAATAATAGCTACACTAGGACCAAGTTCATCTTCTCCTCTTAAGATACATTCCCTTTTTCAAGCAGGTGCAGACATATTTAGACTAAATTTTAGTCACGGTACTCATGAAGATCATAGAAAAAGAGTTTTTCATATTCGACAGTATGAAAAAAGATTAGGAAGACCAATTGCAATTCTTGGAGACCTTCAAGGTCCAAAAATTAGAATTGGATTATTTAAAAAAACCAACGTAATTCTTAAAAATAATCAAAAATTTATCTTAGATTTAAACCCCAAAGAGGGAGATCAAAATAGAGTTTTTCTGCCTCATAAAGAAATTTTTAGATCTGTAAAAAAAAATAATAAGGTTTTAATTGATGATGGAAAAATCGTCCTTAACGTTAACAAGGTCCTATCAGACCAAATAATAACTGAGGTTTTAGTTGGAGGGAAGATTTCAAATAGAAAGGGTGTAAATATTCCTGAAACTTTTATTAAGATGTCGGCTCTTACAGACAAAGATATCAGAGATCTGAAGTTTTGCCTAGATTTGAGTCTTGATTACATTGCCCTATCTTTTGTACAAAAAGCAAAAGATATCAATGATTTAAAGAAATATGTAGGAAATCAGACAGGTATAATGGCAAAATTTGAAAAACCTATGTCTATTAAAAATATGAATGAAATATTACAATATTGTGATGCTGCTATGGTTGCCCGAGGTGACCTTGGTGTTGAAATGCCTCCGGAGGAAGTTCCAATTATACAAAAAAGAATAGTACAATCATGCAGAGATTTTGGAATTCCAGTTGTTGTCGCAACTCAAATGCTTGACTCAATGGTTGAATCGCCCTCTCCCACTCGTGCTGAAGCATCGGACGTTGCAACAGCAGTTTTTGACGCAGCTGACTGTCTTATGCTATCTGCAGAAACTGCTTCTGGAAAATTTCCTGTCGAATCAGTAAAAATTATGGACAGAATAATAAGGGGTGTAGAAAACGATAATTCGTATAGACAAATTTTAGAGAGTAAAAAAATTAAACTTGAAGAAACAACATCCGACGCGATAAGTTCTGCTGCATCACAAGTAGTTAAAACTGTTTTGGCCAAAGCAATTTTTACATATACAAGATCTGGAGCTACGGCAAAAAGAGCAGCAAGGGAAAGACCAACCGTACCCATTATTGGTCTATCTCCTGAAAGAATTACTGCTAGACAATTAGCTCTTATCTGGGGGGTCCACACCATACATGCATTGGAGCCAAAAAGTTTTTCAGGTATGATCGACAATGCCTGTGAACTAGCTAAAAAGGAAGGAATTGTAAAAAAAGGAGACTATGTTGTGGTAACAGCTGGTGCTCCTATTGGTGTCTCAGGTTCAACAAATAATTTAAGAATTGCAAAAATCAATTAACCTTGCCTGGCTTTAAACCTAGAGTCGGTTTTGTTTATAACATATAGTCTACCTTTTCTCTTTACCACTCTGCAGTCTCTGTGTCTTGATTTGGCAGACTTAATTGATCTTAAAACTTTCATTATAAACGTAAAATAAATAATTATTAGAATTTGTCAATTATAGAAAATATATTACTATCCTTTAATGTTTGAGAGACTAAAAAACTTTTTAAATTCAATTGTTCAAAAATCGGGAAAAATTGGTTCTCTCTTTATTTTGTTACTTATAACTTTAGTATCGTTTTCCGTAATTCTTAGATATGTTTTTTCAATAGGATTTATTTGGCTTCAAGACTTATATATATGGATTCATGCAATTTTTGTTCTTTTAGGTTTAGCTTATACTCTTAATGCAGACGAACATGTTAGAATAGACTTATTGTATAGATCATTTAAGAAAAAAATTAAAAAAAAAATCAACTTCTTTGGAACGTTATTATTTGGTCTCCCTGTAAGTTTAATTATAACCTTTAATGGGTTTGAATATTTTTATAGATCATTCTTACTTAATGAAAGCTCAAAAGAGACTGGTGGGTTGCCATTTATATTTATATTAAAATTTTTTATTTTTTTAACAGGAATTCTACTTTTTTTTGAATTTTTTAGACAAACTTTTAATTTTTTTAGGAAAAAATAATGGAAATAATCTCACATGAATTTTTTTCTTTTTTACTGTTTTTTCTACTAGCAATCTTTTTAATAGCAGGTTATCCAGTTGCTTTAACATTAGCTGGAACCGCAATTTTTGTCGCAATTTTAGGGTTTTTTATGGACTTATTTCCTTTGGTACTTCTTAATGTTTTACCTAATAGAGTTTTTGGAATTATTACAAATGAAACTTTAATAGCAGTTCCTTTATTCATTTATATGGGTGTTATGTTAGAAAAATCAGGAATTGCAAATTCACTTCTTGAAAATATGTCTAGACTTTGGGGTAATATTCGTGGGGGTCTTGTATATTCTATTTTATTTGTTGGAGTATTGATGGCAGCATCTACTGGTATTGTGGGCGCGACAGTCGTAACGATGGGTATACTGAGTCTTCCTTTAATGATAAAATGGAATTATAATAAAAAAGTTTCAGCTGGTGTAATTTGTGCTAGTGGTACTCTTGGTCAAATAATTCCTCCATCAATTGTTTTAGTTCTATTGGCAGATATTTTTCAAGGAGCTAATGAACAAGCCTCACAGATTTCTGGTAACCTTGCACCAGATCCTGTTAGTAGTGTTGACCTATTTGCAGGAGCAATTTTTCCTGGGATAATTTTAGTAATTTTTTACAGCATTTGGATACTAATTTGTTCTTTTTTTAGACCAAACAACTTTCCAATTGTTAAGTCACATAATAAAAATATAACTTTTAAAGAAATTTTTAGTTCAATTTTCCCCCCTGTAGTTCTTATTATATTAGTTTTAGGTTCAATACTCTTTGGGGTAGCGACCCCGACTGAGTCTGCGTCCTTAGGAGCATTAGGAGCAATAATAATTTCTTTTGTTAAAAATAAACTTAATTCTAAAATTTTAAAAATTTCGTGTATTGAAACTTTAAAAATAAATGCGATGGTATTTTTTATACTTATTGGTGCATCACTTTTTTCACTTGTTTTTAGAGGGTTTGGTGGAGATTTGATTGTTGAAAATTTTCTAACTGATATACCTGGAGCAAAAATAAATTCCTTAATAATAGTTATGATTACAATATTTATATTAGGATTTTTTTTAGATTTTTTTCAAATAGTTTTTGTTATAGTTCCAATTGTTGGCCCTTCTCTTATTTCAATGGGTTATGATCCAATATGGTTAGCATTAATGTTTGCAATTAATCTACAGACAAGCTTTTTGACTCCACCTTTTGGGTTTGCACTATTTTATCTGAGAGGTGTGGCTCCTAAAGAAATTAAAACCGCTGATATTTACTACGGAGTAATTCCTTTTATATTTATACAAATTTTTTTATTAATTATTTTATATAAATTTCCTGAAATAATTACATGGTTACCCAAGAAGCTATAAATCAGTTCGCGACTCTAAAAAACTCTTTTCAGAATAATTTGACCAGAACATAAATAGTTTTCGATATTCAATTATACTATCATGTATTTTCTTACCAAGCTTATCTTTATTTGCATAATCACTTACAATATCAACTGATCTTTTTCTCAGTGATTTAAGAAGTTCTTTTGGATATTTTACAAAATTAACTTTAAATTCATCATTAAGTCTTTTCATAGCAAAACTATTCCTAGCAAAAAATTCTGAGGCAATAGCTGCATTTGATTTCATACAACAGTTTTCAACAAGCCTTTTTAAGTCGTTATCAAGCTGATTCCAACTTTTAAGATTTATGAAAGCCTCCAAACAAGTTCCTGGTTCATGCCACCCAGGATAGTAATAGTATTTACAGACCTTATGTAAGCCTTTTCCTAGATCAGCAGCTGGACCAATCCATTCGGTTCCATCAATTGTACCAGAGGAAATAGCTGGAACAACATCAGGTCCAGGTAAAAGAACAACATTAGTTCCAAAACTTTTTAATACTTCGCCACCTAAACCTGGCATTCTAAATTTTAATCCCTTAAAATCAGAAGGTGTAAAAATTTTTTTGTTAAACCAACCACCCATTTGATTTCCCGTATTTCCAGCAGGAAAGAACTTCAAGTTAAACTGATTGTAGATTTCATCAGCAAACTTTATACCATCTCCATTATAAAACCAGGAGTTCATTTCCTGATAATTCATTCCAAATGGTATTCCCGATAAAAGAGAAATTGATGGAGATTTCCCTGCCCAATAATAAGGTGAACCAAATCCCATTTGACACGTACCACTCTGAACAACATCAAATGACTCAAATGCACTAACTAATTCATTAGCATGAAAAAGCCTAATATTAAGTTCTCCATTTGAAATTCTTGTAATTTCATCACAGATGCGAGAAAATGATCTTCCTAAAATACCTGCTTTGTCAAAAGCAGAAACAGCTACCCATGTATTTTTTTTTTTTGACGAAACTATATTAGGGAAAAATAAATGACTAGCAGCAGCTGTACCTACTAAACCCATGCCTATTGATTTTATAAAGTTTCTTTTTTTCATTCTTTCAAAATT
>MDSZ01259569.1_pt1 | contig 10053 bp, 10 predicted proteins | sample 811201 | NCBI WGS metagenome assembly MDSZ01 (sample SAMN05326647, study PRJNA326480) | marine metagenome | isolation source: seawater | place: Indian Ocean: North | collected 2010 | reverse complement strand
TACTTGGAAAAATTATTTCATTTTTGACCCTCGTAAATCTTTCTTCATGCGTAGCTGCTACAAGTTTATTATTTATTATCAAACAAGCTGAGGAAGGATAATGTGTATAAAGAGAAAGTATTTTCATATTATATTATTTGTTTTTTTGTTTTTTTTAAATTGATAAAAATTTTATCAAAATAACTTTTGTTAACTTCTTCATTTATCCAAAAATTCAATATACTTTTACTAATTTTATCACTTTCTGGAAAACTTTTAATCAAAGTTGAGTTTCTTTTATTAAAAAATAAATCTAAGCTAGGATGCCAACTACTTACTTTAATTTTTTTTTTTAAGAGACTTTTTAGAATATAGTTTCTTGTATGTTGATTGTGAAAAAAAATATTTAATCTCCATGGAATACCCTTTGTCTTTTGAACATGAAAAAATTTATTAGAAATCTTCAATAATTTTTTTTTAAGATAATTAAATTTTTTTAATCTTTTATTTATAAGCTGGTTTATATATTTTCGTGTGAAATCTTGTTTAAACAAATTTTTATTTTTAAGTTTAAATAAAAGGTTTTTTGAATATTTTTTTAAAATTTTTTTGTATTCAATTCTCATAATATCTATTTTATTATTGAGATAGTACTTGTTATAAATTTTTGTATGAGCTGAATTTAATAAATCAATTTTTTCAATTACTTTTGAACTTACTGATGGTAATTTTTGTTCAATTATTTTCATATAATCAAAAGTCTTTTTATTATTTGTCAAAACAGCTCCACCAATTCCTAAGTCGACAATTTTTCCTTTGCCAAAACTAAATACGGCTGAATTACCATAAAATTTCATTTTTCCTTTCCTTTTTAAATTAAAATATAAAGCAGAGTCTTCTATTAAGTAGATTTTTTTTTTTTTACAGAACATTGATATTTTTTTAATATCGCATTGCATTCCATAAGCGTGAATAGCAATAATTGCTTTAATTTTTTTATTATAATTTTTCTTAATTAAGGAAAGATTTAAACCAAAATTTTTTGGATCAACATCAATGAAGCTTGGTTTGTGTCCTGCAAGAATGATAGCTATTGGAACATGTTGACAAGCACTGTTTGGTAAAAGTATTTTTGAATTTTTTTTTAATTTTAACGATTTGATAGTTAAATATAATGCTGTAGTCGCATTACCAGTTAATAAACAATACTTGCTGTTATATAGATTTGAAAAATCTCTCTCTTTTTTTGAAAGCATTTGAGTATATGAAACTATTTTCCGATTTCTTGAGATCTGTTAATGTAGTTTTCTATTCTAACTTCTCTGCCGTTGATAATTGCTTTCTCATCCTCTTCCATTTTTCGAGGATAAAAACAATTTTTACATGGTTTGATTTCTTTAAAACCATCTTTTTTTTCATGCTGGCGTCTTACATTCTCAAACAATTTTCCATGCCATATTTCATGAATTGAATATCTATTAGCATCACCTATTTCTATATCCATAAAATCATCTGAGCTACACATTGCTGCATGTCCATTCGATCCAATAACTATTCTTTGATAATGTTGAGGGCATGCAAAATTATCTTCATAAATAATATCTTTATCGTTATGCAGATAATCGATTAGTGGATTAAAGGCTATTAAGTCAACTATAGGTGCAAAAGTATTATAGAATATTTCCGGACTTTCTTTTACAGCTGGCCAAACACCTTGAATTTTTATTAAAGGCTTTATGAGTTTTTTTTCTGATTTATAATCAGAAATATCTTTTAATTTTTTTAAAGTTTCTTCAAAAATTAGTGGTTTTCTAATTTTATTGTAAGTTTCTCCCATTCCATCAATAGAAACTGTTATTAAATCAACACCTGCCTCAACAAGTTTTACAAAATAGTCTAATTTGAGTTTATAGCCATTAGTTAAAAAAGATATTTCTTTTATGCCTTTGTTTTTTGCATACTTAATTATATTTATTAATCCAGAATGTAGTGTCGGTTCACCGATCCAACTTAATCTTAGTGAGTAAATTTTGCCAGCCACTTCATCAATAATTTTTTTTGCTAGATCAACGTTTAATTGCCCACGTTTAAAAGGTTTTACTCTTTTGTCTACAAACTCTTGGGTAACGGTTGGACACATTGGGCAACTCAAATTACATCTAGATACAGTTTCTAAATCTACTAACAGTGGGTAATCTCTTACTACGCGATTAGCGGGTAATTCTTCCCAAAGTTTTCTGTATTCTGCATATTCTTTTTCCCAACCAAAAGATAATTTTTGTTTAAAAGCATCAAGCCTTTCTTTTGTTTCAAGATCAAAAGAATGCCCTTTATTTACTGGTGAATATTTTTTTTGTTTTTTCATTTTCAAATTTTAATTTTATAATAAGGATTTAATTCTCCACCCAAACTTAATTTAAACCATCCTCGATTTGGACTATTTACTCCCTCCAAATCAATAGAATTAATACTAAATTTATTTTGTAAAATATTCAAAATTTTACAATGCCCATAAGTACTTTGCCAAGATGTTTTGTTCATAGAACCTCCTGCCCCTAAAAAATAATAGCCTCTTTTTTTATCAACTAAATAAAGCAAGCTATATAATACAATATTATTTTTGTCATAAACATAAAAAAGATTACCAATTTGACTCCTTATTAATTTGGATAAACTAATTGATAAATGACTTATCATCTTTCGTGATAATTTAATCTTTTGGCTTCTCATTAATTGAACATAAAAATCCATAAACTTGTCAGAGTTATTGCTATTTTTAATATTTGCGCCAGATTTCACAGCATTCCTATAATCATATCTTCTTACTGTTTCCATCGAATGGTAAAGAGAAGTGTTAGTGAAATCGTTTAAATTTTGCTCTAAATAGTTAAGGTGACTGGTATATTTAACATCAATATGAAATTTTTTTTTACCTTTTCTGTTGTAGTTATACCACTGAAAAGGTCTTATATCTGTAAAAAATGGTGATAATTGAAATTCAATTTTTTTATACTTTTTAATTATATTTTCAATAACAAATTCTGTTATCTTAAACTCATCACTTCTTTTTTTTGTTTCAAGTCTAGAATCGTCTAAGTTAAACATAATCCCACTATAAATTACCAAATCATTAAGAATAATATTCTTTTTATCCTTAGAAACAGTGAAACACATTACAGCTTTTATCTCATTTCCCTGTTTCACATTCCACAATTGGTAATCAGCTTTTATAGAGTCTAAAAATTTAATTGAGCAAAAAATATTTCCTTGAGGAGATTGCTCAACAATTTTTTCATACTCTTTTAAATCGATTTGTTTGTTAAATGTAAATTTTTCAGACACGATATACCAATTTTTTTTTTTCAAAATTTTCATAAATTTTTAAAATATTTTCTTCAGAAATTTTTAAAAAATTTGATATTTGCTTAATAGGTTTTGTGCTATCAGCTAAAAATAAAAGCCAGAGAACAATATCAAGATTTGACCAATTATTTTTACCTGGCAGTATGTCTCCTCCAATTTTAGGGTATAAATTGTGCTTAGATAGCATTACTTCACCCTTTGTAATCGTGGATTGATAGATAATTTGATTTTCAATTTTCTCTATCAATTTTTGATATATAGAAAGTGATCGAAAAATATTTTCTGATTTAACAAAATTCAAATTATCTTTGGAAGAGTGATATTCTTTAAAATCGTAATACTTGTCTTTAAATATAGAACAAATATTAATTTTAAAAAATTGAGATGAATATTGTCTTTCATCACTACCGTTAATATCAAAATTATACTCTTTTAATTTAATTTTTTCCTTTTTAAAAATATCTTTAATCAGATCATTTAGAAAATGGTCATCTTGAAAACTTTTCTTAAAGCTAAATTTACCTTTACCCCCAACATTACTAATCACTAAGCCAAATTTAATTTTTTTCATCTGTTTTTCGTTTTTATTTAAATATGCTAGTGCACCGATAGTTTCTGGAACAAAAATTATTCTATAGGTCCAGTATCTATTTTTAATTGAATTAATAAACTTTGCTAAGAAAGCAGTCAGAATGACACCGCTCAAATTGTCGTTTGCCATTGATGGGTGGCATATATAAGTTGAAATCAAAATTTCATGCTTTGATTTACCTGGAATTATCTGTTCTCCATATATTAAATTCCCTTTTGTAAATTTTGTTCTGATTTTTACCTCAAATTTATCTTTACTCCTTAAAATTTTTTTATATGTATTTTGATCAACACAGAATCCCCAATTTTTTTGAAAATAAGAAGTTTTGTAAGGAACTGCATTTTTTATTTTAGAATGAAAATGTAATTTTTTTTTTAATTTTGAAGAATTAATAATTCCTTTATAATTTGAACTATAGTTTAGTAAGTGCAGATTATTTTTATCGAAATTAATTATTTTTTCTTTAGTTCTTGTATTTTTAACCCAAGCCTCATCCACAGTCCATACCTTGGGAATAGTCCAATCATAAACTTTTTTTTCTGAGGGTACTTTTTTAATCTTAATATTAGTAATTTTTTTTATTATTTTTAGTGTTTTTAAATTTCCTTTACCGGTCAAACTTCTGTTTAAAGGAAAAAGAATTTTGAGATATTTATAAATTTCTCTACAAATTTTTGTAGTTACTATTTTTTTTGCTTTTGTGGATTTATTGATTTTATTTTCACTAATAAAATTTTTCATATTTTTTAAATCTTGACTTGTATTTACATCAAATTTTAAATATGGATAATTCAATCCTAATTTTGGCTGAAGACACTTGGATCTAAACAAACTTTTATTATTTCTAATAAATCTTGTTACATGTTCTCTATCAACTTTATTTTTTGCTAGTTTGTGTGCTTTAGCAAGTGCTTTAAAAGAAAATATTTCAGCTCCAAAACCATCAGAATTAAAATTGCCTTTGGTTTGCATTGTATTATATAAATAATCAAAATTTTCTTTTTTGAACTCTTTAATTAAAGAGTCAATCTCGACTGCGTCCACCAACGGATTATCAGCACACACTCTAACTATTATTTTGGATTTAAAATATTTTGAACACTTGTAAAATCTTGTTAAAACATCCTTTTCTGACCCTCTAAAAATTTTGAATCTATTTTTTTTTCCAATACTTATTAATTCTTTATCTTGATGAGTGTCAGTTGTAGCAAGAATGAATTGATTAGATTTTTTGCTTTTCCTAGATCTAAAAAGAACCCATTCTAACAAGGTTATACCGCTTAAAAGCTTTGTCATTTTTTTTTCAAGTCTAGATGAGTTAGACCTAGCTTGTACTATCAAAGAAATTGTCATTTATATTTTTAGATGTGTTTCCACTTTAAAATATCATCTGATTTAAGATTGTATTTAAGCTTTTTACCTATAATTTTATCGATAAATTTTGGACTAATGCCGTTAGCTGGTCTTTTTGATGTCAAATCAATTTTTTTTATCTTGTGTCCTTTGAAAAGATTTTTAGTCAAAACAAGACTTCGTCTAGCATTTTTTCTCGAAATTATTTCAGATTTTAAATAATTTTTTGTGCTTGAGCCTAAAATTTTAATTAAATAATCAATTTTTTTATTAAAAAAGGATAAGTCTTTTTTATCTAATGAATGGTAATGGTCATTTCCTTTTTTATTTTTTGATAATGTAAAATGTTTTTCAATAACTTTTCCACCTAAAAGATACGAAGTTAATAAATTCTGCATGTCTTTGGATGGTAAAGTGTGATCTGAATAACCTATGATACATTCTGGAAACTCTCTTTTAAGAGAATTTATCATATTTAAATTAGCGTTCTCATTTTTAGTAGGATAATTAAGTATACAATGCATAAGCACAACTTTCTTCACAGATTTATTTATCAATCTTAAAGCTTCTCTTATTTCTTTAAGATTTGAAGCGCCCGTAGATAAGATGATTGGTTTTCTTTTTTTTCTAATCTCATCAATTAGTGGAAAATTAGTAATATCTGATGAGGATATTTTGAATACATTTAAAAAAGGATTTAAAAAATTTACTGCCTCGATATCAAAAGGAGTTGACATAAATTCAATTTTTTTTTTTTTACAATAATTATAAAGAATTTTATAATGATTTTGATTAAAAGAGTCATATTTGGAAAAAAGCTCAAACTGACTTTTTGTTTTTTCCTTTTTTAAACTCCAATAATGAGGAGAATTTTTGGAGGCAATTTTACTTGCTTTGTAAGTTTGAAATTTAATAGCATCAGCACCCCCAGCTTTTGCTGCATCAATTAATTTTTTTGCATCTTTCATGGAACCTTCATGATTTACACCAGCCTCAGCGATGAAATAAGGTTTTTTACTTTTTTTTATTTTATCAAAATTAAATTTATTCATCTTATTTTATGTTTTTTTTTGAATTGCCTTAGATGTTTCTTCATTTTTAATTTATTATTGGTGATGTTCTTTCCATGTTTTCTATATCTATATAGAGGTAAAGGTATTCTAAAAATTTTATATTTTTTTAAAAATCTAAACCTCAAATCTTTATCTTCATGAACCAATAGTTTATTATCATAAAGTCCAAGATCTAAAAGATGTTCGAGCCTAAACATAATCCCACATCCTATTGGTTTTTTATTTGAATTTTCTCTTTTAATTACCCTCTCACTATCATCAACCAAAAAATAGTCACAAGAAACAGCATCGAGATTTGAGTTTGAGGATAAAAAATTATATGGAATATTTAAAAATTCTTTATTTACATAATCATCTGAGTCCACCCGAACCACGAACCTTCCTTTCGCTGACAATATTCCTTTGTTAATGGAATATGGTAAACCCATATTTTTTTTATTATTTATCAGAAAAATCTCCTCTTTAAAAAGATTCGCAGCAAATTTAGTTTTATCTACACTTCCATCATTTACAACTATTATTTCATAATCTTTTCTATTCATTGACTGATCCATTAATGATCTCAAACATCTACCTAGATATTTTTCTTGATTGTAAGTTGGAATAATTACTGAAATTTTAGGTTTTTTCACTCTTAAATGTTAATTGATTTTAAAATAGATTTTTTTATATTTTGTGGAAATGACTTTTGCATGTATAAAAAAATTGGAATTGAAACAGATTTTTCAATAATTTTTTTTGATTTTTTAAAATTTTTTTTTAAGTTTGGATATTTTTTTTTTAATTTACTAATATGCGACCAATCTTTTGCAAAATGCCAAGTAGTTGCTTCAGGTAAAATTTTTGTAGAAATTCCAAATTTTAAAAGTTCTTTTCTGCATCTTATTGCATTCTTCTTATTAGGCATAAAAAAAATCAATGAGTCAGCTGATATAAAGCTATTATCAGGGCAATGTCTAATCTCGATACCTTTAATATTTTTTATTTCATTTTTAATAAGAAAATAGTTTTTCCTTTGCTTTTTTAAAATAAAATTTATCTTTTTTAATTGTGCTATGCCTACTGCCCCTTGCATCTCATTCATTCTGAAATTAAATCCACTACTTGACCTCGTGTCTTCCCATCTCGGGACTTTAGGATTATTTTCATGTCCATGATCATGCCAAGCCGCTGCTTTTTGATAGAGTTTTTTACTTTTAAAACAAAGCATGCCACCCTCACCAGTTGTTATTGTTTTTGCAAAATCAAAACTAAAAGCACCAATATCACCATAAGTTCCAAGTTTTTGATTTCTATATCTAGCGCCACAACCCCATGCAGTATCTTCTATTAATTTTATATCTCTTTTTTTGCATAAATTTCTAATTTTGTATAAATCAGTTGGAACTCCTAACATATGAACAACGATTAGTGCTTTTGTATTTTTTGTAATTTTTGATTTAAATTCTTGATATGAAATATTTAGGGTTTTATCGATATCAGCAATTATTGGTTGCGCACCCGACTCAATAATGGCCTCAATGGTCGCAACGAATGTAAAAGCAGGAGCTATAACTTCATCATTTTTTTTTAAGTTTAAAGTGGCTAAGGCAATTCTTAAAGCTGCTGTGCCTGAGGTTACTGCTAGCGTGTATTTTGATTTTAAGAATTTTGAAAACTTTTTTTCAAATTCTACAACTTTATAAATATTTTTCCTTTTTTTTTCAAAACCCATTCTGCTCAAGGTTTTGCTTTTTTTAAACAATTGAGAGACTTCTTTAAGCTCTTCTTTGCCAATTAATTCATAACCAGGCATAATTATTGGTTTTTTATCACTTTACGTAATTCTGAGTCGTATTTTTTTTTATTGATTAAATTAAACTTGCTTAATGATGAAATAAATCTCATTGTTAGACCAATTCTACTATTTTTACTTTTATTTCTATTGCTTCCATGGATGATCATACAATTATGAATTAATGCATCTCCGACTTTTAATTCTGGGGTCGTTTTTTTGAAATATTTCAAAATATTTTTGTATTTTAATTCTTGTGATAATCCCACAACTTTTGATAGTTTGTGTTCCAATAAACCTAATTTATGACTTCCTTTAAAATAAAAAACAGCACCATTTTTTTTAGTAGAGTTATCTAATGCAATCCATAATGTAATTCCTTTATCGTCTATTAAATGCCAATAATGATTATCTTGATGTATTGGAGCAGGTAAACCAATTTTTGCCGGCTTTGCAAATAATTCAGATCCAAAATTCTTGACTTTGCTTTTTAAAAAAATTTTAGCCAGATTTTGAATTTTTTTACTATTCTGAATTTTTTTCACTTGCGTCCATTTTTTTAAATTATGTATCGAGCTAATTGCTTTAGTGTCTTTAATGATAGCAACGTCTCTACCTTTTAATGAAGATAAGTTTTTATTAATATGTTTTTGTAGACTTAATTTAATTTTTTCTATTTCTTTTTTATTAATAAGATTTTTGATTACTACGTAACCATTTTTATCGTAAAAATCTTTAAATTTTTTTTTTATTTTCATATCAAAATTGTATAATAATTCATTTTAACCAATGCTCCGCACTAAGACAAATGGTCTTTTGAGAATTATGTATAATTTAAATTATATCAAACAGGTTGATATAAATATTTACTTTTATCTGAAATAGCTATAGCAAAATTGCCTAACATTATTCTCATTTTACCTTTTTGCTTTTCAATAATATCAAAAAATAAATTTGTAAACGGTCCTGAAATAAATTTAGCTTTATTTGAAAGAAAATCTTTAAAAAAAGTAGGAGAAATAAATCCATTTTTATCTTCAAAACTTTTACAATTATTAATAAAAGTCTCTATTTCTTTTTGATTAAACTTATAACTTTTTAAAAAATAGTTTAATCCTTTTACATTGGTAATTTGATTTACAATACTCTCATCACCAAATTTTTGATGATAGCAGAAAATATAGTTATTAAGTATCGGTCGAGATTTATTTGTCAGTTTTTGCTTATTAATTTTTTTTATGCAAATTTGCGGGTTATAAAACTGGATATCTAACCCAAGTTGCTTTTTTAATTGAGATTTAAACGTTTCAGTTTCTAAATGATTTATCATGGCAACTGTCCACATATCAGTTTTTTATCTCCTTTTTAAGCTCTTCATATTCTTTCATCTTTCGTTTCATGAAATCTATGGTCAGTTTTGTTCTTTCACTAATGCCTTTCGGAGTGATGACATATTGTATGTATGTAATTTTGTCTTTTTTTTTTTTAAAGTTATTTATTTTTACAAAACCCTTTTCTTTTAAAGCTTGTAAACAGTAGTGTAATTTACCTAGACTAAAGCCTAAATCGTTGGCCATTTCTCTCTGAGAGGCATCAGGATTTTTGTGAATTTTTCTTAATACTTCAAAATTATCTTGTATTTTTGTTTTTTTCATTGTTCAATTATTGAACAATATAAAGTTCAATAATTGAACAGTAAAGATAATTGTTTTTTTTTTTACTAAAAAAACTACATTATGTTATTAACTAAAGTGTTTTAACTACATTTAGTCGGTAGGATATAATGTTTCTTTATAAAAGGATTAATGTCTCTATCAAAATAGATAGTTAAGTCTGATTAAGTTTTTAATTTATTTTTAGATTAAAAATTTTTTTCAGTGCATAAATCAAGCCAATTGAGCTATTAGTACTGGTCAGCT
>MDSZ01183187.1_pt1 | contig 10053 bp, 10 predicted proteins | sample 811201 | NCBI WGS metagenome assembly MDSZ01 (sample SAMN05326647, study PRJNA326480) | marine metagenome | isolation source: seawater | place: Indian Ocean: North | collected 2010 | reverse complement strand
GTTGATCATTCTCGACCGCGACGGGGTCATCAATCAGGACTCCGACGCCTATATCAAATCCCTCGACGAGTGGATTCCCTTACCCGGCTCCATCGACGCCATTGCGCGCCTGAGCAAGGCGGGGTGGACCGTCGCGGTGGCCACCAATCAGTCCGGTATCGGGCGTGGCTACTATGACGAGGCCACCCTGCAGGCCATGCACGACCGGCTGCGCCAGCTGGTAGCAGAGCAGGGCGGCAAGGTGGATCTGATACGTTACTGTCCGCACGCTCCTGATGCCGGTTGCGATTGCCGCAAGCCGCTGCCAGGGCTGTTCAGGCAGATTGCCGATGACCTTGGTCAGCCGCTCGATGGCGTTCCCACCGTGGGCGACAGCCTGCGTGACCTCGAGGCCGGCTGCGCCGTCGGTTGTACGCCCTATCTGGTACGTACCGGCAAGGGTGCGAATACCGAGCACAAGACACTGCCCGCCGGTACGCGGGTATTCGATGATCTGGCAGCTGTTGTCGACCACCTCCTGGAAGCTTGAACCATGTCTCTGCTGATGCGCCTTCGCGTCGTTCTGTTCTACCTGTTGCTGTCGGCCAGCGCTGCCGTCTGGTGCATTCTGGTCACCCCGCTCGCGCTGTTTCTGAGCGTTCGCTGGCGGATCAAGGTCATCATCGAGTGGTGGTCCGCTATCGCTGTGTGGCTGGCGAAGAACATCGTCGGCATCCGCTACGAGATATCCGGTCTGGAGAACATTCCGGATCAGCCGGGGGTGATCCTCGCCAACCACCAGAGCACCTGGGAAACCTTCTTTCTGCCACGTGTATTCCGTCCGCAAACCCAGTTGATCAAGCGCGAGCTGCTGTATGTCCCCTTCTTTGGCTGGGCCTTTGCGCTGGCCAAACCCATTGCGATTGACCGCAGCAAGGCGCGCGACTCGCTGCAGCAGCTGACACGCACTGGCGGTGAACGCCTGAAGGACGGCATGTGGATTCTGGTATTCCCGGAAGGTACCCGCATCGCCCCCGGAGAGACGGTCAAATTCTCCCGTGGTGGCGCTGCGCTGGCCTGTGCCAATAACGCCCCCATTATTCCCGTCGCGCACAATGCCGGCGAATTCTGGCCGCGTCAGGGCTGGGCCAAGAAGCCCGGTACCGTCAAGGTGATGATCGGCCCCGCGATCTATCCGGCCGGTGCCGATCCGCGCTCCATCGTCGCCGCCAACAAACAGGCTGAAAGCTGGATCAACCAGCAGTTGCAGGGCCTGAAAGACGCCTGAGGCCGACTGGTCCATAATGGGTGTTCTGACGCGGCGTACCGCGATTTCATCAACTGCTCGACCGGTGTCTTGATATGGATATTAACCGCTACCTCCGCGCCCTGGCCGAAAAGGGCGGCTCCGACCTGTTTTTCAGCGTTGGTGCGCCCGTGACCCTAAAGCGTGAGGGTGACTTCTTCGCCTTCGGCAATCAGCCGCTGGCAGCCGGTGCCGTCAGGGAACTGGCCTGGCAGGTGATGAACGAAAAGCAGATCGAGGAGTTCGAACGCGAGCAGGAGATGAACCTGGCGGTCGGCCTGCCCAACCTGGGCCGCTTCCGTATCAACGTGTTCTACCAGCGCAGTGAAGTGGGTATGGTCGTGCGCCATATCAGCAACAAGATTCCTGCCTTCGCTGACCTTGGCCTGCCGCAGCAGCTGGAACGACTGGCACTCAAGGATCGCGGCCTGGTGCTGGTGGTCGGCGCCACCGGTTCAGGCAAGTCGACAACCCTCGCCTCCATGCTGGATTACCGTAATACCAATCGGGCAGGGCACATTGTCTGCATTGAAGACCCGATCGAGTTTCTGCACAGGCACAAGAAATCGATCATCGATCAGCGGGAAGTCGGCCTGGATACCCAGAGCTTCGAACATGCGCTGCGCAATGTTCTGCGCGAATCGCCTGACGTCATCATGATCGGCGAGATACGCGACAAGGCGACCATGCAGCACGCGCTGCACTACAGCGAGACCGGTCACCTGGTGGTAGCCACCCTGCACGCCACCAACAGCGTCCAGGCCATCGAGCGCATGGTCAACCTGTTCCCGGAAGGCGAGCGCAAACAGACGCTCAGTGATATCTCGATGAATCTGGCCGGCATTATTGCCCAGCGGCTGGTGCCTGCGGTGCATCAGAAGCGTGTGGCCGCCGTCGAGGTACTGCTGCGCACGCCCTACATCCGTAACCTGATTGCCCGCGACGAACTGTCCGAGATCAAGGACTCGATGAACCGCGGCCAGGAGCCCGGCCTGCAAAGCTTTGATCAGCACCTGTACGACCTGCTGACCGACGGCAAGATCACCATGGAGATGGCGCTGCGCTACGCTGATTCGCCAACGGATCTGAAGCTGAAGTCCAAGTTCAGCGATACCCGCAGCGAATCGCCACTGGGCATGCCACAGCAACCAGAGCCAGAAGCGGAGCTTTCATTCAAGCCGGCGACGCCGGGTAACGAGTTTTCCGATTCGGATCTGACCGATGACTTTCGTTGATCGCCAGACACTAAAAACCCCTTTGACCCTACGATCAAAGGGGTTTTTTATCGCCTGATGTAGGCGTTCAAAGTTACTCGTCATTGACGCATCCGAAACATCAGTTATACACGACAGAACGAGAAAAGTTATTATCACCACCGGCCAAAGTTAATCTGCAAAGACCCAACATCGGAGAAAGTTAACAAACCAAACAACTTGGCCAGAAGCTGGATGGTAAAAATCTATCAGAATAATTGACGACTTGTCAATTTATACAAATTAACACCACCGTATGGTTTCAGCATATACAACTTCATAAGTTCATGCTTTCGACCCAAGCGTCAAGAGAGCTGTTTGGGAGAGCTTAACCGCCAGCTAAAGCTTCCAGCTCATTCAGAAGCAATGCGTGTGTCCAGCTAGCAAATCACCAGGTTCTATGGTGACCGGCAGAACGCCAAGCAAAGAGCTTATCGAGATTGTTAACTAAACCAACCTGTCATGGAGGGCGCTGCTTAACTCAGCCCCAGAGCGGGGCCGGTGCCAAGCGAATAGTTGATCTGTACATACTGTATCTGTGCAGACATTGTGTCCAGCTTGCAGACCGTCGCTTGCCAGTTCCCCTTAGAGTCCTTCCCATCCGCACTCTCCACATGAAACTCCACTCGGTAAATCCGTAGTAGAAAAATCAAAAGACGAAAAATTAAATTCAAGCCTTTTGTTTATAATACTAATTTTATCTAAGGGCGCGCCCACTAAAATCTTGAAGCACTCTAGAGCCGTTAACGATGCTGATAGTGAGCAGGCCGGCCCAAAGCTTCCGATTTTCCTAGATTCCCTGTGAAGTTTTTTCACACCTAGCAGCTCACGATAGTTCTCTCTATTAAAATAAATCTCAAAGCACTTAAAACAAGCAGACCTTCCAGGCAACACAGCCTGACCAACCAGTGTCAGGTGCAAGTTATACCCGCCGCCTATGACATGAGGCAGCCCCCTCGGGATACAATACTTCGATACTATTTCTGATGTAAAATCAACACTTGGCCAATCCGCACAATTTACAATCAAACTGGGATCAACGTCTATATTCGCCAGCGAATCTGTATCAACCATTTTTTGTGCGATAACAGTGCAGCTGGTGCCGTAGCGTTCACGAACACTACTCGCGACAACATCTGCCTTTAGTTTACCGACATCACTAGGTTTGAAAAAGTCCTGTCTATGTATATTTGATAGCTCAACTAAATCATCATCTAATATTGTGATCCTCCCTACACCGATACTGGCCAACGACTGAACAACCCAACTACCCACACCACCAACACCGATCAGAACCACATGTGAGCAGTCCAGTTTTGATAGTGCACCTTTTACTTCAGAGGTTTTTTTAAAATACCCTTCCAGCTGATTGTAAAGCCTAGGCCTAACTTCGTAATCATCTTCATCATACTGAGCGTCAACCTCGATAAGTATAAAGTTCTGATTAAGAAACTCGATCAGATCCTCAAGATCGCCGGACTCATCACTCGGATATGAAGATGAGAATTCACTTACACGTCGAAGCCCATCAAACTCCTGAAGCAAAGGTATAATTAAAGGATAAGATATTTCAATCCGCAGAGACACTCTCTCATTAGAGTCAAACAACTCTAAAACATGCTCATCAAACACCAAAGCTACGGAACTTCTTAGCCGATATATATTATTTTGCACAGACATCACACTCCGCACTCCCTCTAATATCAACCCAATTTATCTCCGCACCTACCTGCGAGAATTCCCCTCTTTTATTAATTACATTTTTGTATGCCGCCCCACCCGCCAAATAGTTCAATATCAACATAGCTGCATAACTAGCACTAAACAGGGACATGGGCTGGACACCTCCAGCACCGCCAACAACTCGACCCCTCTTCACTTGAGACTCATGGACTTTATAACTCGGCTTCCAATTTTTAAGCGCTGCAGTAAAGTACCCACTGCAACAATCCACGCACACACTTTCGCCAGGCACAAAAAAATCTCCAGTGCTCATTAAGTGCGCATCAAAGCCTCCTGCCACATACATAGGGATCCCTTTCCCCCAGAGATGTCGGCCTAGCTTTATCGATATGTGCCCAATATAAGGCTCATCGGCGGTATTTATAACAACACTCGAAGTATCTGAAACAATTCTACTCAAATCAGTACCTGGCAAAATTCTCTGATTTATAGCCTCAACCTTACAGCTTTCATTTATCGAATTTAAATGACTCTTAAGCACGTCTACCTTATTCTCGCCCACCATATACTCTGAAAAATAAGAGTGCCGCTCTCTGGAGCTTTCACTTAGTTTCTTACAGTCTACTAAGACTATTTTTCCAACACCTGCCCTAACTAACTGAATGGCAATACTTGCTCCAACTGCGCCAACACCAACAACAACACATTCAGCATCAAGTATTCGCTGCTGAGCAAGTAGGCCACCGAGAGACTCTACCCAGTCGTCAAGGAAATTTATCTGCCGAGAGTAACGCTCGTCATCAGCTTTCTCCCCCTCCGCAACTACATTCTTTATAACTTTTGAATCTAGCAGATACTGAATTACCTCATCAGCCTCCTCATCACAGGCAAGATTATTTTCCAACAGTATCTCTGAGAGACAGCGGGTACCGTCCATCGAGGCCAAAACACCGCAGAAGCGAGAGTCTATCTCTATGCTAATTTTTCGTCTTGTATTGATAAAATAAAACTGAACAAGCACAAGCCCTTTATTTTTTTCAGCAACATATATATCAACACTATCCCTTATTTTTAGAAATGCGCCAGAATGATCAATCATTATTTTCCCGCCCAGATATCACTTATAGCCTTATACAGGCCACCAATATAAATAACTTCTCCGCCATACTCGCCTGCTTTGGGGCCAAAGCAAATACAGTAATCGCAGGAACTAAGCATTATCTCCTTGTGATCAATAACAATTATTGATTTAAAGAGGTCGGAATGTGATTTTATAAAGGCCAACACTTTCAACGCAGTAACCTCATCCAAACCGGCTCCAGGTTCATCGACAATCAAAATCGCATCCTCTTTGGGAGCAGCGAGGTGTTTAGCCATCTTCAATCTCTTCGACTCTCCGCCAGATAGCGAGGCTACCTTCCTTCCCAATGAAAGATGCCCAAGACCCAAAGAGATCAACAAGTTGAACTTTCTTTTTAATTTCTTGGGGACTATTTTCTCAGCATCCATAAGAGGTGCTTTATAAAACTCACAAATATTTAACCCTTCAAACTTAACATCGTCCATTAAATTGGAGAATCTATTACCATCGCAGGCAGGACATTCAATCTTAACGACACCCTCGAAGCCGCGTGCGTACTCAATCATTGACGCCCCATCGCACGTCTTGCACACGTTGTCTTTACCTGATTGCGCTAGAAAGAAGTCCCTATCATGCCCAGATACTTCCGAATACAAGTCAGCAATCTGATCGGAAAGCCCCATATATGTCGAGACGGTAGACCGGGAGTTACCTCTTAGAACATTCTGAGTTACATGAATTACCTTTTTTTCACTTGCGGCAAGCCCTTTTGCAAAAGAAGACTTGCCAGATCCAGACACACCGTAAATACCTGTCAACCTATTCATTGGAATTCTTACAGAAACGCCCTTAACATTATTACTCCAAATCCGAGGAGTATTGAAGTAGGAACAGCCCTCGAGGCTTATCAGCGGTAAAGACGCATGCTTTGGCGCAACATAATCAATTAAGTGGCCACCATCTTTACCAGCACCCGGGCCAATATTGATCACTTCATCCGCCTGATCAATAAAATAGCGACAGTGCTCTACTAATATTATGGTGTTACCTTTGAAACAAACCTCACGCATGGCATTAAACATGCTTTCGTGGTCAACCATGTTTACTTGCGAAGAAATCTCATCTATCACAAAAATTACATTGCTAATTTGCGAGCTCAAAACCTTACCGAATTTTAGCTTTTGCAACTCCCCGCCAGATAACGATGGGATTGATCTAGATAAGCTTAGGTAGCCTATCCCAAGAATAGAAGATGCCTCTAACACTCTCTGCAAGCTAAGAATCGGCGCACCATAGCCAGCCCAATCCACACTTTTAATGACACTGTCAATTGGCTTCGTAAGAAACTCAAAAAAACTTACCCCTAAAAATTCGGCCCCGTCGTATAAAACTTTATTTAATCCACTTCCTAGACAGTGGCTACACTCTGTATGGGAGCAAAATTTTTCTGCGTGCGAAAATTCTGATATCTTCTTTGACGATAACAACTCTTTAAGCTCACGTAGCGCACCTATGTATCTCTCACTGCGACTCCTTCGCTTCCCATTTATCAGGTACGACACCTGAAATTTATCTTCACTTTCACCACTTAGTAGAAGATCTTGCTCTGCGTTACTTATCTCAAAAAACTTCTTACCTTTGTCTATCCCATAAAAATCACACACTTTAAGTATCAAAGCGGTATATTTGCTCTTCCCAGCGCCCTGCCAACAGTTAAATGGATTATCTAGCAAGCGTTTATCAGCATCTATTACCTTATCTATGTCTAGCCGTGCCGATATTCTAGACCCACAACACTCAGGGCATTCATTTCCAGGCTTATTTAACTTAAGCAACTTGTTTGGCAACGCTATAGTTTTCGCCGCCACCAGATACTCATATAGAGATAAGAACGAATATATAGTTGACCTGGGGTTTGAATTTAAATTTTTTTGCTGTATGGCGACAGCGGGCATAAGATTCTCAGAGCGATCCATTATGTAATTTGCTTCTTCATACCCGCCATCATCTATCAGTAGAAATTCATTCCTGCACTTCCTGTATATTGTTTCGTATGCTAAAGATGACTTTCCACCACCACTCACACCTGTGATAGCGGTTATTTTGTTCGCCGCGATGCGAACATCTATATTCTTTAAGTTATTTGTCTTTACTCCAAAAAAACTTACTTTCATATGAAACTTCCCTTTACGCTTGACAGGAGTGCCGTGTGAGCACTATCATTTTCAGCTTTTAAGCCTCAATTGTTTTTTTACAAGGAATTAGAATGAACGCAAAGCAGAGCTTGAAATTTAAAATAGTGGAAGATAGCTTCGATGCAACTCAATACACCAACACTTGCTCCGGGAGTCGTAGCGACTGCTGCACCCGAGTTTGCACACGGCTGGACATAGAGTCTGATGATGGAAGCCTTCAGAGCTGGGATGACTATCTTGAGGCTCACGCCGGAGTACTTCAGTATTGATTTCGCGGATTCATTATTGAGAATTCCTTTTAACCTGGGACATCCCAGGTTTTTTATATCTACAAGAGCTCTTTTCACACCCTGCTCGCAAGCATCCAGACTGTACGATCTCAATTTATATATTGAGATCGTACAGTATCGCAAATTTTGTATAAAATTTTGTATATGTGACGCCGTAATTTCATATCCATTAGAGTGACTCCAGCTCATCCCTCAGAAAACATCTGTTGCGAAGCCTAGCTTTCAGCTAACGTCTCTAGCTCTTCAAGAAGCACCCCGTGTGTCCAGCTAGCAAATCGCCAGTTTCTATATTTTTTTATATAGCTGCCGCCATAACGTCTCGCTAGCTGTCTGAGAAGGTCGACGACGACCGGACTATATGAAACCGAACGAACAACAATTTCACCAAACGGCAGAACTCGAACGTCTACCCACAAGCCCTGAATCGTATAGCGCACTGCAAGAGGCAATACTGCAGTGCAGTTCACGTCGCTCTCGATCACTTCGTCGTTACCCTCATCCTCTGCCACTAACTCCTCACGCGGATGAAGCCAGACCTTCAAAGACGGATCATGCAATATCACCCGCCTTAGCTCTATCAGGCCGTCAATGGTCGGCGCTACAACTAACCCACTGAGGTTCACCTCGATCGCGCGCAGCCCCCTTTTTGTGATCTTGCTTTGCTTTTCGTCATCCACAAAAGACGTATAAGCAAACTCCACAGCTAGCGGCCCATCATGCAGCTCCGCTACCAGATCAGGCCTGAAGTCGCCCATCCAAACCTCTTCTTCAACAGACACGAAATCCCACCAAGCACTGCTATCAGCCGCCTCAGAATGGTGGCCCGGCATCAGTGGCAATTGCAGACCTAGACTTTCCTTCACTAGCTGCTTGGCGTATTTATGCACAAAGCTTTCTAGACTGATTCGACATGCTCTTTTGGACGATGCGTGTGAGAAATGGTGCGTTCTCTGTCGACCCTTGCGCGCGATGAGCGTCTCACCACACTCGAGGCATCGGCAGTTACACCCCAAGCCGCTTACTACTTCGTCGACCGTAACCACATGCCCTTGAAAGTCTTCAGCTATGGTCATGCTCATGAGAATTCCCTCTGGAGTTAAGAAGCCCCAAGACTGAAAATCTCAAATGGAAAAAACCTCCACTAACCCGCATCTTCCGGTTTTTGTGGTTAAATATTCTTATTAATCAAAAGCATAGGGAAATGCATGATCGATGCCCTGCAGCAGCTGAAATCGAACCTAGAGGCCAAACCTACGCGGGGACGATCCTACGAGATCATCTCGTACATAGTTGACGAATGCCTCCAGCGTGACGATGTCTATGAAAAGCTAACTTTTGAGGCGGCGACCCTACTGCATTGCTGTGGTACCGCCGCCGAGCGGGAGATGGATCCTCAGAAGTGGATGCCTAGCATCTCTGTCTTGCAAAAAGCACTGAATCTAACCCAAACCTCAGAGGGGAGGCGCCTTAGATTTGGGTACTCTCCGGGAGGTGGAAGAGGCAATGTCAGTCTCTATTGGCTTGAGCTCGCACCAGAAGAAGCCGAGAACCAGTCTGGTAGAGAAGTACAACCTAATGAAGTCACTTACCGGAGATCCGCCCCAGGCTCGATTAAGCCATCTATAACGGCACGTTTTTTCTTCAAGAAAGGGGAGATTAAAAATCGTAGCGTCGTTGGCACGGCATTTCTAACCTCGATCATGCTGGCAAGCCTCACTTGGATTGCGATGCTCAGCCTAGTCATTCTGAGCCTTGTATTACGTGACGAATCGATAAACATCGGAAGCCTGCTTCACCTGTTAATCGCGGTAATTGGCTTCCTGTTTATTTGGAGGCAATCGCTGGCGCCATGGTTCAAAGTGATTGATGACTGTGTCGTCAAAGCACCTCTTGGCGTAACAGCAATTTTCGAAGATAGTTGCGAGATAGAAATGTTCCGACATGAGCACTCTCGCTGGACACGCTTGGTCAGATTCAGTGCTGACTGCCCCCTATGCGGCAGCAATATTGAGCTAAGGCAGGGCAAGCCAGATCACACATTACCACTGGTCGGGCGATGTATTGAAAGCCCTCATGCCCATGTTTACAGCTTTGATCGCATGACCCTAAGAGGCAAGTACATCGGCCCCTAACTAACCATCCGTTTGTAAGCCCTGGTAGGCTGAGTGTGAACAAGCCCCCTGAAAGACAGGACACGGTTTCCCCCTTACCATAAGGGATAGGCAAACGACTGTGTTTATGACTACCAGCAAAGATAAAACCATTG
>MDSZ01003961.1_pt1 | contig 10053 bp, 12 predicted proteins | sample 811201 | NCBI WGS metagenome assembly MDSZ01 (sample SAMN05326647, study PRJNA326480) | marine metagenome | isolation source: seawater | place: Indian Ocean: North | collected 2010 | reverse complement strand
TATCAAACCCATCAATATCAATATGAACCGGGTCTCCAGCAAAATTATCTACAGGAGCAACTAGTAAATATGGTCCAGGAACTCGATCTGCAGTCCAGTCATAAGTTCTAAATTGAGAAATATGAAAATGAACCGTAATAACTTTCTTACCAGGATTACGACAAACGTATCCAAGTTCTCTCATATGATATGTAATTTTATTATCACATCCAGGAACACCCATCGTATAATTCATACCTTTGGATGTTAAAACCGGTGTCTTAAAGATCCATACATCTTGTGATGCTGCGTTATCATATGGCTCAATTTCCCAATTTTTACCATCACCCGAAGCAATCTCCCAACGACTTAATGCATAAAATTGCATGGTCATATCAATACTATTAAAATACCTAAGAGTGTCATCAAAAATAATATCAGCATTAGAAACAATACAAATCTCATTTCTCATATGAGTATTGCAATATTCAAAAAGATTCTGATAAGTAGGACGTTCTTTTACAACAACTCTTTCTATTTTAGGAGAATCAAAATTTAATTCTGCATCCTCTTCCATAAAAACATAAATCTTGTCAATATAATCGTTGGCAAGATTTTGATGAAGGCAATACAATAGTTCTCCATTCCTAATATGATTTAAGGAATTAAAATATTCAATAATTAAATTCATTGTTCAGAAATCCACTCCATAAGATTTACTTTTGGATCCCAACCAAAAGTTTCTTTTAACTTTTTATTACTTGCCAAAGTAGTTCTAGCTTCACCAATTCTTGGTGGGATATTCACTTGATCATCAGAAATTGCATCAGCAATCTCATTAATTGAATAATTAACCCCATTTCCAATATTATACAATTCTCCATAACATTCATCGGAAACATCTTTAGTTGCTGCAAGTATATTTGCTTGAACAACATCAGATACATGCGTAAAGTCTCTACGTTGCTCTCCATCACCAACAATAGTCAGAGATTCACCAGCAGCACGTTGACGTAAGAAGATACCGATTACAGGAGCATACTGCCCTTTAAGAGGTTGTCTTTCACCATAAACATTAAAGTATCTAAAAAATACAGTATTTAATCCAAAAAGATTGGTGTACATCTTACATAACTTTTCACCAGATACCTTAGATACAGAATATGGATTTAAACAATCATCTCGTTGCGTTTCATCATTAGGTGGTTCGTTATAACCATAACCAGATGAGGTGGAAGAATAAATGACTTTTTTTACTCCTGCTTCTCTGGCACATTGAAGAACAGTAACTGTACCAACACAGTTCACGCTTACCGCTTCAATCGGATTTAAAATAGCAGGTTGAATTCTAGACTCTGCCGCAAGATGAAAAACATAGTCAACACCCGTCATAGCATTTTTCAAAAGATGATAATCTCTAATATCACCTTTTATATTATCTGCTTTAGGATTCCAATAAAATTCTTCATTAGATTCCGCACTTTCATTATCATAGCAGATAACTTCATGACCCAATTCAAGAAGTTTATCTACAATATGTGATCCAATAAATCCTGCTCCACCAGTAACCAAACTCTTAGTCATAATTCTTCAATAGATTGTGAAATTTTATTTTTTAATTTAGTAGTCGAATAACCATGAGATCTATCTAACCAGACAATCTCAATTGAATTATCTTTACCAGTATAAGATCCATCTTTATAATCGTCACCCAAAAATCTTATATCATAATCTTCAAGATAATTTAAAAATGTTTCTTCCTCTTGATATACTACAATATCATCAATATATATGATTGATTTTAAGATCTCTTTTCTTTCTTCCACAGTTTGAACTGGTTTGATTTTATGTGGACGTGAGACTGAAGGATCTTTATGGAGAGCAATTGTAAGATGATTACAATACTGCTTTGCCTCTTTGAATAGTCTAATGTATCCAGGATGCATAACATCAAAGGCACCAGCCACAATACCTTTCTTCTGTGGTTGGGTCAAAATCCAATCAAATACATTCTCACCCTTATCATCAATAAAAATATCAGCAGTAGGTTTATGGAACATTGGTTCCAATTCATGATACTTGACTCCCCAATCTTTTAGGCAGTTGGTTGTAAGTTCAGTCCAATCTTTACCAGACCCACGACCACGAGCAGTCATGATAATAATCTTATGCCCTTCATCGTAAAGACGATTGACTGTCTCTACCATGAAGGGTATTGGAGTTGAGTCCCAGTATCTTTGGTTATGTCCATCAGGATCACACGGAGTATTACAAATAGTTCCGTCAAGATCAAAACAATATTTCATACAACTCCATGGAGAAAGATCTGATGAACACATTCTACCACACCATAATCCTCACTGGAAATATAGTAATTCCACAAGGCATTAGTTGCTCTAGTGCGGATAGTATTCTCTGGTCGGAATCCAGTAAGAACACCATAATCAACCTTGTTGAGTTCACACCACTCTAAACAATTCAAAATGTTTTTAGATTCTCCACCAGAACTCATCAAAATAACAAGAGTTTCTTTTTCAACGTAATACTCAAGAAACTTCTTATATGCATTTTGATACCCAAAGTCATTAGTAAGCATCGTAAGCATTGAAGGGTCAGAAAGAATAGAAACTTTCTTACCTTGAAACTTCATATAATCTTGAGAGATGTGTGATGCAACTGAACTGCTGCCACCATTACCTAAGATTATAATTCGTTCATGATTATTAAATGCTTCCTGAAACTTCTCAAACTCATTACCCATATGGGCACATTCAAGAGTATCAATATATTCTCTAAATGGATTCATACAATTTTACCAATTACGCCATTAGATTCAATATCTATTTTAATAGAATCTTGCGAAATTTTCAAGGTGTTAGGTTCAGAAAAAGTTAGAAAAAACCCTCCATTACCAGCACCACATAATTTATGAGATAAAACGGTATCATTATCATTCAACTCCTCATCCATTTTACGAATAATTTGATTTTCGGCAATCAAAGAACTAGTATTCTTTTTCTGTTTCCAACTTTCAGACATTAATTTTAAAACAGTATCATACTCTTTACTATAAAGAGCTCTGTGTGCCTCATCAACAATATCCAAAAGTGGGAGAGACTTATCAATATTTGATGTTACGTCTTTCAATACTGTCTTAGAATTTCTAGTTACTCCCGTAAAAATTAGATGAGCATCATAATTTCTAAAAAAATCTGTCGATAAGAAATTATATTTTATGTTTCCATTACTCTCAAAATCAATTCTTTTAAACCCACCAATACCACATCCATAAGGATCTTGATATCCACAATATGGATTCATCTCCTTCTCCAATAGAAATGCAAGATCACATATCTCATTGTCGGACATTTCTATTTCCTTATACAGGCAAATAGATTTGATGAGAGATATAATGTAAGACGAAGACGATGCTAATCCACTACCTTGCGAATAAGCATCACTCAACATAGAGATGGAAAGAGGTAAACACCCAAAGTAGTTGAGAACAATCCGAACTAGTTCGTTTTGAATGTCTCCTATAAATTCAGTCTCTTCTCTTTTTGAATAATTGATAATATATTTCTTACCCTGAACATTATATCCTAATTTGTCCTCATGTAAGGTGATATAAGTTTTTAAATTACTTGCAAAACTAATTACAGATCCTCTACCATATTTCTCAACAAAGTATGGATTATCAGTGGATCCCCCAAAAAGAGAGATTCTCAAAGGGCAACTTGAAATAATCATTACCACCAATCATGAAGTTCTACACCATAAGACCTAATTCTATTCTTCAACTCATTTGTGCTTTCATGAGATTCCGATCCAACAATGTTAACATGCCATTCTACAAACATTTTATTTACTTTTACAATATCTTCAGTTTCTAAAAGTTTTCTACAAACCTCATACTCTGCACCTTCAATATCAATCTTCATAAGAATAAAATCATTAAAGGAAAATTTTTTTAATATATCACAAATATCCACAGCCTCAACTTCGACAATATTATCGTGTTTTCTAAACTGTGCAGAATTTGGATCTATACACTCCCCAGCATCCAACAATCCAACAATAGAAGATCCTTGATCAGCATCTTTCCATTCTTCACTAGGAATGCATAATGAAAAATTTATAGTTTCATTTTTACTCCAAACAGCTTTCTTGTAAAAAGTAACATTCTCAAGATTCATCAAATCTTCATCCAAATCTAACCCAGGTGTTGGTTCGTAAGAATGAATATCCCAAGTGCTATCCATATTAAACATGGACATAAATTGCCTTAATCCCTGACCATGGTTTGCTCCACAATCAATAAAAACTTTCTTCATTTTAAATAAACCTCGTTGAATTCATTCATTACTTTTTCTGCAGTGTAATCACTACAGTATTTACCCCATTCCAAACTATTAATTTCTTTCTTATCTAAGTTAGTTAGAATAAAAAATAGATCATGCCCATCTTTATAATAAATGGCATCTTCACCCATAACATAAATGTGTCCAGTATCATAATGACTTGGGGGATTTGGAGGATTCCAAGTTATAACTGGTTTATTTCGAATAGAAAATTCTGCAGTGGATAGACTAAAAATTTCTCCATCATATCTAGCGTGCATCATAGCATCACAAGTATTCACAAACTTTGCTTTATATTCTTCTTCCATTGTCCATGGGAGATATATGACTCTCTCATGATTAACAAATGGTCGTGTGTTTAAAAATACAAACCAAAGATCACTTCGTCTTTCCAAAGCAGAGACAATAGCATCATGAGTAAAACTAAGGTTGAAGGTGTCATTTCCCCCATGTCTCCCAAGAACTAACGCATCCTTAGGAATGCCAAACTCTTCTCTGAAATCATCCTCAATGTGTGGTGCTTCCTTTTCAAGGATGTGATGAACGTATGGGTGAATTCCTCCATGCTTTTCGGAGATATATTTGCACACACCGGAGTATACATCTCCATGTGGTTGATCCATTCTAAAAATACAATGAGCAAGTCTCTTTGTATTGGTGGGCATAAACCCATCATCTTCCCCACCTTTGATTGCGTAGAATACATCTACATTATTCTTTTCACAAATTCCTTCTAGGGTGGACCTCAATGAATCATTCTTACCATCATTAATCCAAACATCTGGATAGAGAATTGTTTCAAACTCTTTAAATCTATCTAATGATGGAGTTGGTCTGGAACTGGTAGAAATGATTATAGATTCATTTCCTAGAATTTCTCTATTGTATTTTGCATACTTATAAAGACAAATCTCAGTTCCACGATCACCTAGTTGATAACTATGAAATGCTATTTTCTTTTTACTCATAATCAAGAATAGATTGAACTGTTTTAGTATTCATATACTCCTTAAGGATTTTTGCATTAGGAACCACACAGTGTCCTCCAATCTTTTTGGTCGAATAAAGAACTGGTCGAACGACATTAGGTTTACCAAGTTCAATATATCCTTCATTATAACTTTGATTGAACAAAGTCATAACTTCATCAAACTCAAGTTCTTCATTCTCACATACTTGGGCAACGTCTGCATGGAATGCAATACAGACACCATAGTAAGTAGTATCTAACAACTTAGCATATTCAGTAGTCTTACTATTCTTACAGATATGAGTTTTAATTCCTAAACCATTCAGATGTTCTTGATACAAAGATGCTGCTTCTTGATCTACTGGACCAATATACTTCAAGAAGGTCTTCATTCCCAAATCAAGATTGGGATGAAGACCTCTCATAGGAGAGTGACACACCTTACCACCAACAAGTTCGGTGGTTCCTGGAGCAACCGTAGAGTGAACAATAGTGTATCGTGGATTAGCTTGCAAAATATAATTTTGAACCACCTTTACGAAGTTATCAATAAAAGGAATACAAATGTTGAGAATTTCAACTCCATCAATATCATCATTAAGATTTTGATATGGATCTACGACTCTTACATCAAATCCTTCAAATGACTCATAGACTTTGGCAATACTACTTCCTATCTCACCATATCCAATAATACCAATTTTCATTAGACACAAACTCCACTTTGATAATATTCTACCACTTCTTGAATAACTTCGTCAACTCCTTTGGTTGCTTTCCATCCAAGTCTCTCTTTAATCTTTTCACTATTAGGAATCTTTTCTGGTGCCTCTGCAAAGAGTGGACCATGAAGTTCTACTGGATCAACATTAACAATTTCAGAACTGGTTCCAGTAATTTCTTTTACTCTCTCTGCAAGATAAAGAATGGTTCTCTCATTCTTTTCATTACCAACGTTCCACTCTTCATTCCAATTTTCATCATCAGCAATCGAAGTCAAGTAAATACCATCAACAATATCCTTTACCCACGTAAAAGCCCTAAGTTGAAGACCATCATAGTAAACAGTAATATCTTTACCATTCAGTGCCTGATTGACAAATCTTGGCAAAACAAATCCGCCATCAGGAAGTTGATACCTACCAGTTACATTAAATGGTCTGATGATCTGATATTTAAAATCTGGATCAATCTTTGCCTGATTTGTTAAAACAATCTCTGATAAGAGTTTGGCAATAGCATATTCATTTCTTACAGTAAATTCTCCATGAAGGACTTTATCACTTCCTTCTTCAAGATAACTTTTCTCATCACGGTGTCCATAAATCTCAGAGGTTGAAATAAACACCAGTGGACAATTATTATATTTTGCCGTATTGATTGCCCAGTAAATGTCATCAAGAATAATTCTTGCCATATTGCCAGAATGTTTGAGCACTCCAACTGGACCAACAGGAGAGGCAAGGTGAAGAACAAGATCTACTTCTGGCAGAGTCTTGTAATCAATATTCAAGATATCTTTTTGGATAACTTCAACATTTTCCAAAATGGGATGGTCTAAGGGAATAGCATTTGTAGACATATTATCTACAACACATACATCCCAACCAACAGATTTCCATTTTTCTATACAGTGAGATCCAATAAATCCCATTCCACCCGTCATTAATACTTTACTCATTTTTTTTCCTCAGAGAATAAGATCATCGTCTTCAAATAAATCTGTTATTTTATTATGACCCTGCCTGTTGTCCATTAGTTGATCTGGAGCAATAAATTCATATTCAAAAGAATCCTCCCACAAAAATGCAATTTCAGAGTGAAGAGCATCTTGCTTATTGAATTCAAAATCAACATAATCCAAGAAATTCATTTTTGGATATCCAATCAATACATCATTTTTAATTTGATATATCCATCTATGATGGTGATATCCAGCGTATGGAAGTTGATATTTATATTCAAATACTGTCAATTCAGCATACTTTGAGGGCATACTGATAAACCCCGCCTTACCAATTCGATTTATTACTTCACAAAGAAGTTTGGGGTGATTTAAATCCTCAAGAATATGAGTGCTGATTACAAAATCATACTTTCCATTTTTTTCAACATCCTCAAGAATATTTTTCCATTTACTTATATCCTGAGCATCAAATTTATTTACAGTAATTCCAGTCTCATCAAAATGTTTAACATCTTTAGGTTCTACAAAATCATCAACCACATCAGTTATCCATTCTAAAGCCCAAGGATTTGCTCCAGAACCAATGTCCAAAACTCTATAATTTTTATCCTCCTTGTTAAATTTAGATTCCAAATATTCAAAGGCAAGATGATGGTTTGTATTCATCTTGGAAAGATTTTTATTAATGATCATAATTTTATTTTAGGACTTTTAGAATACTATTTGCACGAGAAGAGGTAGTTCCAACATTATACAACCACTCTCTTTGTTTTTCAAGCATTGCTATGTACTTGCCAGTTGGTTTACCATCCACAACTAACTCAGACATCAAATTATATAGTTGCTCTTTAGAAGAGTAAAAATAGCAAGGAAGTTCTTGAGGAGAACATTGTCTTGGTTTATTATGATAGTCTCTAAACAAGAGTAGAGAACCTGCTGCTATGATTTCATAATGCCTAAGACAATCCCATCCACCCTTCTTACATGTTAAACCAAACCAGGATCTAGAAAGATCATTGTAATAATCTTCTTCGACAGTAAATTTATGATGTGCAAATCCTCCTCCCATATCAGATGTTTCTTCAAACAGTGAATCGGATGGAGCAGTCTTTTGAAAGAGTTGATCTTTAATCGAAAAATCAACTTCCCGTATTCTTTCTTCAGGAATACCAAACCCAGTTGGATATACACTATCATCATCAGTTTCAACCAATTCTCTCTTGAAGCAATTAGTAAACTGAGTGCCGATGATCTCCTCTCCATTATGAATTATTTTTCGTTCGGCATCACCATATAGATCATGACCGTCGATGATCCAGATATTGCCATCGGCAAGTTCATTTATACCATCAATATCTGGAACTTCTCCATACATATGTCCATCACCATAGATGACATAATCAAACTTCTGATTGAATACATCTCTATCCGATACATCTGCAATAGGTGTAGTTAATAGAGTAAATCCTCTACCGTGCAAAGTATCTTTCGGTGTATCAGAAAAGTCATGATACATAATTTTCTTTCTTGGATAGTCTACACAATCATCCCCAAGAACTTCTCTCAAACCATGAAGCAGAGAAACTTCCAGTAAGTCTCCCTGCTTTGTTGGATTCTGTGTTGTTATGAATAATATTCTCATTAAAAATCCTCCACAATATCTCTGTTTGCCAAGATTGCAGATCCCGATGGACCACATCCTGGCCGATATTTAGGATCATACATGATATTCAGTTGAGAATAATTCCAGGACATCCAAGAGGAACTAATATCTTCTCTGCCTTCTCCCAGAGTCTTATCCCATTCGGGATAAATTTCTTCATCTAATTTCTGATGAACAACTTCAGAAGATGTAGCATACTTCTCCTCCCAGAATTGACTAGACAATACGGCACCAGGAACATTCAGAGGAGATTTCCAACTATAATCATATGTACTTTCTATACTCTCATAAAGTGCATAATTTGCCTTTTTAATTCTATAAACCCAATCACGGTCTTCCCATCCACCATAAGTAAATCTTTGATCCCACCAACCAATTTTGCGAATTAATTCTTTAGAAAATCCCATAAATCCGACGGCATAAAGAAAAACACATGCATATCCATTTTCCAATAAGTACAGCATCTTTTCAACTTCATCAACCGTCGGATGAGTTCTATCATTAATTAAAATAAACCATTCATCATCGGTAGTGGCAATAGAATGATTAATTAATTCGGAATATGATTCATACATTCCAGGATTTCTATCGATCCTGTTATTCCAAGTGACTTTATACTTCAAACTCAAAGGAGAAAGGGCATCCATCTGAGCATTTACAATATCTTGTCTACAACCACAATGTAGACATATTGTAAATTTTTTAATTTTTTTCATTTTTTACAAAAAACAAACCTCTAAGATTAAAATGATTATCTTTATACTCTGAATTATATTCTAATGCATCCTTGTACGCAACTTCTCTTAACTCTTGAGTGACTTTTTCATCATACTCAAATCCATACCTTTTCAAATTTTCAATCCAATATTCTTTTGGTTGACAATTTACATGATGATGTCCTGGTTGTCCTGGTTCTGCATATGTAATTGCAAGATGTTTTGCATAAGAAAATACTTCCAAGAAATTATCCCTATACTCTTCATTAACATGCTCTACAAATTCACAGGACCAACAAAGATCATATCTATCTTCCGTTTCTAAAGTTCCTACAGAAAAATCATGATAAAAAATTTGATCCGTAAAAAGAGAATTTTCTACAACATACTTGGATCCATCAACACCAACTACCTCATCACAATGTTTGTTGAACTCTTCAATGGCATGACCCATCCCACATCCAACATCTAAAACTGTCTTAATATTAAATTTTTTACAAAGATATTCCCACAAGTGTGGAGTATATGTTGCTGGATCTTTTTCAATTATAAATCCACCAACATGACCTTCATTGACCATAGTGAGGTCATCAGTAATATGCATCAAATCCATTAGTTAAACCACTCCTTTCTCCATTGTTGACCGCCAGCAAAATGACGAATAATTACATCATCTC
>MDSZ01213690.1_pt1 | contig 10055 bp, 7 predicted proteins | sample 811201 | NCBI WGS metagenome assembly MDSZ01 (sample SAMN05326647, study PRJNA326480) | marine metagenome | isolation source: seawater | place: Indian Ocean: North | collected 2010 | reverse complement strand
TCAATTCCACCTCTATTTAAACCAGCTGGAGCAAACCATGGTGCAGCAACTCTATCATTAAATGCATATACACTTGGTATTACTGTTGATGCTGGAACCCAAACATTTCTTCCTAAATCTGGATCTGGTATTTTTACCCATGGCCAATATTCTGCAACATAATTTGAATCTCTAGATTCTGCTTTTCCGGTTACAGTTGTTAATGATGTTGTTCCATGTTCTACTGGATCTAATACTAAGAAGCAATCTGCTCTATCTTCAACCATATTAACGGCTTCTGTTAATATTGTAGCATGATTAGTAAAGTTATCAATTAATCCTGGTAAAGTTAATAAATTAATATCATACTCATCTTGATTCTTTAATAATTTAATTGCATCACTATATTCATTTCCAGAAGCTAAATTAAATCCTTGCGTATTTGTATTTGAAATATTTTCATTAAATGCAATTGGATGTGCTACTGTTCCATCTGATCCACCATTAAATGAACCTGATCCGGCTGACGGTAAACTTCCTGATAATGAATTATCTCTAACATTACCATTTGCATCTAAATAATTTAATGTTTTTTGATGAACTGTTACTCTAACATATTTAGATCTATTTCCAAAATCTCCAGTCAATTGAAGGAATGGATCTGCTTCACCCGAATCTTGTACTGTAAAAGTTTGATCACCAATTTGTCTTGCAATATAATTAGGTGTATTTGGATCTAATGTTAAATTATTAAATTGTTCTACAATTTGTTTTCTATTACTTGTATCATCACCTCTTCTAATTAATAAGTTAAATGTACCTTTTGTAGTATTTACATTATTAACTTCCCATCTTACATTGTTTTCAGATCCTGATGCTAACAAGTTATTTGTTCCTTCTGGTCCAGAACTGTTCATATCAGATCCGTCTGTTAATGTTGTTAATGTAAAACAATTAGCAGATGTTGTAGAATTTGTTCCACCTTGTAATGCTGATCCTGAGAAAAAGAATGGTGTTTGTGTAAATCCGGAACTAGAACCAGATGAAATTGCAACTGTATTAACACCTGCTGTTGAACCTGTTAATTCTAATATATTTCCTGTTGCCTGATATGATGCTGATACAGTTGTTAATGACGAAGCTGCTCCTATGGCAGTTGCTAAAGCTGCACCCGCTGAATCTATTGTTGTTCCAAGACTATAATATCTTTCTGTTGAACTATTATCAAATAATGATGCTGATACAACACCCACGAAATCTATACCATTAATTGTCAACTCATGAGCTGAACCTGAAAATGGCAGGCCTCGTAATTGAACAGATGCACTTGCAAATGTTGAACCTACTGTTGTAGATGATGATACTATACTTTGTGCTGCACTAAATGTTGAACCTAATATCCTTACTACTGTTAATGTATCTGCATATTTTAGATATTCCTGTGCTGCATAATCTGTTAAATATTTATATTGGTTTTTTACTGCTCCTGATCCTGATTCTATTTTTCCACCAAATTTCTGTAAGTATTCAGAATAACTTGATACGATTGTAGGAATTCCTGCTGGACCTTTTGCTGTTGGTCCTATTACCGCTGCCCCTATTGCTTGAACCCCTGCGGGTAAAAAGGACTGGTCTACTTCATTGGTAAATACACCAGGTGATACTATTTTTTCAGCCATTATGTTGCTCCTCTATTATTATGTTTCTTATAAATATCAAAGCAAATAGTCAAACAATCAATTTGCAGGAATAAATTCCCCACTTGCAACATCAACTGTTCCGGCTCCGTATTTATCATTTAAATTATTAACAAGTTCTTGTTCTTGTTTCTGAAGATCTCTGTATTCAGTTTGAAGATCTTCTTTAGTTTTTTGTAACGATTCTAATCTTTGAACTGTTACTAACATTTCTAATTCTATTTGGCCAAACTCATTTACTTTTCGTGTATTTGCATCACGTAAATTTTGAATTTGATCAAGTTCTTCTTTTGTAAATTTTTTTGTTTCTGACATAACTTTTTCCCTTTTATTATTACTTATATAAATATGCTTTTGTGTAACAAAACCATTAAATTAAATACTATCATCTGCATGAGGTCGATCTGTCAAATCACCTATTCCGCTTATTGATCTAGTAGATTTTTTACCACCTTTTTCACGATTAACAGATGACCCTTCTAATCCTGGCTTATCTTTGAATGGTAATTTATTATATCCATTAGCTGGAGGATGTGTAACATTAACATCGAATTTTTCTGTTTCAGTTTCAAACAATACTTTCTTAACTGAATATGCTTTTTGTATTGTTGACCTACGTAATTCATCAGTCATTAATAATGTTGCTTTTGTTGTTAATGGTAATGTAGCTCTTACGATTCTATCTTCACCTGATGCATTTACTGTCTCAAATGTATAGTTAGATATAAAGGTATTAAATTTCCATGTTGTGCCCCAAGCAAATCCACCAGTAGGCATTATTTGTTCTATAACAGAATTCATTTGTTCTGTATATTCACACCATACTAACAATTCATACGTAACATCTACAAATTCTGGTATTGATGTTACATAAAATTCTTTGGTTGGCTGAACACCTCTTGTAACAGAAAATCTATCATATCGATTAACTGTTGTAAATTTATTTTGCAATATTTGTGAATTTCCTGCAGGATTTTGATTTACATCTAATTTTTTTAATGTATCTCTTTCTGTAATATCATTTCTACGAATACTAATTAATGGGGTCATAATTTTACCTTTACGATCTCTCATAAAACCTTTGGCTTGTACTTGAGCCCATTTTTCTCCATTTGCCCACATTATAGGAATATCTATAACTTGATTATTTTCTGTTAGTATTGGTTTTATTTCATCTCGTAAATAAGACATTATTGCCCAATCTACATCTTCAATAGTACATTTAGGAGTTTTTATTACATCATTATCACGTCTAACTTGATATGCACGATTAGTAACAACATCATTTGAAAATGTCGAATATGATTTTTTTAATTGTCTTTTCTGTGCCATTATAAGTTTCTCGGTATACTATTAGGTTTATTTATTCCAGATCGTACTTCTTGTATATTTAATCTATTTCTTCTTGTTACATGCGCATTCGCAATAATTGCAACCGATTGACCAAATTCTTCTCTTTCACCTAAAGTATGTCCTAAGTCTGTAGATGGATTTCTTCCGCTCCAATATTGAGATGCGCCAACACTATCTATTTCCCAAAATTCATTATCCCATTCTAATATATCACCTTCTTCAATATGTATATTTTTATCTTTTACATCTGGACGATGAAAGGCAAATATACCAGTTCTTGTATATTCCATACCATATTCATCACCAATTACTGTTTTTTCATCTTTTTGTACTAAGGCATTTATCCTCATTGGCGAATAATAAACTTTATTATCAGCTTCATCATACATATTTGCTTGAGTATCATCTAACGACAATTTGTAGTAAGCTACTTCGGTATCAATAAAATTATTAATTAATTCTCTATTGACCGATCTTACTAAACTCGCATCTCTTGCTGATCCAAATATTGCCATAATTACCCTATATAAATTTTAAGTGGTATTTTGTTCATTTGCTGTTGCATAGCATCTGCTTCAGCCTGTTTTCTTTCCAATTGTGATTGTCTTGACATTGTATCAAGTATCTCTTTAAGTTCTGTTATAAGACCTTCCTTTTCTGTTTGCGCGGCCGATATAAGGTCTGAACCATTTAATGTTATTTCTGCATTAGGTATTGGCAATGATGAATACTTTCCTCTAATATAACCTAACATTTCTTTTGCTAATGCTAACGTATATCTTCGTATCCATTGTTTACCAACTGCATTAATTCTAGTATAAACAACATTTTCATATGGAACATTTGAAAAATCTGAAACTCTTCCTACATCACCTTTTAATGCATTAGAACGATCTGCTTTTTTAATATATTGAAAATATACTTTTGTAAAATTAGTTCCATTTGGTATAGGAAAAAATCTTACTCTATCATTTATTAATTCAAACGTATATGCAGATTTTCTTATTTGGTCATTAAACTCAATTGCTTGCAATCTTAACATATCTGCATACAATGGCATCATCATAAATGATACACCTGGTGAATAATTACCCCAACCAAAAGTTTCTAACATTTGTTGTGAACCTAAACCTGTACCTACAAATGGATCAAAATATTTTACAATTGCTGGGGGCGGTTCATGAAATATTCTTTTTATTTCAATTGCATCTGTTCCAGCTGTACCTGATTCTAACGATACTATACTAGAATCTGTCAAATCATAAACTTGTATATCTTTGGTTACTGATATAGATCCTGTAAAATAAGTTACATTTCCTCCACTACCTGCTTCTGTTCCATACTCTTCTGCTAATTCTATAAGTCCTCCCATGTTAGCAGAAATTTTCTTTTGTGATAAATTAGAACCAGTTTCTGATCCATATAAATTAAGCATATTATCCCTAATATTATATGTATTTACTTGAGCTCCATATTCAGATACTGCCTCTTCAAAACAAGCATAAAAATTTACATCTTGTAATTCAATGTCAGTTAAAGGATATCCTAATCTTTTTGCACACCAATCTGCAGTGTTATCAGCCGATGATGTAAAATCAGTATCTGTATCATACAATCCAAATGGAGTACTTCCAGATGAAAACGATGATGATCCAGGCCATATAGGAATGTTCTTTGCCATAGTAGTATCTTTTTATATAAATATGTTGAAACTATATTTAAATTAACGTATCGGCCATGGATATCTTTCCATTATTTAATGTTACTTTTCCATTATTTAATGTTATTTTTCCAGCTGGTTGCGGTTGTTTATATGTATATGATAATACTGGACGTCCAGTACCGTATCCAAGTTCGCCAAAAAACTTAATAAATGTACCTTCATGATGTACATCTGTTCCAGTTAGACCAAATTCATTTCCAGGATCTGTAAATTGTCCATGAGTCGAAGCTTGTGATAAAGTTGGAGTTCCTGGTTGTGATCCTGATAAGAATGTTCCTTTATCAAATTTAGTATTTATAATACCAACATCAAATGATGATCCAGATGCTGTTGTTTGTATATCATTAAAAGCATTTTGATTTAACTGAATAGTGACAGTTCCTCCATTAGTTTGTGGTACTGCTGAACCTGAAACTATATCATCATATGTTCTAAATGTCATACCCCGATCGGTGAGATCTCCTGTCCCATCAGTAATATTAACTGAATCATAATCTCCTGTTGCAATTAATCCTGTTCCTGTTGCTGCAACTACTGATACAGAACTTGTTGCATATGAAAAATCTGTATCTGAATCTAGATTTTGAGTTACTCCGGCGCCAGTTAATGTTAATGTTGCGTCTGTAACTTGTGCATCTGCTGGAAGTTCTTCAGATATAATAAATCGTATAATATGACGCATAATAGTATACGAAAATGTACCAGTAACTGGAGAGGCTGTTGCCTTAGTCTTTTCAACTCTAATACCGATATTCATCGATTGTCCTGCACCTCCTTCTGTTCCACCACCTTCTCCTGAACCAGATCTACATGCAAGATAATTAGTTTCATCTTGTTGTGAAACTGATTTACCTATAACATTACCTTGAGTTAGTCCGGACCCTACTGTAATAGTCGTTGCCATTAAGTCATCTCCTTTTTTGGAACATAATAATTAGTATTGTCATATGTATAAGTATAATCTGTAGGAATAGTATCTATCGTAACTAATTGATATTCTACATCTTCTATACCTAAATGGTTTGTGGCAGCATTAATTTGATTGTACCAACTTACCAAAGAACCTGGTTTTGTAAATTTAGATAATTCATTTTTTATTTTAGATCTTGCTGTATTTTTAAAACAATGTAGCAATTTTGTTTTATTTATAAATACTCCATCATATTGAGGTAAATTCATTTCATAAAAGCTACCTGTTATAATTGTTACATTTGATTTGTCTTTTGACCATTCAATAGCATGTTCATATGCTTTTTGTTGATCAATTATTATAGTATGTGAATTTATTGAATGTGATTGAATAAAATTTGCAGCCTGACACATTCCATAACCTATTTGTAATATATTTCCTCCATTTTGACAAATATATGCTGCACTTGCAGAAAATGCATTTGCTTCCCATGTTCCTTCTAATATTTTACTACTACCACTTAAAATTACATTATCTTCTTGCCATAATGGTTCCCAATCTCCTTGTAAAGGATTTGCCATTGCAGAACCTGTCCAATTTTTTGATAATCCTCTTTCTAGATTTGTATTCATAATTATCTTTAATTAAATGTTATAATAGGAACTACTGCTTTAGTATCTCTATAATAGTTACAATTATCTGGAATATCAATATTAAATTGATAATCTTTGTATGCGCAATCTTGTCTTGCATTTATTCTTTCTTTAAAAGTGTTATCTGGATCATGAATATATGCAGATACTTTGGTAACTGATTTAGAATGATTATATTTAATAATATCTAGAAACATATGAATACGTTCGCCTAATAAATTTAATTGAAAATCATTTTCCGGAATCTTTAAAGGAAAATCATCAAAAAATACTTCATCAAATTTTCCTAATGTATGAAGTTTTTCTTGCCATGTTCCTTCTACAATTATTATGTTATCATAATTTTTAGCCCATTTTTTTAATCTTTTGATAACTACTGGATTCATTTCTATAATAGTATGTGATTTTGGTTTATATTTTTGTATTTGTGTTGCCGAATATCCCATACCAAATCCTATTTCTAAAACATCACCTTTTGGTTGTAGTTTATCTATACAGGCTTCCATATATGGTTTTTCCCATTCCATCATTACTTGATGTTCATCATCTTGTAACAATATTTCTTTTCCGTATTCGTCTATTTTATATTCTTGTTGTAACATATTATTAATTTGTTGGTTTAATATAAATTTTTCCTCCCATAACTACATCACTTGTTGCAGCCGGTGCCCATTGAACAGTAACATAAGTATGACCGTCGCCTACAACAGGCCTAGAATATGCTGAACCTGTACCAGTAGCTGCTTCTACATATCCTCCTCCAACAGCTGCAATACCTGTATCTAAAATTGATCCAGAAAACCATGTAATTGTTTGGCTTAGAACAGTTCCAAAGATAGAAGCTGAAACAGCACTATATCCATTTGGTATCATTTTTGTTGCATATACTTTACCTACACCAACAGCTTTTTGGCCTACACCACCACCAGCATTTACAAGGTAGCCGCCATAATCTCTAATATTTGCAATATTATCAGTAGTGAAATCTTGTGGTACAATTGGAATAAAACTGGTAGGTAAATTTTTTGCTATTACAATGCCACTTGAACTAACAAATGCAGCAACCGATAAAGATCTGTTTACTGTAACATCTGTCCCAACAGTTAATGATCCTTCTATATGTGTGTCCTGACCAAAATAAACTTCATCTGTAGCTCTTATACCACCAGATGCTGTAATTTCATTGGCTATTACAGTTCCACTTGCACTTATATGACCGGATGCTGTTACATCATTATTAAAACTAAAATGATCTCCACCAAAATCTAATCCTCCTCCAATTGCCATAATATTAGGATCAGCATCTGTCGTAATAGTTATACCAAAAGAACCATTTGTATGTTCTAAATCAATTGTACCGTTACCTTTTATATTGGTTGTATGTATTGTTGGTGCAGTTAAAACATCAAAATGTCCTTTACTTCCTGATACATTTCCACTTGCACTTATATGCCCTGAAGCGGTTATATGACCATTAAGCAGTCTTATATTGTGGCCTGGACTAGTTACACCTACATCAGATACTTTTATTGCAGCATTTTTTGATCCATCATCATTACCAAATGTGATACTGCCGGCTTCGTCAGCTTTTATTGTTCCTAATTTAGTTCCGCCATCTTTAAATTCAATTGTTTGTCCTAATGTTACGATATGATCAAAACTACCAGTACCGCCGCCACCTGCATTTATATTACCACTTGCACTTATATGTCCTGAAGCAGTTATATGACCGTCTCCAATAGTTACAGTCGAACCTATAGTTTGAATTCTACCATAAAATAAATGTGTCGTATTTACACCAGGAGTTCCCATTAAAAGAGTACCACTTGCGCTTATATTACCTGATGCTGTTATATTACCTTTTATTAATGTATTACCAGATGCATCTATATCAAAAACTGCATTTGCAGGTCCAGTTCCAACATCTGAAGGTGCAATATAAAAGGTGTTTCTAGCTCTTGCTAATCCAATTGAATATTCTTGACCATTTGATGATGCAGACATATGAAGGCCTACATCTCTATTATCACCTGTATGTGTTGAATATAATTTTATAGCTGTGCCACTTCCTCCTCCTACTGTTAGCATTGAATTTGATTCTGCTTCATTAGTTGTATTACCTATAAAAGTTTTTCCACTATCTATAGTAACATTACCAAATACATAATCATCTCCACTTGCACTTATATTACCTGAAGCTGTTATATTACCTACAAATGTATGTGTATCTGTATTAGCGTCTCCAAATGTATTTGAACCTTCTGTTACTATTATAGATGAAGTTATAAATGATGATGTAAATTCTGTAGTAGTTATTTTATTTGCTGTTAACGATCCAACTGTAATATCTGGTGTACCTGTTAAGCCTGTAGCAGTTCCTGTTAATGTGCCTGTAAATGCATTTGCTATTACAGTCCCACTTGAACTTATATTACCTGATGCTGTTATATGGCCATTTTCTATGGTAACGTCAGATCCTATAGCTTTAATTTTTTTTGCAATAATAGTCCCACTTGCGCTTATATGTCCCGATGCTGTTATGTTAGTTGCTTGAACAAATCCTGCAATTTCAAGTCCAGTACCTAAATTTGTATCTCCTTTAAGCTCTGATGTCTGAATATGTCCACTTGCGCTTATATGACTAGATGCTGTTACTGGAGCATTTAATGATATCTTTGTAGCCGTAACTCTCATTCCATCATTTTCATTACCAATTGTAATTCCTACTTGACCAGATCTAGCAGCTAAATCAAAATTTTGTATCTTATAATTTGATCCATATATTTTACTACCACTTATATCACCTGAGGCCGTTATACTACCTGCTGCATTTACAGCAAATTTTGGTGAAGCCATAGAACTACCAGGAGCAATTCCAAAAGTGTTGTTTGTTCTATCTAATCCAATCGTATATCCTAGATCGCCACCACTTGCTGAAAATTCCATTGCTACTTGTCGATTACCAGTATTATGATCAGAAAATAATTTTATTCTTGCACCTGCATTAGATGCACCTACATTTAATAATGTTGTTGAGTCAATATTGCTATGATCGCCATTTCCTATTAATATTACTCCGGAAGATGTTATATTTCCAGTTGCGCTTATATTACCTGTTACTGTTAATGCTTCTGTTGGATCTACCGTACCTCCTATTCCTATCTTTTGTGCATTACCTTTAGAAAAAAGATTTACACCTTCAGAAGAATCCATTCTAATATCTACATTATTTTGAGCTTCATTATAATGCATTGAATCGCCATCTAGAGCATTATATTTATGTCCTGAGGAGTCAAATTCTATTTTATTATCTTCTTCAGTTGTAAATTGTATTGATGCATCTTTAAAAGTAAGTCCGCCACCTATTATATTACCACTTGCACTTATATTTCCAGATGCTGTTAATTGGCCTTTGACATGAACATAATCAGTAAGTGCATCTCCAAGTTCTGTATTCACATTCGTTCTAATAAGATTACCCGCAACTATCATTTTTTGTACATTAGCTACAGAAAAATCTATTTGATTTATTCCTGGTGAATCTATATAAGCTCCTGATGAATTTCCATCTAAAATAATTTTACCAGTTGATGGTACTTCTAAATGACTAAAAGACCCGGTTCCACTTGCACTTATATCTCCGGAGGCTGTAATATTAGTGAAAGAAGCAGTACCATCAGTTACCGCATAGTTCCCTTCAGCTGCTACACCTGATATACTATTAAAAGATATTCCTGTTA
>MDSZ01251174.1_pt1 | contig 10057 bp, 9 predicted proteins | sample 811201 | NCBI WGS metagenome assembly MDSZ01 (sample SAMN05326647, study PRJNA326480) | marine metagenome | isolation source: seawater | place: Indian Ocean: North | collected 2010 | reverse complement strand
TTTCTGCATGTGCAACAAATACCAATCCATAAAAATGGAAGAGCATTGTTATCAGAGAATAAACTTTCATGAAAATTAAGTTTGTAGATGGAACAAACCAACTCAAGAAGCAATTCATCATCAAATGAATAAACTTTTTAAGGATGGAAAAATTATTATTTTAGCGTGCTAAAAAACACACTATCAGATCGTCATTTCACCAGTTACAAAAATTGTAGATTTTCCTTCAATCCATACTGAATTTTCATTCATCCCTGTTAATAATGTAGTTGGATTTTCAGAAAGTTGTCTTACTCGAAATTTCTCTTTCCCAAACTTTTTAGACCAGTAAGGAACTAATAAATTATGAATTGTTCCCGAAATCTTTTCTTCATTCACACCATAGCGTGGAGAAAAAAATCGAGTGACATAATCAACGCCCTCTTCTGATGAATTAGCAGTTACAATGATTCCGCGAGCACATCCAATACGATTCAGTATTTTAAATTCTGGTTCTAAACTCTCAACGATCGATTCATCTGAGAACACACATAAACAATCGTTTCCTATGTATGTTTCATCTGGATATGCCCCCAATCCCTCGATAAGTAAAGAAGAGGCAATACAAGATCTGGCACTTGCTTGATCCATCTCGACTCGAATTTCTTTTGTTGATTTTAATTCTGCATTTAAAATTCCACCTGCACTACTAAATTTAATTTTTTGAGTTTGGGGATGATAGCCAAACTCGTATAGAACATGGGCAGATGCCAAAGCCCCGCTGCTGCTCATATCATTTTCCATCAATGGAGAAAACCATCGAATTGACCAGATATCAGACTCTCCCGGAAATAAAAAATTCATTTCTGAAAGGCATGCTTGAGAAGCAATTTTTTGGAGTTCATCAGTTGAAAGCCATTCAGTTAAAACACAGACACCAACTGGATTTCCTGAATAGGAAAAACTACCAAATGCATTAACTATGTAGTAAGGAAAATTCACTAGTCATTGTAAAAATTTAGGTCATGTTTGACCCAAAGATTTTACACATTCTATAGCGTGAGGAATGCCAAAGACTAAAAAATTTCGAAAATGTTAAAACTTATTACAAAAGCACGAGAAAAGTAAACCTAAGTAAGATTAAACTTGTTCAAAACCCCATTGATTTCTGTAAACTTTGGAAATGAGTTTATTTGCATCATCTCGATTTGTGGAGAGTTTTTTCGCATTCCATTTAAATTTCCCCCCAGCTCTCATGGCAACATTGCCTAAAAGTATACATTCTGTCATATTGCCTGCATAATCAAAATTTGACATGGCTATATTGGGATTATTTTCTCGAATTGCCTTAACCAACTCTTCTTTCATTCCTGCATCACCTCGGCCATTACGGGGAAGAAACTTTTCTGGTAATTCGATTTCATTTCTTTTATGCCATTTTCCCTGCTTGTATACCATCCAATCAGCTCCATAGTCGTTAGGAGAATATAATGTACCTTCTGTTCCAACCAATAATAAACCACTATTTTTCGGCTGCTGCTCGTGAAATAGGTCCATCGGAGGAAGATTTTTGATTCCCTTATTTGTTTGGCCATCATTTCCAACCTTACCTTCATACCAATGAAACTTGATAGGACCTCGTTTTTCTGTTTTAGGAAAACTCATGTGAATAGTTGCCCAAGAAGGAAATGTCTCGTCATTGATAGGACCTGTATTCACAGATTCCACCGAAGTAGGTTGTGTCAATTCACACGCCATAAAAGCTAAATTTGTTGTATGACATGCCATATCACCTAATGCTCCAGTTCCATAATCCCACCATCCACGCCACTTAAAAGGAGTGTAACATGAATGATATGGTCTCATTGGAGCAGGTCCAATAAATGAATCCCAATCAATGTGGTCAGGCACATCCATTTTTTCTTTAGGGCGTGCTACTATTTGGGGAGCCTGAGGCCAAACGGGTCGGTTGGTCCAAGCATGAATTTCCTTAACTTCACCAAGTCCACCAGTACGAACGAATTCAGCTCCTTCGCGAATTCCATCAGTTGCTGTTCCCTGATTTCCCATTTGAGTACAAATTGAATTTTTGCGGGCTAGCTTTGTCATTTGACGAGCCTCCCAGACAGTATGTGTCATAGGTTTTTGTACATATACATGCATTCCCTTATGCATTGCCATCATTGAGGCTGGAGCATGGGTATGATCAGGAGTGCTAACAGTAATCGCATCGATTTTTCCTGCGAATTGATCGATGAGTTCCCGGTAATCGGAAAATTTCACCGCATCAGGATGCTTTCTCAATGCAACATCCAGCCTTCTAGAATCAATATCGCAAGCTGCTACAACATCGCCATGTGCAGCAAGCTGATCAAAATCACTTTTCCCTTTACCGCCAACTCCAATTCCTGCAATTTGTAGTCTTTCATTCGATCCAAAAACCTTGGATGGTAAAAAACTGAAAGAAAATGCTGTTGATACAGAGGCACTTAAAAAACTTCGGCGTGAGTAAAAAAAGGTTTTCCTGAATGAATTTGACATAAAATTTTATATTTAAGTGAAATCCATAACAAATCCAAAGATCTATTTAAAAAGCAAGGTCAAAAGTATTGAGATTTAAATTTGATTCTCACGGCACTAATCAACTTTAAGATTAATTCTTCTTAAATATTTTGCCCTATCCTCGTAAGACAATTTTTGAAATTGATTAATTTCCTTACTTCGTTTTTCAGGACTTAAACTCTGCCAGAAGGCACTTAATTTTTCATGCCTGGTTCGTAGATTGGCTAATTCCCTAGATCTTACTTCAGGAGATTTATTGTTTAAAGTGTTTAATCTTTGTCTTAGTGCCCTCTTTTGTTCAGGATTCATTGATTCGATTCGCTCAATGGTCTTTCGCATTATCTTTAGTCTTTCAGGCGGAGTATCTAATAGGGATTTCAATAAATTAATCTGTTTGTTTACAGGAAATTGAGGCTTTTTTCTAAGAGCAGATTGACTGCTATTAGAATCAGCAAGAGGTTTTCTTGAATAATGCTTCAGTTTATCAAAATTTTTATTCAAAACTTTTTCTGCAACTAGGTCAGAAGCAAATAATGATAATAGAAAAGCAAAAGTTAAACGAAGAAAGTTCATTGTGTTAAATCAAGAATCCAGAAGAACCAATAATTCATAAGCTTGTATACTTCGCAAAGTCTCAATATCGAACCACTCATCTGAAATAGCCATTAAATCTTCGAGCATCTCCAAATCTTTCGCTTGCAATGGATTATCAGATATCGCCTCAATATTCAAACTCGCTTCTTTTTCTATGGGGTCTTTTTTATTTATCTTGTCGAGATCAAGAAGGAATAAAAGGCAAGCAGCGATGCCAAGTACACCGATTAAGGATAAATTCCATTTGGTTAATTTAACTTTTAGAGAATCCTCTCTCCTGATTTCATATAAGACTTTAGAAGCAAATTCCTCATCAAGCGAACTTTCTAAATTCTGAAGGTAATTATCAATAGTTTTATCTTTTTCCAAATCTTCCATTCTAATTCCTCCATTTATCTAGAGATAGTTTTAAAGAATTTCTTGCTCTGTAAATCCATGTCTTCACCCTTTTTTCAGAAACTTTCATAATGGAAGAAATTTCTGCATAACTTAGGTCTTTTTGAACCCTCAAAAGGAGAGCAGTTCGATGATCCTCATTCATTCCTCTCAACTCATAATCCAAAAGTTCTTTCCAATCATGGAGTTCATTCTCTTTTTTTTCATGACAAATTTGCTCCAATTCATCTCCTAATTTAAACATCTGCATCTTTTTTCTTTTCTTAAATTCATCTATTAGCAAATTTCGGGCTATTGTAAAAAGATAGGTCGAAAATTTTGCCGTTGGTTCATAACGCGATGCGGATTTATAGAGCCGAATAAAAACTTTTTGAGTAAGATCCTCAGCATCTGCCTTATTAGATAATGAACGATCAAAAAAGCGAAATAATGAATTCTTCCATTTATTAATCAAAGACTTCATCGCGACTTGATTACCGTTAGCAATTTCACTCATTAAATTATGGTCTTCAGAAACTTCCAAATTCATATTTTTACTTAAAAAATCTGAAATGGAAAATTCATGATTCGATGCAATGCAAACTGATTGGTTCATTAATCAATAATTAATAAACGCATCGAAAAGAAAAAAGTTTCAGACAAAATTCAAAACCTTTTAATCAAGAGGAATAATGTGAGCTGCATCAACAATCACATATCCCTCTGAATGGTCATTTTTTACTCTCAATTCATATTTTTTTCCTTTTTTGAAAACAAAAGAACCCAGTGAATGCCATAAATTATCGTTATTTACCTTTTTTCTTTGATCTACAACGATCCTGGAAAGCCCCTTCTCATCTTCAATTTCGTAAATGACGCTTCCTGCACGATTAGTGGAAGCCACATAAGAGACCTTAATTTCATGTAAACCATCCTTCTCTGCGATAAATGGAAAATCAGCAGAGCGCATTCCCTTGCCCCCATTTCCATCATGAAAATACGAGCTTCCAACAAAAGGTCGGAGAGATGTACTTTCAACCCAATCTCCAATTAACTTTATTTTCGATCCATCTACAACTAAACCACTAAGTTTGTCCGGATTAATTCCAAGACCGGATGTCACCAATTCAGTTTTTTTCAACTCTAGAATCTGGTTATCTAAAATTAATCTTTTTTTAAGTTTTTCATAAGGTATATCTTGTACGGACAAGTTATCATCAATCGAAAATACTGCAGCAGTAGCAGCAGACTGTGCAAGTATCATAAACACAGGCTCCATCCGTATTGAACCAAAAGCAATGTGTGATGTGGATACACAAACGGGTACCAATAGATTTTCGCACTCACCTTTTTGGGGAACTAATGAATCATATGATATTTGATAAGGAGCACCAGGATTAATCTGGATATCTCCTTCATTCAGAACATAAGATTTTCCATTTTCATCTTTAGCCACATATCTTTGCACATGATGGGAATCCATATTGTATGAACCCATACCTACGGATTTTTTGGTATTAAGAGAGCCTCTAAGATGTAACTCAGTAGTGACAAATTCCCCGATCATTCGACGAGCTTCTCTTACGTAAATTTGGTGAGGCCAATTGTCATTATTTTGAAATTCGTCTTTAGCTAAACCCCATTCGCTCATTCTTTCGCTCACATCCTCAGGCACACGTGGATCGTTGCATAGGAAGTAAAAATAACCTTTTTGATATTTTTCATGCTCAAGAATTATCTTTTTACGATCTTCGTATGAAGCCTCCGGGTAAAGATAATTCATCCCAATATTATCCGTGCTGAATGGACCGTGATTATTGGTGTCAGTCTTGGAATTTGGAACGGGATCAAACTTACCAAAAACATGCCTTGAACCTTGATTCAAAGTTCTTAGAAGCAACTCATACTGAGACGGATCATAATCATCAGGTTTTGGAAAAGGTATTCTGTTTTTTTCAACCTGAGTCAAACAAAGTCGAAAATTATATGCCTGCATTTTAGTATCACCAGAACCCTCAACTCCAGGGGGTTCACCGCTAATCCTCGCAAGCAGACCACTAGATGGATCTCCCTCGACAACAAAAGGGTCAATACCAAATTTAAACTGGTGTTTTTTAGCATTTTTAGTCTGAACGCCACTGAGAGTTTCGCCATAAACCGAATTGGATTCTCGACCAACAAAATATGAAACACCAGAGGCAGCCATCAAATCTCCTTCATATGTACAATCAAGAAATACACTCCCCTCGTATACATTACCGCTTAAAGTACTAATTGAAAGTATCTTACCATTCTTCTTAAGAACCCCATTTGTACGATCAAGCAATTCTTCGCGAAAAACTTCTATTTTATGCTCTTGCACCCAAGAATCAAAAATAAGTTCTGCGACATGAGGTTCAAAAATCCACATAGTCCTTTTAACTCCATCAATTGCCGGAGAACCTTGCCCACGATTTCCATAATCCTCCATTTTTTCCCATTTCCACGCACTTGCACTTTGATAATGACGCCAGACGCGGTGGTAAAACTCGCGAGCAAGCCCCCCAATCGCTTCTTTCTTTCCGCTGTCAGTCCAACCTAATCCACTACTTGATAAACCGCCAAGATACTTATCCGGAGAAACAACCACAACAGATTTACCCATTGACTTAACTTGCACTGCAGCACTAATGGCGGCAGATGTACCTCCATAAATAACCACATCATAAGAGAAAGATTTTTGACCGAAAGTACAAATAGGAATCAATAATATTAAGGAGATATATCTCAATTTATTAAATGTGTTATTGTAATTATCAGATGGAAATTTAAACCAAATGTTCAAACACAAATTCAAATTGTGAATAACATCTCATTTGTTTTTAGTAGATAAATTGTTTAAAGCAGAGACTAAGTCACTAAAAAGAAATCTATGACCATTATCTTTTAGAACTTTAGATACAACCTTTCTACTTTTCAAAACAAGTTCGGGTGCAGTTCCGAGAAAAAAAGCACCAGCATGAACCGCAAGACTCGGTGCAGGAAGACCGAAATTGAAAGGAGCAAAAATTTTTCTCATTTCTTTCATGAATTCTGCATTTTTGACGGGATTTGGTGAAGTCACATTTACAGGTCCAGAAATAGAATTGTTTTTGATAAGAAAACAAACGATTCCGATCCAGTCATCAATATGCAACCAACTCATCCATTGACTTCCGGGGCCTTGTGCACCGCCTAAACCGAATTGAGTAAATTTTTTTAAAACGGGAAATGCTCCATCCTCTTTTCCAAGTACAAAACTTATTCTCATGGCAACCTTCCGAATATTTTCTGGACCACTCGTAAAAAAGGCTTTCTCCCATGCTCGCCCAACATCTTCAGAGAATCCCTCCGCGTTGCCCATACTTTCTTCATCATGAGGTGGTTTGTCACCACGCAAATCTTTATATATAGTCGCAGTGCTAGCATTGAGCCAAACCTTTGGAGGGTGATTAATTAAATTTAATGCTTTTCCCAGTGCTTTGGTTGAATCAATTCTAGAATTTAAAATTAATTCACGATTTTTTTTTGTGTATCTACAGTCAACCGAACGACCCACCAAATTGATCAGGGTATCTGAACCATCTAAATGTTCGCACCAATCAGAAAGATTCTTTCCGTCCCATTTAACATATGTTTCACCAGCTAAGCTCTGCTTATTTTTTCTACTCAAAATAACGACATGGATGTTCTCTTTAAGAAAAAATTTAGTGAGTGCCTGTCCCAAAAATCCTGAGCCTCCTGCTATAACAACTTTTTTCATTCAATCCATTGAGTTATCAATCTGATGAAAAACATTTATCGATCTTTCAATGTCATCATCTGTAATATGTAAGTGGGTGACTAACCGGATTAAATTTGAGTCTATCGATAAAGATTCAATCCCCTTTTCTGACAATTTATTTACAATTTGGATAGCGGGTTCATTTGTATTTAAATAAACCATATTGGTTTGAACTGTATTTAAATTTAATTCGAAATTTTTCAACTCACTCAAACCTAATGCAAGTTGGTAAGCCCTACAATGATCATCCTTCAGGCGAACTAGATTTTTTTCCAGAGCATATAATCCTGCTGCCGCTAAAATTCCAGCCTGTCTCATTCCCCCACCTAACATTTTTCTCCATCTGTGAGCTTTTTTAATATACTCACAAGATCCAGCAAGCACACTACCTACAGGTGCCCCTAAACCCTTAGAAAGGCAAATTGATACGGTATCACAATCTTTAACCATATCACTTACCCTAATCCCCGTGGAAACAGATGCATTAAATAATCGTGCACCGTCCATGTGGACATTACATCCGCGATCCCTCGAAACTTTTGTAATTGAATCTATTTCGTTCTGTTTGTAGCAGGTTCCCCCTCCCCGATTAGAGGTATTTTCCAAACAGACTAGGCTTCCATTTGGGTAATGACTATTTCCCTCTTTTGCTTTACGGATTTTTAAATCAACATGCTCCGCTTCCATAATTCCCATACGACTGGGCACAAGTGCAATTGAACAACCTGAAAGTGAAGCAAACCCTCCACCCTCATACACATAAATATGGCTATTTTCTTCAGTTATTATCTCGTCCCCCGGTTGCGTATGACAACGGATGGCAATCGCGTTTGCCATTGTACCACTCGGAACAAAAATGCTCGCCTCTTTACCCAATATGGAAGCAACTTTATCCTCCAATGCATGAACAGTAGGATCTTCTCCTAAGACATCATCGCCCAATGTTGCTGAGAACATAGCCTCCTTCATCCCAGAGGTTGGCTGGGTAACCGTGTCGCTTCGAAGATCGACTCGGTACATTTACAAATTCAGATTTATTTTAAAATAATATTTTTAAAATAGACTTTCATGGGAGGGCCGGCATGTAATTGAAAAGCAAGTAACCCGTCCTTACGACGAGTTTTTAAATCATTATCAATAAGTTCCGTTGTTTTGACATCATTTATGAAATGATGAAAATGAAAACCTTTTGCGACAATACGGTACTTATTCCAATCACCCTTCTTCACTGCTTTGCCAATCTCAGCTGAATCACCAAATTGGGTTTCGCTTTTTTTAAGTTTTCCCTTTTCGTCTACACTCAAAATAGTTTTTTTCCCTCTCATAGATAGAATTCCGCGAAAACCCTCACCATAACAAATTCCAGAAAATTTATCACCCGCTTCGAGGTCAGCTTGATATCCTCCAATTCGCCAACCATCATGATTGCCGGGTTTAATAAAACTACGATATTGAATTCCACTGTTACCTGATTCAATTTTATAATCCAATGTTAGTTCAAAATCTCCCAAGCTCCCACCTTCCCAAATGATAAATGTGTTTCCTTTTGTAGGATTTTCTTTGGTTGTCTGCCCAAGGATTGCTCCATCTTGAACACTCCAAAATTTTGGATCTCCATTCCAACCTTTAAGACTATTTCCATCAAAAAGTTTTTTTTCCGCAAAGATGAAAGTAGTTACATGTAAGAATGAGAGGATAATTGTATATAATTTCATAAATTAGATCTTTGTACCTATTCAATGTCTAATATTAAAGATTTTAGGCAAGGAAAAGTTGACCTAGCATCATTTTTATTTTGCTATCTTTTTTCCTCTCATGATCAAAGTACAAGATCTTAAAATCCACTATGGAGAATTTGTTGCTGTAAACAATCTTTCCTTTTCAGTCAAACAAGGTTCGATCTTTGGTCTGATCGGACCAAATGGTGCGGGAAAGACAACCACAATCAAGGCTATGGCAACTCTGCTTGAGCCAACTTATGGTGAAATTTTGATTGATCAAACATCTGTTCTACATGAACCGGAAAAAGCCCGACGCATGCTTGGTTACATGCCCGACTTCCCCCCTGTTTATGACGATTTAAGAGTTGAGGAATTCTGTGATTTATTTGCCCATGCATATGGACAATCTCACTCACAACGAAAGCAGAATGTTGAACAAGCTCTAGTTAAGACCGATCTGATAGAAAAAAGAAAAGACTTTTGTAAATCTTTGTCACGAGGAATGAAGCAAAGGGCACTTTTGGCAAAGACTTTGGTTCACGATCCATCTGTAATGCTCCTGGATGAACCGGGTGCAAATTTGGACCCCAAGGCAAGGATCGAGATGCGCAATTTGCTGCGCGAACTGGCAAACAATGGAAAAACTATCATTGTCTCTTCTCATGTACTCACCGAACTGCAGGATTTATGTGATGAAATTGGAATGATGAAAAATGGTGAGATGATTGTTTGCGGATCCATTGACGAGATTACACAAAACCGTAACAGTTCAAAATTGATTGAGATCGAACTTCTTAAATCATCTGTACTTCTTGAAAAAATTATTAATGAATGGTCGAGTATATCTGAATTCAAATCACTAAATGAATCTTCTACTCTTTTTGAAATTTCTCATTCGGGCGACGCTTTTGACCTGTCTAAATTTCTTGCAAAACTCGTAAATGAAAAGATTGAAATCGTATCTTTCTCAGCCAAAAAATCAAAAGTTGAAGATTTATTTATGGAAATCGATTCTTCGAATCAA
>MDSZ01223101.1_pt1 | contig 10057 bp, 8 predicted proteins | sample 811201 | NCBI WGS metagenome assembly MDSZ01 (sample SAMN05326647, study PRJNA326480) | marine metagenome | isolation source: seawater | place: Indian Ocean: North | collected 2010 | reverse complement strand
AAGTTTGTGAAAAAAAAGGGAAAATTTAATCTGATTTTAAAAAATTCTAAAAGAAAAATACTTTGTAAAAGACTTTTTATTGCTGCAGGACCATTAAATACAAAAAATATTATCAAAAAATCAATAAACTCATCAAAAAAGATTATGCAACTCAAACAAGCACAGGGTTTTTTAATCCCAGTTTTAAACCTAAGAAAATTATCTATAGAAAAAAAAAATATATCTCTTTCAGACTTTCATATAATTTATAAAAAATTCTTTAAAGAAACTCTGTATATGGAATTAAAGTATTGTCCAGAACTAATAAAAGAAACAATTAAAAAAAAGATTGGTTTTTTTCATCATTTGATACCTAATTTCATTTTTAAAAAAATACTAATTATTTGGGGATTTATACCTTCTGATTACTCGTTTAATTATAAAATTATAAATAAGAAAGTATTTATTGATAAAAAAAATATTTTAAAAAAAAAGAAAATAATGACTGAGCTTAAGATTGTATTAAAGAATCTTAGTAAAAATTTAAACTTTTTAATATTTAGTTTTTTCTTAAAATTCACTCAATTTGGAAGAGGCTATCATATAGGTTCTAATTTCCCTATGATGAAAAAAAACTTTAAGAGTAAATTTTTATTAACAGATATTTATGGTCAACTTAATTTAAGCAATTATAAAAATTTACATATTGTTGATAGTTCAATATTTACAAGTATACCATCAAGTTCTATTGGTCTTTCATTGTTTGCAAATGCCTTTAGAATCTCAAATAAGGTTATATTAAAAAAAAGGTAATTACTAATTTATGTTTTTTCTAAATTCAAAATCTAGATTTTTCTTTAATATCTCAATTCTAGAAAATATTATTTTTTGTTTGAAAAAAATTTTCAATTTCTCTAAAAAGAGTTTGAATGCTGATAATCTCATATCAGAAATATATGATAAGTCTGACATTTATTATTTAGAACATGGTCGGTCTGCTTTTTATCTCTTTTTAACTGCTCTAAAAAAAAAGACCGGTAAAAGAAAAATTATTATCAATTCTTTTACTTTGTTCGAAATGATTAATATGATTATTTACTCAAGTTTTGAGCCAATTTTAGTTGATTTAAAAAATAATTCTTTTGAAACAAACTTAGAAAATGAAATTAAAAATAATAAAGATGAGCTAGCAGCAGTTGTTATTACACATTTGAACGGTTTAAATAAAGATATTTTTCGAGTTAAAAAAGTAATTGACCAAATCAATCAAAACAATAGTGAGAAAATTTTTTTAATAGAAGATTGTGCGGTATCTTTAGGTGCCAAAAAAGATTCATTTCATACCGGTAATTTAGGAGATTACTCAATATTAAGCTTTAATATAATGAAAAACATTACAACTCTAACTGGTGGAGCTTTAATTGATAACTATAAAAAATTAGATATTAGTTCAAACTTACAGTTATTTAAAAATAAAAAAAATTTTTCCTCAATATTGCAAAGTGGATTTGTTTTATTATTACAAATTTTGAATTCAAAAATTTTTTTTCCCTTCTTTTTTCAGTTTATAAAATTTTCTTACAGAGTAAATTTTAGTTTTTTTTTAAAAAAGTATAGAACAGATTTTAAAGTATTTACTAAAGAACGGATCCCAACACAATATCTTGAAAAAATGGATCCATTAAAAAAAGAACTTTTAATAAAGCAACTACCTAAATTAAAAGAAGATCAGTCTCTTAGAATTTTAAAAGCAAAGATGTATTATGATAAGTTGAAAGATTTTGATAGTTTCATTTTTCCACAAACCGATTTTGATGATAGAAATATTTTTATAGATTTCCCAATTATTTGTAAAGATGATGATTTAAAAAATTACATTTGGAAAAAATCACTTGCTCATAATGTGGATATTAAAAATTATTATTATACAAATTGTGGAACTCAGGAAAATTTCAAAAAATATTATCAAGATAAAACTTATTTAAATTCAAAAAACATTGAAAAAAATATTTTTATGTTACCTGTAAACAAAAATTTCGATGAAAAAGACATAAATAAAATAATTAAATTTCTATTAAACTCTATTAATGAAAAAAATTAAAAAAAAAGTCATCATATATACTATTAATGACTCTCTATTTACATTACCTTTAGTTTTATACATTTGTAAAATTATCTCAAAAAATTTTAATATAGAGATCCTATTGTCAAAAAGAAATTTTTTTTTTAAATTAAAGGTTTTACTTTGTTTTATTTTTTTTGGTTCATTAATTGATTTATATAAGTTAGAGAGAAAAAAAATTTCTTTAAATCAAATACTAAACAGTAAAATCAAACTAATTTTAAAGCCTAGTAAAAAATATTCATATGGTATTTCAATAAATCATACAAAAAGAATAAAAATTAATAAAAATTTTGATATTTATAACTTTCATTTAGGTAATTTTAAATTCCAAAGAGGGGTTTTTATATTTTTTTATAAATATTTATATAAATGGAAAAATTTAGATTTAACATTTCATAAAATTGATAATAACTTTGACAAAGGTATAGTTTTAAAGACAAAAAAAATTGATATATCAAAAAAAAATTCTGTCCAGATTTGCTCAACTTATCAATCAAATTATAAATTTATCAAAGATTGTTTAAACATAATAAAAAAAAATAAAACAAGTTCTAAAAAGAAAACTAGTGTAAAAGGTTCATACAATTCAGAACCAAGTTTTTTTACAGTTTTAAAGGTGATTTTTTTGGGAAATTATTTGTAAAATAGTTATAATCTTAGTATCACATAAAACAAATAGATGAAAATAAACGATACAAAAATAAACTTTATAACAATTATTTTTTCCCTAATTATAATTTTATATACTGCCTCTATTTTTTTTATTCCCGAGTCTTTTGTTCATGGCGGCAGTGCAATTACCAACTGGGCATATTTTAAAGATATTTTAAGTGGATTTGAAATTTTTGATAAAACAGGTTTACAAGAAGAAAGGTGGAACTACGCTGAGTTTAGGTGGGGGTTTTATATATTTCCGTTAATTTTAAATTTTTTTTATGAAAATCAAATTAATATTCTTTTTATTACAACTCCAATATTGGTTTTATTAAGTTTTTTAATATTTTTATTAATCTTAAATAAGAAAGAGTTTTCAATTTATTCTATTATTTTTTTTTCAATCACATGGATTATTCATCCTGAAATAAACGATTTTATATATTCTTTTTCAACTAATGGCGTTTCTTTGTTTGCTTTGTCAATAATTACTTACTTTATATATAAATTTAACGTTGAAAAATTAGATTTAAAATTAAAAATAATCTTAATTTTGATTTTTTTTTGGTTTTATGGAATTAAAGAAACTAATTTAATATTTTTTCCATTTCTTATTTTTCTGTTTAAAGATTTTAAAGTAAAAGATTTTATAATTATTTCCTCATTATCTTTAATATTATATTTTATAGAATCCATATCAATTTTTATAATTACAGAGGGAGCAATTTCATACGGAAGGATTTTTTACCAACTTTTTGATGACTCTCCACATGCATGGAATAATTTAATTTTATCAAATTTAACAAAAATTGGGTCTGACATAACTGGAGAAAATAAAAATACTGAACTGGCTAGAAATTTAGCTGATGGTGCAATTTTCTCAAGATGGTATTTTACTGGCTTAACTTTAAATTTTTTTTATTACATTGGTCTTATATTGTCACTAATATATGTAACTAATTCAAATTCTGAAAGATTTATAAAACAAATTAGTTGGCTTTATATTTCTTATTTTTTTACACTAAGTTTTTTACTTATTCGAATTTTTCCACCAGTTCCTTTTATACATCTAAATACAGGTATTCAAATAATTGGTTTTCCATTAGCTTTAATTCTGTTTTCCAATTTTTTAGATCAAATTTTTAAAAAATCTAATAATAAGATTTTAAATTTTATAGTTTTAATTTTTTTATGTGTGCTGCTAAACATAAAATCTTTAAATCATTATTTCAAAGTTGGTATAGCAGATATAAAAAGTATTAAATACAATCTTTTTAATGTTGACGATTATATTAAAGATTTTACAAATAAAATAAATCAGTTTGATTGTCTTTTAATAAAAGGTGATCCTTTACTTCTTTTACATGGTATTGATAAAAATTTAGATTATATACACAAAAAAAATATTAAAGAGTTTATAAACAATGATATCGATGAATATTTGAAAATAGTTAATAGCTCTGAGTTGTATTCAATTCCAATAAATTTAGATTGTAAACAAAAAAATGTAATATATAAATTTAGAATTCTCGAAAGATGAACCTCGAAAAATTTTTATTTAAAAAAATTTCACTTTGGATATTCCTTTTATTTATAATAATAGGTTTCATAGTTCTATCTTTGTATGGATCAGTTGTTAGACATGTTGCGAAAGGTGGAATTCTAACCGGAAAAATAGGGTTTGTTGCAGATCAAATTGCAAGATACCCAGGTAGAGTAATAACTTTGCTTAACAGTTATGATATAGATCCAGAACCACAAATTTTTAACGCTGATGATACTTTTAATTTAAAAGTCCATAATAAAAGTTTGTACAGAGAAAAGGAAGACGGATATTTATTGGTTTCAACTTTTGATAAAAAAGGCTCTTTGGTAATTTTATTCTCTTTAAAAATGCAAAAAATTATTTATTCTTGGAGACCACCTATTGAGAAAATAAGGGAAAAAAATCCAAATTTTATTGAAGGTTTAAACGTTAAAAGATTTTACAGAAGTCAACATCCTATATTGTTTAAAAATGGAGATCTTGCGTTTAGTAGTGGTGGTGGTCCTTTAGTAAAAATTGATAAATGTGGAAAGCTTAAATGGACAATAAATGAATTTTTCCATCACTCAAATATTCTTTATGAAAATAAAATTTATTCTACAATTACACTTAACAGTAATAAACCTAGTATACATTTAGAGGATGCTGTCTCTATAATTGACCCTTCTAGTGGTGTAATTTTAGAAAATATAATTATTAATGATGTACTAAAAGAATATTTAAATAACAATTTTTCACTATTGTACGGTATTGGTGAGTATGAAAAAGATTTATTCCATTTAAATTCTGTTTATCCAATTAAAAAAAGCGATCAATTTTTTTTAAAAAATGATTTAGTTATAAGTCTAAGAAACTTGTCAACAATTTTAGTTTATAGACCTTCAGACCAAAAAATTATATGGTTAAAAACAGGACCATGGATTAATAACCATGATGCTCAATATTGGGGCAATGGAATATTTTCTGTATTTTCTAATAATAATGTAAGAGGCTTTGAACCAACTGATTTTAAACATTACGGGCACTCTGATGTTTATTATTATAACAAAAAAATTGATAGTTTTTCAAAACCTTACACTAATTTTTTAAAAGACATAAAAATGCGGTCTTCTGGTTTAGTTCATGTTTTGGATATTGAAGAAAAAGATGCAGTAATTCAATTAAATAATTATGGTAAGATAATTCGTGCGAATAAAGATAGTTTGATTTGGACATACCAGAACTATTTGGGAGATAACCAAAAAGGTAATATCAATTGGAGCAAATATATAAATAGTAAAGATATAGATTTAGAATTTTTGAAAAAACCAAATTGTTAAAACTAAATTTTTTTAATCAAAACAAATTTCCATGGTAAAAATAGGGGTCCATGAAACAATGTATTTTTATTGAATTCTGTTTTAATAGTATAAGAACCACCACCTCCGCCCTGCACATATTTTGATCTTTTAATTTTTTTTGGAGGGAAAAAATCAATAACTTTTATAATTTTATAATTTTTTTTTTTTATATAATTTTTAATAAAGTTTATAGAATAAATATTCACCTTATTTAAATTATGAGAATATTTTATGAAATTTTTTTCATATTTTTTATTTTTTTTATTAAATTCAAATTGTTCATGATGAACTCTTAAATTAACATTAAAATCTGTAAAAAGGCTGTTAATAGCAATCCACTGGGGATTTAATTTTGAACAAAAATTAAAATAATTTTCAAATTTATCAAAATTTAAGAGAGTTTTTTCAGATATAATGCCCAAAGGTTTTTGGACTTTGTTTTTTATTTTTTTTATTTGATTTAAATTTAAGATGTTAAACTTTAGAAATTCTGCATTATTAAATTTATTTCTTTTTTTACAAAATTTTATATTAGAATCATCATAATCTATTCCTAAAAATTTTATGTTTTTATATTTCCTAATATAATAACTTAAAGTTCCACCTGGACCACAGCCAATATCTATAACGTATTTACTTTTTTGAATTTCTTTTCTCAAGAATTTGTCAAAATAAATCGTTGAATGATAAGCTTTTTTATATTGCTTGATATTATTACTTTGAAGTTTAACAATTTTTTTATTTATCATTAATACCTTACTTAATCACAATATAAGATGGTAATTTGTAAAAGCTTAATTTTTGAAGTTTTAATCTTTTATTTTTTCTCAAAAATTCATCTATTGCTCTTGTGGCCCCTTCAACACCTGTATAATCGTCTAATAGAATTATTCCTCCTTTAGACATATATCTTAATAATTTATTTAAAACATATTTTGTAGGCTCATAAACATCCATGTCTAAATGTAAAAGAGAAATCTTTAAATTATTATTTTTTTTTAAAAATTTTGACAATGTTTTAAGTACATTTCCTTTGATTAAATCATAATTAGAAAAGTTTTTATTTTTAAAAATTTTATCCAACTCATCAATTTTTATTCCATGTCCGGTTCTTTTCTGCCAATTCTTTATGAAACTATTATCTGCTTTAGACTTGGCCCTAGGAAAAGCCCCAAAATTATCAAAACCATATACTTTCCTAGAAAAATTATTTTCTAATAAAGCACGAAAGGTTAAAAATCTTGTTAAAGATATACCTTTAAAAACCCCAAATTCTAAAATATCCCCAGGTATGTTTGTTATTTTTTGATAAATTTCGTAATGATATATAAGCTTTCCTATTCTACTTAAATCAGTTTTTAAGTGGTAAATGTTTTCAGCGTGCCAAACATCACTATCTTTAATATTAAGAAATTTGTTTGTTGTTTTCATAAATCCCGATTATCGAAATTCTTATAGGTAAATTATTTTAACTCAAGCTTAATTTTTAATTAATTGATTTATAGTATTTAATATTATCTTATTTAATTTTTCTCCACCTATTAAAGATAAATGGTCTTCATCACTATAATAAATTTCATCTTTACTGTGACTTTGGCATATAGTTAAATCTTTCTTACAAAAAATTTTATGAGGGTAAACTCTTAAAATATTTTCATTTTTAACAGAGTCTAATAAAGTAAACGTACTTTGCGTTCTTTTTTTATAAATATTATAAGGAATTGTTAAATAATTTTCCGGTAATTTTTCATCCCGATCTATAGATAGCAAATTTTTTGAAAAATAATTTTTTAGTTTTCTCGGTACATTTTCACCAATTTCAGGAACAGGGTAAACAATTATGACTTTATTTCCATTTGTTAAAAACTTATTAATAGTTTTTTTGAAAGATTTTTTAAAATTAGTATTTTCACTTTTAGGTATTAATTTTGTTAAATCATTTTTAATTTCAAAGTTAAGTTGATTAATATCAAAGCTTGAGCTTTCTAAATAACTAGGGTAATTAAAAAATATAACAATTATTGAATTACTTGTATTATTTATTTCATTTTCTAGTTCTCCAAGTTTGGTTTCTCTACAATCTATTTTTTTGTTATTAACTTTTTGATAATTATAAAAATCTAAAAATAAACCACACCCTCCATGAGTAAATATATTTATATTTAAATTATTTTCTTTTAGACCTTTTATAAGATCGCTGCTAATAGAAGCAAGATGACTATCACCAATTAAAAATATTTTTCTTGGATATTTTTCATTAAATTTACAACCTTGTTTTTTATCATGACATATTGCTCCATTTTTATCTTTTAAAATATTCCACGGCTTTTCATTAGTATTTAGACTTTCTTTTAAAACATTTGGTAACCTATTTTCATAACCATTATTCAAAATCGTTAAAGTGTTTACAAAAATAATAGAAAACATAGTAATAATTATAAAAGATAAAGTTTTTTTAAAACTTGTTTTTTTGTTTCTAAAACGCTGTTCAATAAAATAATAAGAAAAAATAGAAAAAAATATAACGGTAATTGCTAATATTAATTCGTTAAAAAAACTGTTCGATATAAATTCTGTATGTCTTGCAAATGCAAAAATAGGGAAATGCCAAAGATATAATGAAAAAGATATTTTTCCAATAAATACAATCAATTTAGAAGATAAAATTTTAGTAATAAATTCATCTTTATTAGAAAATAAAATTATTAAGATTACCCCTAATAAAGGCACTAATGTTATTATTGATGGGTGTAATGTATTTTTATCAAATAAAAACACAGAAAATATAATTAAACTTAGGCCAATTTTTGGAGAAATATAATTCAAAAGATTGTTGGTATAAATTTTTTTACCATTAAAAATAATTAGGGCTAATAATGAACCTAAAGAAATTTCCCAAATTCTACTTGGTAAGATGTAAAAGCTAAGTTTAAAATTATTGAATGAAGTTAAGTTAGCATAAAAGAAACTTAATATTGTTAATAAAAACACTACTGTAAATATCTTATTCAAATCTTTTTTTAAGAAGAATAATAAAAATGGGAAGAGTAAATAAAATTGCTCTTCAACAGCTAATGACCAAGTATGTAGTAAAGGTTTAAATAATCCAACAGAGGTACCATATTGAAGATCTGTTAAATAAAAATATAAATTTGAATTAAAAAGAATTGCATATAATGCTGATAAACTCAGTTCAATTAAATCTATTGGTAATAAAATTATATGTGAAAAAATTGAAACGACTAGAATAACAAATAATAATGCGGGTAAAATTCTTCTAACTCTTCTCTCAAAAAATTCCTTAAAATTAATTCTTCCATCTCTCTTTATATTAAGAATCAAAATTCCAGTAATCAAAAATCCTGAGATTAAGAAAAAAATATCTACACCAATAAAACCGCCTTCAAAAATTTTTATACCTTTAAAAGATAAAGTTGCGTGGTATAAAACTACAGAAATTATAGAGACTGCTCTTAGACCGTCTATTTCTGGTCGATACTTTAAAATCATTCTTTAATGATATATTTATTTTAAATTGCTGTCCAACCACCGTCCACGGTTAATATGGAACCTGTTATGTAGCTAGACTCATTGCTGATTAATAATTTTATTACACCATTTAATTCATTTTTTTTACCCATTCTTCCAAGAATAGTTTTTTCTGAGTAATTACGAATGAATCTTTTGTCTTGCTTATTTTCTATACCACCAGGAATGATTACATTTACTCTTATTTTTTTTTCCCCCCAATAAGCAGCGAGATATTTAGTTAAACTTATTATAGAGCTTTTAGATACAGGATAAGCTGCATCTTTTATAAATTTATTATTTATATTTTTATATATTTTTTGATCTGGGGCGTTAACACCATATGTAGATGAGATATTAATTATAGAACCCTTTTTTTGTTTGCTCATAATTGAACCAAAAATCTGGGATGGTAAATACGTCATTTTTATATTCTTGTTTAATATTTTCAGAAATTTTGATACATCAAACTTTTCAAATGGAGTTGATTTTTTATTTTTTTCAACTGAGTCATTTATACAGGCAAGATTAATTAAAGCATCAACGGATTTATACTTTTTTTTTATTATATTTGATATTTTAATTAAATTTTTTTGATTTTCTAAGTTAATTTTAAAGTATTCAAAATTTGATTTTTTTTTAACATTTTTTATATCTAAACATATCAATTTTACTTTATTTTTAATTAAATATTCTTTTATTGCTTGCCCTAGAAGACCCTCGGAACCTGTAAGAATAACTACCTTTTTTTCAATGTTCATTTTTTGTAAGTCTATTAAAACCCATTTGTTTTACTGGGCCCCTCAAACTTTTTTCTATAGTGTTGTTTTGTATATGCATTTTTATTTTTGAAAATACATCATCAATTGCTTTTTCATATTTTTT
>MDSZ01113848.1_pt1 | contig 10057 bp, 2 predicted proteins | sample 811201 | NCBI WGS metagenome assembly MDSZ01 (sample SAMN05326647, study PRJNA326480) | marine metagenome | isolation source: seawater | place: Indian Ocean: North | collected 2010 | reverse complement strand
TATTAGGAGGGCTATTTGGTTCTTTTTTCGGTAAATCAGGTCAAGGTGCTGGATTAGGTATGCTTATGGGAACCTTGGGTTGGGGCAGTAATGCATTTTTTGGTTATGATAAAAAATCACGCCCTGTTAAAACCTCCATTTTGGGTATGTCAAATCATCCAGATGCTGATTATGGCTTGCGTTCTGGTGGTATGCCTATGTTTGGTGCTAAAGAACCTTCTTGGTGGAATCCTTTTTCTTGGAATTGGTCTGATTGGTGGAACAATAGAGGGGAATTGACAACCAACAAGAAATTCCCTCCACTCCCTTATAGCCTTGGAAGTAATATGAGGGCTGGTGCAGTTTCAAAAAATACGCAACCCTTTGGTGGTAGTGTTAGTAAGCAATCCCATCCCGATCATGGTTTATTCAGTTGGTTAGGTGTATATGATAAACAGGTTTCTCCTGCGGCTATGAAACGTGAAGAAGAAAGAATGAAGGGCTGGAGGATGAACCCTTCAAGGAGGAGAAAAAGAAATAAAAATAGAAGTGGTGGTTTGCCCATGTTTGGTGCTAATGATTGGTCATGGGGTGATCTCTTTACGAGTCCTTTATTTCTCGGAACTCTTGCGGCACTTGGAACTGGATATGTTCAACAACAAAGGTTGGATGCTTTAATGGAGGCTCAAAAATATCAAGAAGATGTATATGAAAATGTAATCACAGGTTATACTGAAGACCCACTTACGGGGGAAGAAGTCCCTGTTATGGGTAAAAGGAAAACAGGTTCAGTTACTAAAATTAGAGATCAAGGGGCATATGATAAATATAAAAGTCAAAAGGATTGGCTACCCGGACTAGCTGGTGGGGTGGCTGGACTTGGTGTTTATTATCTTGCTGATTGGATAAAGAGTGGTGGCAGTAAGAGAGGTGGCACTAAAAGTAGCAGAAGCGATTTGGATAGTCTTATAAGGAGTTTTAAAATAAAACATGGGATGGGAAGTCGTAAAAAATCCCCTAGTTGGACGAGGAGTGGTGGCATACCTCAGTTTGGCCCACGAACTTATAAAAATGACCCACTTTTTAATTGGAACTCCAACGATGTTTTTTCTGGAAGTGCTGATGCAGATTGGGATCTATTTGAAATAGCGTTACTAAGTGATGCTATTAATGAAAGAGACAGTAATGTTGATCTTGGAAGAGGTGCGAATAAACTCATTCGTGGTGCTGGGTTGGGTGCTCTTATTGGAGGTGGTCTTGGACTCATACTTGGAGGATCGGGACAATCTGGGGCAGCGGCATTAGCAGGTGGGCTTGGGGTTCTTGCGGCCAATTATGATTGGCTTGGGTTAGAGGGCAAAGCAACATCAAGAGTTGATCCTTCTGTTGGTGCTGGACTAGGTAGTTTAGGAACAATACTAGCTACTATTCTTGGGATAGGCACATTTTTAAGTGCAAGTAAATACTCAAGGCGTTCTGGTGGTCTTACCCAGTTTGGTGCAAACTCAAAATCTCCCAGAAAAGTAGGAATTGCCCCTCTTACCCCGCTAGAGGTTATAATGTCTTTGCTAGTAGGGGGGAGTCTAGGTTCTGCTTTAGGAGGTGCATTGGGAGGACCAATGGGTGCCCATATTGGACTAGGGTTAGGAATGATTGGTGGTACTATGGGAGGTACTTGGTTAAAAGATCGGCAATCCTCTGTGTCAAAAGTTTGGCAGGCCCGTTCTGGTGGTCTTCCTCAGTTTGGAGTTGCAATAAGAAAGGGTAAAACTATTGCTAAAGCAGGAAAAGGAGTAGTAGATGAACATGGTCCAATAAAACCAGATGAAAGTTGGTGGCCTTGGAAAAAAGCCCAACCAATTGCTAATCAGTCTTATTGGCAAGGTGGCGAAGAAGCAAATGTGGCATATACTGATGGTTCAATTAGAGAACCAGATAGGGAAGAGTATGTAAGTCCTTGGAATTATGTGGCTCAAGCCTTAGCTCTTGGGTTGCTTGGTAGGGCAGGTGGAGTTTGGCGTTCTGGTGGAATGATGCAAGGCCCACTTCACAGTCAAGGTGGTGTTCCCATTATGATGGAAGGTGGTGAATACATTATGTCAAGAGATGCAGTTCGCAGAATTGGTGTTCCCGCATTAGACAGAATGAATAATGTTCAACAATATGCAGATGGTGGTCTTGTTGGTCCTACTGGTCAAGTTACATATGAGCAAGCAAGAAGTGATTTAGAAAGTGGTTCAACCTCAATTGTTGAAGTGGTGACAGAAACCAATGCGATCCTTGAGAATGGTATTGATACAGTATCTCAAGAAACAAATGAAGAAAAAGTTTGGGCACACTCTCTGAAAGAAATAGAAGAAACTGGAAGAGAGCAAATTGAAGTGCAACAACAAGTAAGTTCTGATTGCAGTTGTTTTGAGAGTGCTATTACTAGGTTGGGTGGAACTTATGCAGAGGCTTTTCAACAACTTGGTTTTGGTGAAGGGATGAACACAATAGCCAAAGCGTTGAGTAGTGGTTTTGGTGAATTGGTAACTCAGTTATCAAACCTTTCTTCGGCAATAAGTCAATCTGGTTCTCGCTCAAAAGGTGATCCACAGGATATGGCAATAGCAGGGGGAATAGGTGGTGGAATGTTTGGTGCAGGGTTAGGAATGGCAATAGGCAGTAAGTATGGATATGGTGGATGGGGTGCTTTAGCAGGAGGCTTATTGGGTGCATATGCAGGTTCAAGAAGTGGGAACCAAGCATATGGTGCGGCTCTTGGTCCTATTGGTAATATGATGTTGATGGGTGGTGCAGGAGGGCAAAGAAGCGGTCCTGTTTCAACTGGCAGAAAAGTATATGTTGTAGGGAAAGGTGGAAGAAGAAGAGCAATAGATAGAAGCCAAGCAAGATATGATCCAGATAGGGGTTGGGTTGAAAAAGCTACTGGTGGTATGATGAATGGTAATAGCCATGAGGAGGGAGGAATTCCAGCAATCCTAGAAGGTGGTGAATTTGTAATTCAAAAGAGAGCCGTTGATAAATATGGAAGAGGAATATTTGAGGACTTGAACTCTGGCGTTATTCCTAGTGATAAAGAAGTTGCGGCTATTCAACATATGGCAAATGGAGGTCCAGTTCTACAAACAGTTGCTAGTGTCGGACCAACATCTACTGCTTCAGCAGGACCAATGGGTGCAAGTCCTTCTTTTATGCCATTCACTGCAAATGATCCTTCTCAAAGTATGGAGCAATCCTTTGATGATTCTAGTGCTGGTTTATATGGTGGTGCTACTGAAATTCAGGGTAATATTTCTAGTGAGTCAATGGAAGAACTTATGGGTTCAATGGTTGAGGCTTTAAATGCTCTTGTTGAAGAATTGAAACTTATGAATGATTCTTCATTGAGTATGATTGATGAATTTGTAGTAGCAAATAGTATAAATCAAGCGGCTGATACCACCCTTAAAGATACTCTTGTTTATCAACATTCTATTAATGACAACATTACCAAGAAACAAAAGGATATTATTGAATATGAATATGGTCGCAGGGAAGAATATGAAAGAAAACAATATCAATGGAAAATGGACCAACCTTTTGAAAAAACAATGAATGCATTAGATATTACATTAAAGAAAAAACAAATGGATTGGGGTGACAGAAACACTGCGGCAAACGAAAAACAAGTTGATTTGCTGGAAGAAGCCCAAGAAAATGCCAAAAGAAGTAGTCAAGGAGCAGGTATTGGTGCGGCACTTGGTGGTATTGCTGGTGCAGTTTTTGGTGGTCCAGCAGGTGCGGCAGTAGGTGCATCAATAGGAGGTTCCATTGGTTCTGTTTTTTCTGATAGAAACTTGAAAACCAATGTAAGACCTATTTATAGAACAGGTGGTCCTGTTACTCCATATTCTTATCGTTATAAAAATGGTGGACCAGTTCAAATAGGTGTTATGGCACAAGATTTAGAAAAAGCAGGGCTTGGAGGATATGTTCATAACAGTCCAGTAGGAAAATATGTTGATGGGGGAATTATTGGTCCAATATTAGCTAAAACCGCAATGGATACTAATGGGACTATGAAATATGCAACTGGTGGTCCTGTCAGTAGAGAATTTGGATTAAATATTGAGTCTGCCCTAAAAAGTAAAATAAAAGGGGGAATGTTAAAAGGTCCGGGTCACATAAACGGAGGAATTCCTATTGAGGCAGAAGGTGGTGAATTTATAATTAACAAGCAATCTGCAAGAGAAATTGGTAGACCTAGACTTGAAACAATAAATAGAAGAGGTAAGTTTAATGCACTCTCAGATGAATCACGTAAATTGGGTGAGATCGCAGGTTTGATGCGTGAACTTATTCAAGTCACAAGAAATAAAGACCTAAGTGTTACAGTAAATAATACTGGTGGAAGTAACTTTAATCTTGATGAATATATTGGTGAAGAACTGGAACTTTTGGATAGGGATAATACGCCAACTGGTCCTCATCCTCCACCAGACTTAGGTAGATCTTGGAAGGAAGATTCTTATTCAACTTTACCTGACGGAACTCGGATACAAAATGTAAGTATGAGTTAAAATGAGCAACCTGTTTATTTCTGAAATAACCTTCAATGGGAAAACTTGGTATTTAAGTAACGAAGCCTATGCAGGAGAACAATACTACTTACCACATATAACTAAAGTCCCAAATCTTGACTTAGGAAGCATTAAGGGGGGGTACTTCGGGGTTAAGTTGGGTTCCATTGGGATTTTAAATAAACCTCAAGACAGATTTAGTCCTTTTTCAATTTATACTGGTGGCTATGAAGAATTATTAGGCAACTCCAACCAATTGATACCTTGTAAAGTATATTGGGGTGAACAAAATAAATTAATTTTTGATGGTACTATATTCCTTAAAACAATAGGGGTTAAAGATTTTGTATTTCAGTTAAGAACTATATCCTACCCACAAAAACTTCAAAACACAGTTATTGACGTAAACGAAGAACTAGCACAAATAGATGTTGTATCTATTTCTAATGTTGGTTCTACTGTAACTATTTATGCACCTAGTCATGGATTAGAAGGAACTGCTGGGGCTGGTAATTACAGAGATAAAATTTTTATAAGAGATGTGAATCCTTCTGCATTTGCGAAGGAAGAACAAGAGATCATTAAGGTTGATGACAATATTGTTCAGTATACTGATAATTCACTAACATCAAATCAAACTGCAACAACATTTAATGTTTGGAGTTACGAGAAAAGAGAAGTAGGTTTTTCTTTTGGCAATGTTGCATATAAAGGACCACTTGTACAAGTTGATGATGAAAATGGTCATTCTTTTGCTAACCCCGGTTTAAAGTGGCAAGCAACTGACCCTAATGCATCGGGTTATATTGATGTAAGTGCTGGTGATCAACATATTCAGATTTTTGATGAAGGAATACTTGTAGGAACTTCTGACTCAAATGCACCCAATGTTGATGCAGAATACGACTTAACTATTAGTGCTATTTCCAAAGAAGGTAATTTAGTATATATAACAACTACCGCAAGTCATGGTTTAGTTGCGGGTGCTGTTGTTCAACTATATGATATGCCTAATGTTGATTACAATGTAATAACTATTGTTCAGTCCATACCAACTGCTAGTCAATTTACTTGTGTTGTGCGAAGTGAAAGACCTGCAACATTCACTTCTGGTCAAAGTAAGGTAAGAACTACTGCCACTTATTTTGGTGATAATCGCCTTCCTTCTGAGGCATTAATAAAAAGTAGAACTATTCCTAATGCTGGTGGTGCAGATAAAGGCGTGATAACTCTTGGTGAGGTTTATGTAACTGGCACTTCTATTCATGGAAGAACTATACATCAATTTTTTGAATATGTTGCAAATCAATTAGGAATTCCCAATGTGGATTTTTCTATGTCACCTGATGGTGCTAATACTGAATTGCAACTTTTTATTGATAAAGATATGCTTGTTTTGGATTTGGCAGGGAAAGTAAGTGAGGGATGCAATCATATTTTCAGAATTGAAGATGATACTTTAAAATTAGTTGATTTAGCCTATTTTCCTACAGATTTCAGGGTAATACAAAACAGAAATATTATAGCAATGAAAATTGAAATGGCTAAACCTGTTCGTGCAGTTACTACTGAATTTGAAGTTATGGTGCCTATGACTCATGTTATTCCTACAAGCATTGAACAACAAAAAAGATTTGTAAGAATTGATAATTTGGCAGATGGAAAAGAAATAAAAGTAACGAATGTCAGCGATAACTTGTCTCAACAGAAAAAAATACTTAATAATATTTTAGGATATGTGAGGAAAGCCACAGTAACCATGCAGTATGGTGGTATTGATGTAGATATTAGACTTGGAAGTAGATTAAAATTTTCAAGAGACGAACATCATGTTGATGTTGATATGTTGGTTCGTGGTATTAAATATGATTTTAGCCAACAGTTTACTACTGTTGAAGGAGAAGCTACATTAAACGTAATATCATCTAACGAGCTTTACTAATGAAAATAATACTTGAAGATAAAATAACAGGGGTTCAAACCAAAAGATCACCTTTTGGTACATTTGGCCCCGGAAATATGTTAGATGATTCTAGCAGGAATTCTTGGGTTAGTTCTTATACTGACGATGAAGTTATTGTTGATTGCACTTCTCAAGTTAGTTCTGTTTTCTTAGGAAGAATACGTGCTGATTCAGCAAGTTTTACTTTTTGTCAAAATCCATTAACTGCTACAAGTTGGGAATTTACAAATGCTGGTACTGACACCACAGTTGAAATTACTTATCCTTCAAATCCTAATATCTCCAGCACCACTAGGAATCCGCTTGGGAAAATTGATGGTGGTAAACAAATAAATGTCAACTCTGATACATTAGTTGGGCTTAATGCGGAAGCATCAGATATAACAGTTTCAACCACAACTGATCAAGGTGGTAATATTGTGTATAAGGCTACTTATACTCCAGATGGTTATTTGGATAATCATGTTTTTTTCAGGAAGGACACACAAACTGATCCCGCAAGTTATTGGGCTTATATTTACATACAAGATCATGGTATTGCATCTACCCCTATACAAGATAATAGTGGCAATAATATCCAATTAAAAGGAATTTTAAAGTGTACAGAAGGAAGAGGGATATTAGGATCAAGAACTGAACGATTTAATTCTGGAGTTTGTGATATTACTTATGTAGATGCAAATATGTTAAAGTTATCAATTTCTGAGGCACAATATAATGTTTTAATTGATGACACTTCCGTTACGGATTTAAATAGGTTTGTTTCATACCAGAACTCTCTCCACCTTGTTCAAGGTGTTTCTTCGGACAATCATTCGTTAACTGCAAGAACTGTAAGTACAATGGCAGACTCACTTGCGAATGCAACTAAACATTTTGGGAAAAATGCTATAACCGCTAGGTATGTTGACTCTTTAGCCGACTTTACTCGTGGAATTTTTGTTCAAGCAAGTAATTCATTTGTTCCTTTGTCTTATACTGAAACAAGAGGTAGGTTCCAGATAAAACTCAAGACTCATGAAAATCAGAATAGTGCTATTATCAAAAGATTTTTTATGGAGGAGGTTTTATTGACTGGTACTGAATATACTGTGAATTCTATGGCTAGAGAAAAAGGTTATATGGTTTTGCATATTGATTCCAACAATGGAACAAAACCAGATGATTGGCTGGTAAATGATTGTGTTAAAGTTAGCGGTGCTACTGATGTTACTTATGCTGTTGCGGCAGGTGTACCAGAAGCAGAACAGGGTGCTGTTCATAAAGGCTCTTCTATTAATGGATTTTATACAATACACAGTATAACAGAAGTAGAAGACACAAACATTGGGGTTCACCCTAATGCTGTAGTCTCTGCTAATGACAGAGGATGGACAGTAGTTCTAAAAGATATGGAAACTACTGATAAATTAAGATCATCTCCTACAATCTTAAGTGGGACCACAGGTTCTTTGCCATTACTTAAAATACAAAAAGTAGAAGAAGTATCGGGAAGATTTACTGCTTTGCCTTATAGTGGTGTTGCTATTTCATATAACGGATCTTTGGGGGAGGCAACTCTTACTTTTTCTGCACCGCATGGACTTGTTAATAATGATAAAATTATTATATATGGGAGTAATGTTAGTGGGCTGGATGGCACTTATCTTATCACATATTATTCCAAAAAGGAAATAAAAATTTCTATACCTTCTTATAAAACTTCACCCATATCAAGTATTTCTAAAAATAACAGTACAAATGCCGTTACTGTATCATTTTCATCAGTCCATACTTTTTCTATTGGTGACATTATAACTATTTCTGGAGCTACTGATTCAGGGTCTGCCTCTTCTGTTAGCACCTACAATAATTTGTCATTTTCAGTAGTAAGTGTTCCTAACACTAAATCTTTAACTTTTAATGCAACAAATTCAAACCAATTAATTGCAACTGGTGGTACTGCATCTTCAGGGGTATCTGGGTCAGGTACTGCAAGTAATGCAAATGTTGTGGTCCCCACAAACTTAGATCAAAAGATATATGACAAAGTAATGGTGGGCGGTTTTGTAGGAATGGAAAGAGATGCCGAAGGTAATTTCATTGAACAATCTTTGAATACAAGTAATGTCGTACAAATAAAAAGGATAAAAGGTGACGGTACTACTTCTAAAAACATAACTCTTAGTGGAGGGCTTTTTAATAGTTCTGGCTTGACAGATATAAATCAAGCATATAACGTATACTCAATCATGTTGCCCATAACTTCAGGCATTCTCAATGCTGGTTATGCGGTTTCCTTCCCCAATCCAAAAGCAGGGCTTCAGGAGGGAAGGCAAGATTATTCCGTTAAAAAGGAATTGCCTACTGGGAGTTATTATTACCTCAACAGGGTTGCAGGAAAAACCTACCAAGGCACTATAACCTCTTCTAATATAACTTTGTTAGAAGATTTTATGGCATTTGCAGAAGAATTTCTTGGAAAACCCTTTCCAGTTCTTTTATTAGAAGACATGAACATGGATGCTAAGTCTTCCATTTACGCATATATGCCCCAAATGCCTACTATGTCTTTTGATACTAGACTGGGTAATGTAAGAAGTGTTTCTTTTCAATTCAAAGAGGTGTTATAAATGGCTTCCAGATCGTATCCATCTCAGGTAATACCAGAAAATCCCACTGACGCTAATTTTGAAATAGATTTCCGTTCTAATACGGAAAACTTAATGTCAGCAGTTAAATCAATTGATACAGAACAAACTGCGGCTAGAGGAAGTTTATCAAGTGTAGCATCAAGGCTTTCGGTTTCATTAAATAGTGATGGTTCATTAAAAACTACTGCACCAACAGGATCTTTTTGGACAGAAGAAACTCAAGTTGCTTCCGCAACTGGTGGTCAAAGTATTTTTACAGTAACAGGAGACAAAACTGGAATTTATGAGCAACATAGAGCACTTGAAATTATTTCTTCTTCTACTGTATATTGCCACGTTACATCTTCTTCTTACAATTCAGGGACAGGCACAACAACTATTGGTATTTCTGCACCTATTGCTTCAGGGACAGTTACTAAAATAAGTTTTGCTTCTCAAGCAAGAAGTAATTTGCCTGCTGATATAGGCAGTGGTTCCTCAAGTTCTTCTTCTGGTGGTTCAACTTCTTCGGGATCTTCTGGTAATGTTGATATAGTTTCACAAGTACTAAGTACCACAGGACTTGTTGATGCATTTTTATATGACACATCTTTGGATTCTGATACTGGAGATTGGATTTCACATTCAACATGGCAAAGTTGGTATGTTGAGTCTGCAAAATCTGCTTTGGGAACCGCAAGCCGATCTACTACAAAGAATTTCCCAAGAGTGGTTATAATAACTGCAACGACAACTCATGTTAGAATTTATGATGCAACAGTAAACACTCTACCACTTTGGATGGCTATTTCTGTAGGAAGTGGCACAAATCGTTCAATACTTGGTCCTGAAACGAATAATACAATATCCACCTTACACGCTTTTAATGGATACTTATATGTGGGAAGAACTGGGACAAGTGGAGGTGTAAGTGTTCT
>MDSZ01042439.1_pt1 | contig 10057 bp, 9 predicted proteins | sample 811201 | NCBI WGS metagenome assembly MDSZ01 (sample SAMN05326647, study PRJNA326480) | marine metagenome | isolation source: seawater | place: Indian Ocean: North | collected 2010 | reverse complement strand
TGTTTCTGAAGCAGCAGTAGTTGGTTATCCTCATGATGTTAAAGGCAATGGTTTATACTGTTATGTATCTCTTAAAGTAGGTGTTGATTCTTCAGAGGATTTAATTTTAGAATTGAAAAAAACTATAAGAGAAAAAATTGGTCCAATTGCTACACCAGATTTTATACATATTACATCTGGTTTACCAAAGACAAGATCTGGAAAAATTATGAGAAGAATTTTAAGAAAGATTGCTTCAAATGAATTTGAAAATTTAGGTGATACATCTACATTAGCTGATCCTTCTGTTGTAGATAATTTAATTGAAAATAGAAAAAATATATAAAACTATCTTGGCTCCCAATGTTTTAAACATCTAGGTTCATAAATATTTGCAGCACCCACCTGAGTTCTTTCTCCGCCCTCTGTTTTTCTATATGTTTTTGTTGCCTCAAGACCGCAAACATTACAGAATCCATAAATTTTAACAATTTTATCTGATAAACCTAATAACATAGAAGATGTTTCCCATGGCTTTCCTCTTGAATCTTGATCGAGACCTGCACAAACAACATCTATTCCTTTATTTAAAATGGTTTCAACATTACTTATAGTGTCGTTTGTATCCATAAATTGAATTTCATCTAAGAAAACCATATCTACATTACTTTTATTAAAAGTAAATTTTTCCAAAGTTGTTTCCCAATTACTCATTGCATAACATTCATGACTTAAGTCATTATGAGTAATAATTTTTTCATTTGAATATCTGTTATCAATAGTTGGTTTTATTACTATAATTTTTTTGTTTTGATGCTTGGCCCAAAGGATTCTTTTGAGAAGTTCACTTGTTTTACCAGCAAACATTGCCCCAACTATTGTTTCAAGATTACCTCGCATAAGTCAATATATTTTATTTTTAATAATTATTATATAATTAATTTAAATAAATAATAGATTATTTTAGTAATGATTAAGGGAGAAAAAATTAGATTTGATATTTATAAAATTTTATATTCCATTTATAAATTTAATAAGACTTTAAATAGTGAAAGCATACAGAAAATAATTAATAATCACAAAAAAGAAGATATTGCTTTTTTAAATAATGTAATCTTAAACTCCATGAGATTTCATATACATTCATCAAAAATAATAGAAAAATATATTAAAAAAAAATTGAGAGATAAGGAAAAAATTTTATTAATAAGTGCTATAACACAAATTGTATTTTTAAATTTCAAAGAATATGCAGTTATTAATTGTACTGTAGAAATAGCAAAAAAATTAAAAATTTTTCATGGTTTGATTAATGCTTTTTTAAAAAATGTATCTAATGATAAAAAGAGTTTAAAAAATGTCAGTATATCATTTGATGATCTGCCAGCATGGTTTAAAGAAAGAAATATTTCATTAACAAATAATGAAAAGAAAAAATTTTTGATAAATTTTAATAAAGAACCTAGTCTCCATATAGTTTTTAAAAATCAAGAAAAATTAAAAAATTTTGAAAAAACTATCGTAAAAACATCTGATATTTCTGGTTTTTTATCTAGTAAAAAGAATTTTACAAAAATGAATTCATTTATAAATGGTGATTGGTGGGTTCAAGATTTTTCTTCATTTTTTCCATTACAAAATCTTCAGAAAATAAACAAAAATGAAAAGATTTTAGACGCATGTGCTGCACCTGGTGGAAAATCATTTCAACTTTTGTCGAGAAATAAAAGACTAATTTTAAATGACAAAAGCAGTAATAGAATTGAAATACTTAAATCAAATTTAAATAGATTAAATTTTAATTCAAAAATTCTAAACGATGATTTTACTAGATTTGATGAAAAAGAAAAATTTGATCTAATAATAATAGACGCTCCTTGTTCTGCAGTAGGCACTATAAGAAAAAATCCTGAAATTTTTTTTAAAAAAAAGGAACCTAATTTTAAGGAATTAAAAATTATACAAAAGAAAATGCTTATCAAAGCTTCAAATTTGCTTAACAAAAATGGCTTGATACTTTACATGGTATGTTCTTTTTTAAAAAATGAAACTGAGGATCAAATAAACAATTTTCTTGACTTAAGAAAAGATTTTCAAATTCTAAATTTTGAATTACGTAAGCAAAATACTAGGTACTCGAAATTGATTAAAAAGAATTTTATGCTCACATTGCCAGATATTATACTAAATCATAATATTGATGGATATTTTGCATCATATTTAGAAAAAATAAAATGATTTTGATAATAAGAAAGCTTATTTTTATTTATATAATTTATAAATTTAAATCTATTAAAGAAATATCTTTCATTAATCTAAATTTTAGAAAAATTGATTTTACAAATTATCAATTAATCAAGTCTTTTATATTTAAAAAAAATTTCTATAATTTAAAAAATAAAAATATTCATAGTTTCGACTTTTTAAATTTCTCAAATAAATTAGGTGGAAAAATTGGAATAAACTTATCTAAAGAATCTATATTCGGATGGTTTAATAAAAATAAAAATAAATTAAATTTTCCCTGGTCAGAGGATCTTACGGAAAAACGCTTTATAAATTTATTATATAACTATGAATATATAAATTCGTCATCTAAAGAGAAAGATAAAAAAAAACTAGACAATATAATTTTCTTTCATTTACAAAGAATTTTATTTGATTTTAATTTTAAAAAAATAAGTGAGATAACCTCTTCTAATCTTAAAGCATATTTAATATCTTTGTTAATTGTAAATAAAATTAATAACAGGACCATAGATTATATTAAATTTATTGTTGAGAAACAAATAGATAAAATAGGAATGCATAAGAGTTATAATTTATTGGAGCATTCAAAATTTATAAATGACTTAAGTGAAATCAAAAATATTTTACTATTTTTTGATGTTAAAAAATCGAATTTATTTGATGAAATTATATTAAAGATGACATCTATATTAAATCAATATTTTCATAATGATGGTACATTACCTTTATTTAATGGATCAAATAATATTTATACAAAAATTATTTATAACTCTCTTAATAAAGATACTTTTTTTATAAAAAGAGATTTCGATAATATAAATAACGGTATAGCGTTTTATGGAGACAAAGATAAAAAGCTTTTTTTTGATGTAGTTCAGCCAAATAAGGATAAAATTAGTTCTAATTTAAGTGCTGGAACATTGTCAATAGAGATGAGTGGCTTTGGCGAAAAAATATTTACAAATTGTGGTGCATCAGAAAGTTTTGGAAAAAATCCTGAGTATTTGAGGTATAGTGCTGCACACTCAACGATAATTTTACAAAATACAAATATTAGCGAAATTAAAGAAGGGGATCCACATATTAAATTTCCTCAATCTGTAGTTTTTAGAAAGGAAACTAATAACAAGGAAGAAGTTTTTGAGGCATCACATAATGGATATATAAAAAAATTTAATAAAATAATTAAAAGAAAATTAAAAATTAAAAAAAATGAAAATATATTTGAGGGTGAAGATACAATTATTTCATATAAAGATAATAATAATAGATTAATATTTCATATAAGATTTCACCTTGCTGATGAGATGACATATAATTTTACTAATAATAAAAAAAATATAATTTTGAAAACAAAATTAAATAATATTTGGCTGTTTAAAAGTGATTGTGAGTTAATTGTAGAAGATAGTATTTTGGTAGACAATAATTATACAAAGCCTATTAAACAAATTGTAATTAAGGGTATAATAATAAACAACAAAACTGTTAGAAAATGGTCATTAGAGAAAATTTAAAAAAAAAATATGCACTAATATCTGTATATGACAAAAATAAATTAAGGTATCTTTGCTCGAACCTGATTAAAAATAATTATCATTTAATTTCTACTGGATCAACTGGAGATAAAATTAGATCAATGGGATTTAAAACAATAGATATATCTAAGATAACTAATTTTAAAGAGATGTTTGATGGTAGAGTAAAAACAATCAATCCTTTAATTTATGCATCACTACTGTATGTTCGAGATAATAAAAAACACAAAAAGCAATTTTTAAAATTAAATATTCCAGAAATAAATATTATTGTAGTTAATCTTTATCCATTTAAAAAATTTAGTAAAAGTAAAGAAATAGACAAAGCAATAGATATGATAGATATAGGTGGACCGAGTTTGTTAAGAGCCGCTAGTAAAAACTACAAATTCATAACTCCTGTTATGAGTACGTCAGACTATTCAAAATTAATAAACAATATTAAAAAAAATCGTGGTGATACTGATATAAATTTTAGGAAAACAATGGCTTATAAAGTATTTAAGGCAACTTCTAGATATGACAAAATAATTTCAAAATGGTTGGATGAAAGATAAATATAAAAAAATAAAACTTAGATATGGAGAAAATCCTAGTCAGAAAGCCAACTTAGTTACTAATAGTAGTCAATCAATTTTTGACTATCAAATAAGTGGGAAAAAAATAAGCTATAATAATATAATTGATGTTGATAGCGGTTTGAGATGTCTAAATGAGTTTAGTGAGCCAACATCAATAATTGTAAAACACACTAACCCGTGTGGTGTAGCTTCAGGAAAAAATATTAGAGTAGCTTTTCAAAAATCATATGAAAGTGATAGTAAAAGCGCTTTTGGTGGAATAATTCTTTTAAATAGAAGAGTTGGCTCAGATCTTGCAAAAAGTATTATAAAAAATTTTTTTGAAATGGTTGTTGCGCCAGAATTTGAAAAGGAGGCAATTAAAATACTCACTGTAAAAAAAAATTTAATCTTATTAAAAATACCAAATATAAAAAGTAAAAAAACTGAGCACAGGTCAACTTTATTTGGAGATCTCTATCAAACAAGGGACTTAACATCGATAAATAAAGGTTTTATTAAATTGGTATCAAAAAATAGAGTTTCATCAAAATATGTTCAAGATTTAATATTTTCATTAAAAGTAGTTAAACACCTTAAATCAAATGCTATTGTATTATCAAAAAATAAACAGACTATTGGTTTAGGTCATGGTCAAACCAATAGGGTTGATGCTTTAAATTTTGCCATAAAAAATAAAAGATCTTACTTTAATAAAGGAACTTTTGTATGTGCTTCAGATGGATTTTTTCCTTTTACAGACAGTATAAAAGTTCTTAATAAAATTGGTTGTAATGTTGTTGCTCAACCTAGTGGTTCAATAAATGATGAGAAAATAATTTCGTTTGCTAATAAAAATAAAATTTCATTATATTTTATTAAGAATAGACTATTTAAACATTGAGTAATAAACAAAATATTCCCAAATACCTTAAATTGCTAATTACGAAGAATCCTAAAATTGTTTCTGGAAGAAAAAACTTTTTGCAACATCATAAAAGAGTAATCAATACAATAAAGATTATAAAAGAATACTTTAAAATTAATAAATGAGAAATATTCATACCTATTAGTGAAATTTTTTTGAAATGTTTACTGCAAGAAGGTTTTAATATAAGTAGGATATATGACAAAACCTAATCTTCTTTTTCCAACGCCTGTTTGGACAATGCAATTAGATAATTATAAAAATGTTAATGAAGAAATGTATAATTTTATAAAATCAAATCAAGAAAAGGATGAAATTGGTATTAATAAAAGTAATGTAAAAGGCTGGCATTCAAAAGACTTTAATCTTAATGATAAAGAACCACAAAATTTCATATCATTTATATTACCTGCAATTGAAAAAGTAATGATTGACATGAATTGGGAGAAAGAAAAACAAACTGCTAAAATTAATAATATGTGGGCAATAATAAATACCGGGGGATCAGCAAATTTAAGACATCAACATGGAAATAGTACTATAAGTGGAGCATATTATGTGAGAGCTCCTAAAAACTCAGGAGATATTGTTTTTTATGATCCCAGACCAGCCCCTGTATATTCTCACCCTAATGTTGTAAATCCCAATTTACTAAATGCGCAAATAAACGGAGTAAGCCCAAAAGAAGGTGCTTTGGTTTTATTTCCTAGTTATCTTGATCATTCAGTCAATGAAAATCTATCTAATGAAGAAAGAATAGTTATTAGTTTTAATATTAGAATTCAAATAAAATAGAAAACTAATTTTTATTTGAAATAGTTTCCCAAGCTTCACCACTTTCAATTTCTTTTAAAGTCCATTGGCCATAGGCTAAATTATTAAATATGGTATAATCTATTTTTGGATTTTCAATTTCTTCTATACGGTTAATATCTTTAAGTGTTTTTTCTGTGAAATATGCTGGTACTCCATTTAACATTGCTTTGAAACCAGCGGTGGACTGAAGGCTTACAAAAGCCCAAGCATCTTTTAATAGCTCATCTAAAGATTCTTTAGAAAACTTATTGTGAATGATAATTTCTCTATCTGAAAAATTTTTTATTATTTTTTCTGTTTCTAATATCCAGTTATTCTGATTATAGATTTTTTTCATAGCTAAAGAAGGTTCAGATAAAATAATATATTTTCCAGATTTGGTTTGTTTTTTAAAATTTAAATTTAGTTTTTTTAATCTATCTTCTGGAAAATTTCCGACCCCATCATGTACTAAATTATTATATACAATTCTAAAATACCCATCCATGTTTAAAACATTTGTTTTATTATTTTCAAATTTTCTTATTGATTGGTTGAAATAACCATGATCCATATAATAAAAATTTTTTACTTTTTTTATAACTTCATATGTTCCTCTTAAAACTCCATACGTTGCAATAGTGCTATTATAATCTTTAAAATTATTTACATGACACAAGAGTGAGTCTGATCCTTTTGCAAAACTATAACATAGAGTTCTGTTCATAATATGATCGGTATAGATAACAATTGGTTTTTTCATTTAAAACTTATTCTTGAAATAATTTATAAAGACATATTAAATTCTTGCGCCCATGATCTTAACATCCAAGTTATGATCATTTTTTTTGAATTGCCGTAATAATTTTCTTTTGACAAAATTTGGCTAATTCCATCTTCCTTACTACAAATATCGATATAATTTTTCTTAACACTATCGAATTGGTTCAACCATGCAGTTATTGGAACAGACCATCCTGTCTTTGGTTTATTTAGAATATAATCAGGTAAGGTATTCTTGTATGAATGTCTCACTGGTAATTTTGTTTGATTTAGATTCTTACCAAATTTATAATCAGAATTTATTGCCAAACAATATTCCATATATTTTTTTGAGGATAAAGGAAAGCGGCCCTCCATTGAAAAAGCCATTCCAAATTTATCATTTCGTGTAAAGAAATCTTCAGCTACAATAGTTATACAATCAAGTGCCATCGCAGAATTTGCGATATCATCAGGATTCCAAATTTCTTGAGGCAGTGTTACTTTAAGCAACTCAAAGAGATCATCTTCATTAAATTTAATATTTAATTTAATTGGTGCAGCAAACTTTTTCATCCAAATTCTTATAAATTCTTCCCAAGTTTTTGGTTTATTGGTTATATTTTTAATTCTAAAATAATTTGAATAGCCGCCATAAAGTTCATCACCCATATCTCCTGACATTGTGACCACAACTTTATTTTGTGAAAGAATTTTGTTGGTAAAGTAGTACATAGGCAAATTCCAATTATATCTAGGTTCTTCAATAAATTTGATTGTTTCATTCCATGAATCAGAAATAATATTTGGTGTAATTTTTACTTCTTTATGATTAAAACCAAGTTGGTTAGAATATAATTTAGCTACTGTAGCGTCACTATTATGATCTTCACCATCTATTATTTCATTTGGTTCCATAATATTTGTAAATGTATCAATATTTTTGACATATTTATTTAATTCATAGGCAATGATAGATGAATCAATTCCACCAGATAAAAAAATGCCAAATTTTCTTATACCTAATGTTGAGTTTTTAATAGCAATTGATGTTTGATCAAGAAATTCTTCAATATGTAATTTTCTATTTGAATTAGGTTTTACTATAGATCTAAAAGTTTTTTTAATTTTTTTCTGGTCAAGGCTATACACGATTGTTTCACCTGGAAATACTTTATAAATCCCTTTAAATATTGTTTGTCTTAAAACATTGACCCCTAGTAGGCTTGTACACGCAAGTGATTGTCTATCGATTTTATTGGAATCATTTACATGTGAAAGTAATCCCTTAATCTCTGAACTAAATATGATTCCAGAATTTACAAAAGCAAAATATAATGGTTTTATACCAGCATGATCTCTTGATAAAATTATCTCGTTTGAAGATTTGTTAAACCATACTAGAGCATGCATAGAGTCAATTAAACTTGATATGACCTTTTCGTATGGAAAATTATCTAATAGCCAACTCAATAATTCAGTATCACAGCTAGTTTTAGGTAAAAATTTATTTTTATAAATCGTAAGTAAATCATTATAATTAAAAATTTCACCATTATAAATTAATATATTTTCTCTTTCAGATATCCATGGTTGTGCACCATTTGCTACTTTAGATGTTATTGATAATAAATTATGTCCTAATGTTAAATTGTCAGATATATGAATACCTGATCCATCAGGTCCTCTGTGCGAACATTTCTTAATAATATCTGAAATTAATTTTTCATTCCTCTCAGTTATTCCATATATTCCGCACATAATTTGTAATTATAATAGTATATCTTATAAATTTATAATTTTAAGTTTATATGTAATTAATTAATAAATTAAATTTAAATATTATAATTATATGGGTTATGGTGATGATATAATGATAACTGGGTATGCAAAGTTATTAAAGCAAAAGCATCCGAACTATCAAATTGTTGCTGGAAATAAAAAACGTGGTTTTGTAGTTGACTCAGTAATCTTTAATAATAATCCAAATATTAGTAGAGTTTCAGAGTTAAAAAATATGCAAACTATATGGATAGATAGTTATTCTGGGCATAGACCATATTTTATTAAAGAAACAAGTGAAAAATATTATTGGAATGAAAATCATAAGGTACCTATAGGTGAATTATATTTTTCAATTGAGGAAAAAGACTTTGCAAAAAGTATAATTTCAAATGCTAGGAAATGGTGGAATGATAATAATAATAAATCGTATAAAAAAATAGTATTTATTGAACCATCCAGAATTAAAACTTTAAAGAGTAATGCTTACGAAAATAGAAGTTGGGGGGGTAAAAAATGGCAGTCATTAGTCAATATTTACAAGGACAGGTATCTTTTTGTACAGTCAGTATTTAAAGATAGTGAAGCGCTTGATGGGGTATATAAATTTGAGTCTGGATTTAGAGAAGCATGCTCTGTTCTAGAAATTTGTGATTTTATTATTGGATGGGAAGGTGGTTTTAGTCATGCTGCTGCTGCAGTTAAGAAAAAGGGGTTGTTTCTTTATGGTGGTTGGATAAATCCAAAATTTATAGGATACACTACACATAGGAATATTTATGTTGATATAGAGGGTTCTCCCTGTGGAATGAAAACTGTTTGTAAACATTGTAATAAATGTAATGATATCATGAGTGTAGAAATGGTTTCAAAAGAATTTTCAATTATGGTTGAAAAATAAAAATCTAAATTTTAGTCCAATTTTTAAAGTTTGGCATCAAGTGTTCAAAACCTTTACTATCTTTCAACATGATACTTACATCTCCGGAAATTGAAATTCTTGGAGAGCCTGATAAATTTGGTGCTGTTGCGTGCGGTGTTTTTGATGGAAATATTATTATAGAATCTTGCTTTAAATCAAAAATAGACCTATCCGAATTATATGCATTGGGTTTATTGATTAGAGATTTTTCTATTTTGCTATTTGTAAAAATATTTTTAGCTATTTCATTTTGTAATTCGTTTGATTTAAAAATTATTCCACCAGAATTATTAGGCTTTAAAAGATAATAAGCAAAACTGATATTAGATTGTGAGTGAGTATGAAAATTGATGCTTTCTTCATTATTTGTATAAGTGGCCCATGATCTTTGATAAAAAATATCTAAAAGTTCGGTATTAATTTCTAAAAGCTTTAAATATTTTACAAGTGAGGCAGAGATTTTAGATGCTAAACTATTAAATTTTTTATTAGAAAACAAAAATTCAAATCCTTTTGTATCCCCTGTCCAAGCATAAGATGA
>MDSZ01192908.1_pt1 | contig 10058 bp, 5 predicted proteins | sample 811201 | NCBI WGS metagenome assembly MDSZ01 (sample SAMN05326647, study PRJNA326480) | marine metagenome | isolation source: seawater | place: Indian Ocean: North | collected 2010 | reverse complement strand
TTACGATCGCTTCTAGTGCAAAAATTAATCTCACAGCTACTTCAGATGTTCACGTTCCGCAAGGTGTCGGCGTTGTATTTGACACGGCTGGAACTGAGAAGATTGAATCTGACGGAACCGATCTTAGTATCGCAGTTGGTGCAGGCGGAGATGTAAATCTTCCGGCTGATATCGGGTTAGTTTTCGGTGATGACGGAGAGAAGATTGAAGGTGACGGTTCTAATCTGACGCTCAAGGGTGGAGATATATTCTTGACTGCTGAAGCGGATGTTAACTTACCAGCTGACATCGGCCTTACTTTCGGTGACGATGGTGAGAAGATTGAAGGTGATGGAACCGATCTTACGATTGCTTCAAGTGCTAAACTAAATCTTACAGCTACTACAGACGTTATTCTTCCGGATAACGTTGGAATGTTGTTTGGCGATGTTGTTGCAGGTGGCGAGAAAATCGAAGGTGATGGAACTGACTTAACAGTTGCTTCAAGTGCAAAGATTAATCTCACAGCCACTTCAGACGTTCACGTTCCGCAAGGTGTCGGTATTGTATTTGATACAGCAGGAACTGAAAAGATTGAGTCTGATGGTACTGATCTCAGCATAGCAGTTGGATCAGGTGGTGATGTTAATCTTCCTTCTAGTATCGGTCTAGTTTTCGGTGATGACGGAGAGAAGATTGAAGGTGATGGAACTGATCTCGCGATCGCATCTTCAAACGATCTTAATATGACTGTTGCCAATAGTTTAGTTATTGATGCACAAGGAACTGACAACGGTGACGGTGTTAAGGTTCTCTTGGGTACCGACACTGCATTTGCAAAACTAAAGGTTCACAACAATTCTGACTCTGAGGTCTTTAGTGTTGACGCACTTGGTGATGCTAGTGTTGGACGTGATCTTTCAGTTACAAGAAATGTTTCGATCACAGGTAACCTAGACGTCAACGGTACAACAACCACGATTGATACAAATAACTTAACTGTTCAAGATTCAATCATTGGTCTTGGTGTTTCCGGATCAGATGGTACTTTCTCAAATGTTGGTGAAAGAGCAATTATTTTTGCTAGAAGTGCGAATGCTACAGATGCTTTGCCGGCACTAAACTACAATGGGTCGAAGTTTGAGATAGCTAAATACGTAGCTAGCCCAGCTTCAGCTTCAATGGGAAGTGCTGCTAGTTATGTTACACTCAAAGCTGGAAGCCTTGAAAGTTCAGTGTTGACTGACAATCGTGTTGTTATTGCTGGTTCTTCTGGTAATCTAGAGGACGACGCTAATTTCACTTTTGATGGATCTGATCTTCAGTTAGCAAATAGCATTGGTCTTGTTCTTTCTACAGATGATGCTGAGAAGATCGAGTCTGACGGTACTGATTTGACAGTTGCTTCTGGTGGGAAGATCAATCTCACAGCCACTTCAGATGTTCACGTTCCGCAAGGTGTTGGAGTCGTATTCGACACTGCTGGAACTGAAAAGATCGAATCAGATGGTACTGACCTTAGTATCGCAGTTGGATCTGGTGGTGATGTAAATCTTCCTTCTAGCATCGGACTAGTTTTCGGTGATGATGGTGAGAAAATCGAAGGTGATGGAACCGATCTTACGATCGCTTCTAGTGCTAAATTGAACCTCTCAGCTACTTCTGATGTTATTCTTCCGGATAGTGTTGGTATGTTGTTTGGTGATGTTGCTGCAGGTGGTGAGAAGATTGAGGGTGATGGAACTGACTTGACAATTGCTTCAAGTAACGACCTTAACCTCACTGCTACTACCGATATCAATGTTCCAGCATCCGTAGGCATGACCTTTGGTGATGACGGTGAGAAGATAGAAGGTGACGGAACCGATCTTACGATCGCTTCTAGTGCTGATCTTAATCTCACAGCTACTACCGATATCAATGTTCCAGCAAATGTCGGCCTTACATTTGGCGATGATGCCGAAAAGATTGAGGGTGACGGAACTGATTTGACAGTTGCAGGTAATAATATCAAACTAACTGCAGTTGCTGATGTTGTTTTGCCTTCAGGTGTTGGTCTTGTACTCGACGGTTCAGGCGATGAGAAGATTGAATCTGACGGTACTGATATTAGCATCGCAGTTGGATCTGATGGTGATGTAAATCTACCGTCTTCAATTGGTCTAGTTTTCGGTGACGACGGTGAGAAGATTGAGGGTGACGGAACCGATCTTACGATCGCTTCTAGTGGTGACATGAAAATTGCTCTGGCTGCAGACGCGGCTTTTATGCCGTCAACGACAAATCAGGGTACTTTAGGTAGAAAGCAGTCGTCTACAAGTCAGAGTGTTGCCTCTGCTTTTAACTCACAAATAAGTGATTCTGGCTTTAATAGTTCGGATTTTCCTCTTGTTGTGAGAATTAACACCTCACTATCTTCACAGTTGTTAAACATTCAGGAAGACGATACTGTTACCATTTCTGGTAGTGGTGGCGACTTTGTTGCTGCGGCATCAGGACCAGCAGCTAACGATGCAACTGTTAAGAGTGCTTTTGGAAGCTCTTTGAGCGGAGACATATCTTATTCAGGAAGTGGTAACAACGTTCTACGTATCACAGGCGGAGTGAGCGGTTTCTCCAGTGTCGTTGTCGGTGACTCTCTTCTCTTGAAGGATGGCAGTAATGAATTTCTTGCTACTGTTAGTGCAGTCGCAGCCAGTAATTTCACTGTTGCTTCAGCTTTCGCGAGTAGTATTAGTGACAGCTCTGTTTCTGGATCTACCTCTACTATAGCCATGTCATCGGTATCCCAGCTGAGCAATGTGATTAGTGGAGATACCATCACGCTTACAGACGGTAGTGTTACTGCTACAGGAACTGTTTCATCTGTTTCAGTTTCTAGCATTATTCTACAGAGTGCGCTTAGCATGTCAGGTGGATCTTCTCTTAGCATTAATGGAGGAATTACTACGACCATTACTGGAGCAGCACTTGGTTTATCAAGTGCAACACTTTCTGGATCGGCAATAACACCGAATGGTGGTATTACTGCCAAGTTCACAGCTAGAGGTATTCCTCTTAAGGCTTCAGGACAGTCTGGAAACATTTCAGGTAGTTACAGTGCAGCAACAGTTACTAGAGCAGTGACAGTTTCTGCTCAGCACTGGCAGGATCTTTTCTTGGCAAGTGGTGCAGAGATCGACTTTGCAAACAGCGATGTTAAGTTAGGTCACTCATCCGGAGCATTAACACTTTCGGGTGGTAATTTCCTACCAGGGGCTGATAATTCGTTGGACTTAGGTTCAGCGGCTGCACGGTTCAGAAACATATTCACGGGCGACTTGAATCTTCAGAACGACCGTGGTGACTGGACCCTTATTGAGGAAAATGACTTCATTTCGTTCAGAAATAACAAGACCGGACGCCGGTACCGTATGATCATGGAAGATATTACGGGAATGGGTAACTACGGTCCTGGTAATGACGGCGAGATGTAGTCCGAACCTGGATTAGGATTCTTTACGATTAGCTTTTAGTTAATCACACGGAGTTCGGAAAGGGTGGTCTCTTTTAGGGGCCACCCTTTTTTTTGTATATTTACTAACAGGAGGATCGATATGCCTATAATATCTGACGGTAATAATCAAACAGGAGATCAGCTTTCTGATGAGCACACAACAATGGGGGATGTTGTCCATTCCGGAAGCTATAGTCTTTCCGGAAGTCTAACAATTAACAGTGCTTACAGTTTTCCTACTACTGATGGTACAGCAAATCAAGTGTTGTCGACAAACGGATCTGGTCAAATAAGTTTTGCCAGTGTGGCAGGTGTAAATCCTACTCATTTTATATTTGGGCATGCTGATTTAAATGACAACAATAAGCCAGTAAACTGGGTTAACGCTTCCTCAGTATCAGCTTCTACTGGCATCAAAACTTGGTTTATTGTTCCCTACAACGGGACTATCAATAAAGCGATAGTGACAGTCAAAGGAAACGGTTTTAGCACTTCTACTGACGGTCAATTTACAATTTCTCTTTATAAAAATCAAGCTAACTATGACAGCACTGCTTATACACAGACAGTTAATATTGATGACTTTTCTGAGAAAGTATCAAACATGAATGCAGGCACAGTTGACTGTAATCAAAAAGTATTTTCTTCTATTAATGTTTCAGTATCTGAAGGTGATTTAATTCAAGTAAAAGTTAATAAGACATTAGGTTCAGAAAGAGAAGCTTTAGTAACTATAGTATTTACTTAAATGTATTAATTTATAGAACTAATGTATAAGATATCTAGTAGTTAGAGAGATTAGATATACTGAATCTTTAATGGTTAGTTCTATTAAGAAATAGATCACCCAGAATCATTGTATAAAAAATATACAAAATTTTTTTTCGTCTTATATTTCTTGTGAGATTAGAAACAAAAGTTAGGTAAGATGATGTTTAATTCACCCTTTGGAAATACTAGTACTGATCGAGTCTTTAAAGAAGACACTCGATTTATTTTCGTATCAGACTTATTTGTCAGTGACTACGTCGGAGGAGCTGAGCTTACTAGTCAATCTTTGATTGATTCATGCCCCTTGCCCATTGAAACAATAAAGTCAAAAGACGTCAACTTAAAAGTTTTAGAAAACGGTCACAACAAGTACTGGATATTCGGAAACTTTTCTGCTATGGACACCGACTTAATTCCGACCATAGTTGCAAACATGGAATATTCAGTCTTAGAGTACGATTACAAATATTGTAAATACAGATCACCTGAAAAGCACTATGCAGCTGAACAAAAAGAGTGTGACTGTAACGAGCAGCTTTCAGGTAAAATGATATCAGCATTCTATCAGGGTGCAAGATCTTTGTGGTGGATGTCAGAAGCACAAATGGATTATTACCACAAACTTTTTCCTTTCCTGGAAGAAAAAGACAATGTAGTCTTAAGCAGTGTCTTTGACGATAAATTTTTCTTAAACATTAAGATGCTTAGAGAAAAATACAAGGATCAAGAAAGAAAAGGTTGGATAGTCTTAGGGTCTAATAGTTGGGTGAAAGGCGCTCAAAATGCAGAAAATTGGTGTAAAGAAAACGAAAAGGAATACGAAGTAGTTTGGAATATACCTTATGATGAAGTTCTAGAAAAATTAGCAAAAGCAGAGGGTTTTGTCTATCTGCCCGAAGGTAAAGATACGTGCCCTAGAATGGTTATAGAAGCCAAACTTTTGGGTTGTAAATTACATTTAAACGATTATGTGCAGCATGCTAAAGAAATTTGGTTTGATACTGATGACATGTTTGACACAGAAAGTTACCTTTACGCTGCAAGGAGCCGATTTTGGTCAGCCCTGAGAGCAACAATGGAATGGACACCTACAGTTTCAGGCTACACAACAACAAAAAATTGTATTGAACAGAAATATCCTTTTGAACAGTCAATAAAAAGTATGCTTGGTTTTGCTAATGAAGTTGTGGTTGTCGATGGAGGATCTACAGACGGCACCTGGGAAAAGTTAGAAAAGTGGGCTCAAGAAGAAGATCGACTCAAGGTTTTTAAAGTTGAAAGAGACTGGAATAGCCCTAGGCATGCAGTCTTTGATGGTTTGCAAAAAGCTGAAGCCAGAATGCGATGTACATCAGACTTTTTATGGCAAATGGATAGCGATGAAGTTGTCCATGAAAGCCAATATGAAAATATTCAAAAACTTTGCAAAAATTTTCCGGAAAACGTGGACTTAGTTTCTCTTCCTGTTGTTGAGTACTGGGGTGGACCAGAAAAAATAAGAATTGATGTAAATCCATGGAAGTGGAGGTTAAGTAGAAATATTGAAACCATTACTCATGGAATCCCTAAACAACTAAGAAAAATAGACGAAAATGGAGAGTTGTATTCTGCACCTGGGTCTGATGGTTGTGATTATGTTCATAGCGAAACTCATGAGCTTATACCGCACGCTAGCTTCTACACAGAAAATATACACAATGCTAGATTAGCAGCTCTTTCTGGCAACTTAGATGCCCTAAGACAATATCAAGATTGGTTCAATAGTTTGATCGAACAACTTCCCGGAGTTCACCACTATAGTTGGTATAACATGGAAAGAAAAATAAAAACCTACAAGAACTACTGGTCTAGGCATTGGCAAAGTTTGTATAACATAAGCCAAGAAGACACGCCGGAAAACAATATGTTCTTTGATAAGTCATGGAAAGACGTAAATGACAAAGAAATAAAAGTATTGTCAAAAAAGCTTTCATCTGAAATGGGAGGTTGGATTTTTCATCAAAAAGTTAATTTTAATAATCCGACACCTCATATCGAAATAGCTCAGAATCAACCTATGGTAATGCTAGATGAATAAATTCAAGATCATAACACCTGCATACAACTGTGAGAATGACATTGAAAAGACTTTAATGTCTGTCTTAGGACAAACTTATAAAAATTGGGAAATGATCATAGCTAATGATATGTCTACAGACGGTACTGCTAAAGTAATAGAAAGCTTTATCGAAAAGCATGGCATAAAAGATAAAGTTAAGATACTAAATCGCGAAGAAAAGTACGGTGAAGTTCGAAACACACTAGACATTACATCAAATCTAGATTCTGATGATATCGTTGTGCGTCTAGACGCTGGTGACTGGTTGACAGACTTGGGATGTTTTCATATAATCAACAATATTTATCAAGAATACGACCCAGCTGTACTATGGACCGGTCATCGATGGGCATGGACTACAAATTGCATTTCAGGTCCGATTGATCCTAAAGTTTCTGTATACAAACAACCATGGAGATCTAGCCATCTTAAGACTTTTAGAGTCAAAGACTTTGAAGGAATAAACCAAAAAAACTTTAAAGACAACGACGGAAATTACATTATGATTGCTTGCGACCAAGCTATTTTCTTGCCTATGATGGAAAGAGCAAGAAGAAAGAACAGGCATTTAATTTTCTTACCAATGTTGATGTACCATTATGATATCAATCTAGAAAGAGAAGATCTTTTTCACAATGAAAGATCTTATGCACAAAAACATTCAGCTGAATGGATAAGGGAAAGAGGTTACATAGAGTGAATATATTTTGTCATAATTTTGACTACACTTCAAATTCTGGTCCCAATAAATTCACAAGACAGCTTTTCTTACAAATTCAAAAAAACAAAAAAATTAATATCACATCACAAGAAGAAGCCGATGTTGAATTTTGCCTGATACAGATGATCAAGCCGAAGATAAAAAAGGCTGTGTTGAGACTAGACGGTATATACTTTAATTCAGACCAAGACTTCGACCAACAAAACACCCCTATCAAATATTCATATGAAAACGCTGATGCCGTAGTTTTTCAGTCTGAGTTTAACAAGTTATTGACAGAAGCATGGTTTGGAAGCCATGACAATTATCACGTCATCCACAATGGTGCTGACTTAGAATTAATTAAGAAAATTCCAAGTACGATTTTAGACAATACACTGTCTGAAAACATTTCTGTGTGGTCTTGCGCATCTTCATGGAGACCTCACAAAAGACTAGAAGAAAATATTAGATATTTTTTAGAACACGCCGATAAAAAAACTGTTTTTGCAATTGCAGGAAAAAATCCGGATTTTGAAGTGATTTCAAAATATCAAAAAATTAGTAACAATAGAATTCTTTATTTAGGAGAATTAGATTATGCATCGTTAATTTCTCTTTATAAAAGGTCGGAAAAGTTTATACACTTAGCCTATCTAGACCATTGTCCTAATGTAGTAGTAGACGCTCAGGCATCTGGTTGCGATGTGGTGTGTTCTAATTCGGGTGGCACCAAAGAAATAGTTTATCGAGGTAAGGTTATTATGGAAGATGAGTGGGACTTTTCACCTATACAACTTTACAAACCTCCTGCGATGAATTTCGAAAGATATCAAATAATCAGCAGAGATAAGTGTGATTCGATTAAAGAGTCAGCAGAAAAATATCTAAAAGTTTTGGAGTCACAGATTGATTAAAGTAAAACGTCATAAGACACAAAGTGAATATCTTGACTTTATCAAGAATACATTTTCAAATAAAGACAGTGAAAGAATCAGTAGTGATGATCAAAGAAATTTTTATCATCAAGTTTTTTCGAAATTTTCTGAAAGCTTAAAGAATGTTGAATCATGTCTTTGCATAGGAGATAGAGATCATTTAGCAAACGATGTCTTAAAATCCTTAGGTGTAAAAAATGTAGTAAGCATCGACGCAATAAAAAGAACAGAGAAGACTGTTGTATGCGATGCACATGAAATTCCTATAGAAGATGAGACTTTTGACCTTATCTATACAGATATTTTAAGGTATTCTAACAATCCTGAAAAATTTATAAACGAAGCAGAAAGAGTTTTGAAGGTCGGAGGTACTTTGATATTACATGTACCTTCCGGAGAGGATGACTTTAAAGACAATGATGTGATTGTGATCAAGGATCCAATCTACGATGTACTAACAAAGACAAACACTCTTTTTTGTAATTTGGTAAGTGAAATTCAAGAAAATGACAAAAAACTCAGTGTTGAATTTATTTTTCGAAAAAACGAGAATTTAAATAAACTGTACAAAAAATATGGTAACATAGAAAACGTAGAGGTTCCAAAAAAATACCAGAAGCTTTGGGATGATATCAATTATGAAACTCAAAACAAAAAACTTGACAGTGTTAACATAACTGACCCTAACACCAGGTCAGAAATTTTAGAAAAACTTTCTAAAAGAAGTTTTTATCTAACTAGAGTAGCAGAAGTTTTTAATAAGAAACATATCGCTGAAGTTGGAACTGCACAAGGATGGCAGTATTATTCCTTTTGTAAATTTATAAGCGAAGAAAATCCAGAAGGCACAGTTTCTACATGTGATCCATGGGACAAAAGAAACATAAATTATAAATCTATTTATGATGATAAAGATTCTGAGAAATTTGTGTATTTCAAAGGTACTAGTAAAGAAATGTCTGAAGGCGTAGGCAAAAAAGACTTTTTCTATATTGATGGTCTACATGATAAAGGTACAGTCATAAGAGACGTTTTTAATTTAGTAAACAATCAAGACACTGAGGCAGGCCGTCCAGTATGGGTTTTTGATGACTTTGATAAAAGGTTCGGTTGCGCATTTGATATTTGGGATTTGTGTTTAGCGTCTAAAAACTTCAAAGTTTATAAAGTAGGAAAAACTGCATCAGGAAAACCTTCCCATCAAGTAATTGTCGAAGGGCTTTTTGAATTTAAAGGTGAGTAGTAAAATGAATACATTAGAAAGCTATGATGATTTTTTTATCAATAAAAGAAAGCAAATTCTTGTAGGAGAAAATCTTTACGATAAAAAAGTCATTAAGATAGAAATAGAAAGTAACAAAAATAAACTGAACGATATACAAAAAGAGTATGAAGTCATGAAACAGCTCAATGAAAGCAATGTCGTTTCATGCCCAAAAGTATACGGCTTATTAGAAGTAACTAAAAAAGAACTTTTAGAAAATGAATTTATTACAGAAAGTGTCAGAACAACAATTGAAAATTCAAAAAAAGAAAGTTTTTTCTGTATAGAACAAGAGTATATTCCTGACTCCGGAGATCATAGCTTTTCTGATATATTTCTTTCTATCTTAGAGCAAAAGTCAGTGGGATGGTATCAGGGAGATATAAAACCTGCAAACATAAGATATGATGAAAAAAAGTGTGTAGCATATATTATTGATTACGATCAAGCTATATCATTGAGTGAAGAACAGAAAAACATGAGCCTAACAGAGTTTTTAAGTTTTTGTGACGATCATGACCAGATTCGTCACGGGATCGGTGACTTCTTTAGACATTATAAAAACTTTGACAAATCCGAACTTTCAGAAATCATTCCCGGAGGAAGGCTAGACTTGTCAAAAAATTCTTTGATGAAAAAGCAAAACACTACCAACACAATTAACGGAATATATCACACAATCGATGAAAAATATTTCTTTGCTGATGGGTCTAGAACTGTAGACCAAAGAGGTGACCTCTTAAAAGACTTAGAATTTAAAGCAGAAGAACGGATTTTGGACATCGGTTGTAATAACGGACTCTTGTGTGAGT
>MDSZ01095819.1_pt1 | contig 10058 bp, 3 predicted proteins | sample 811201 | NCBI WGS metagenome assembly MDSZ01 (sample SAMN05326647, study PRJNA326480) | marine metagenome | isolation source: seawater | place: Indian Ocean: North | collected 2010 | reverse complement strand
CTGGGCTGCTTTGCCAAAAGGGCATGAAAGTTCTGCAGGTTGATCGTAATCAATTTTACGGTAGCGCGTGCGCTAGCCTTACTCTGACAAACCTCTTCAAAAAATTTAAAGGAAGAGAGCCTACCAAGGACGAAGTGGAATTACTCGGCAAAGATCGCTATTACAACGTTGACTTGATTCCAAAACTAATCATGGGTGGGGGCTCACTGGTTAAAATCATTTTGTACACAAAAACTGAACACTACTTGAGTTTCAACGAGGTAGACGGCTCGTTTGCTGCTCAAGGAGGGAAACCAGCAAAAGTACCTTCAAATGCCACGGAAGCGGTGAAGACTCCACTTGTTGGCTTTTTTCAAAAAAGGCGTTTGAAGGGTCTTCTTCAGTTCCTCGCCAGTTACAACAAGAACGACCCTAAAACGCACGGCAAATTTGATTTGACCAAAACAACGTCTCGAGAACTATTCAAATATTACGTTTGTGACGATGCGACATCCGAGTTTGTTGGACACTGCATGGCTTTGATGCCCGATGATAAGTACCTGGATGAGCCAGCCGTGAAAATGATTGAGGCATGCCAACTGTACGTATCCTCGCTGCAGCGTTATGGAGGGAAATCGCCATACCTTTATCCAGAGTATGGGCTTGGCGGTTTGCCTGAAGGATTTTCACGTCTTGCTGCAGTTTACGGCGGGACCTTTATGTTAGCAAGGGATATATCTGAGATTGTCCGTGGGAAAGACGGCAAGGTTATCGGTGTTATCAGCAAAAATCCAGATGAAAATAACCAAGAAGAAGCCGCATCTGCATCTATCGTTGTTGGGGATCCTACGTACTTTGATAACTCCAGGTGCGAGATGGTTGAGCATGTTGTTCGTTCCATTTGCATCTTGAAGAACCCAATACCACGCTTAGGGCAGGAGGTCGATAGCTGCCAGATTATTATCCCGCAGGGGCAATGCAATCGGCAACATGATATTTACATAACGATGGTAGGAAAAAATCTTCACTGCGCCCCTGAGGGCAAATTCATTGCTACAATTAGTACCACAGTTGAAGGTGATATCAGCGGCGCAGTAAACGAGCTTGCACCCGCCATCGCATTAGTTGGCGGAAACGACAATATTATGGAGCGTTTTGATGAGGTAGCTCCATATTTTTTGCCAAAGGAGGAACTAGAGGTTGATAATTGTTACTGCAGCCGTAGCTACGATGCCACCAGCCACTTTGAAACGGTCTTGGAAGATGTATTTGGACTGTACAAGAGGATTACGGGCGAAGACTTGGACTTAGATGCTGCAACGGCGAAGAACGAGAAAAAGTAGAGCGTCAGTCTTGAAATATAAGGATCTTGTCGTCTTAGAAAGCACTCTGTTTGAATTACGAGGAAATGACGCTTCGTGGACGATGCTAGTATATACATATTTGTGTGTTTTTATTTTTAAAATTAATTTGTTATAGGGCGGGCAAGGCTGTAAATACCCACTTTCAATTGTTTCTCTCGACGCTTGGCCATACAGGCTTACGTTTCGACAAAAACGCATCGATACCCTCAGTAGCATCTGGATCAAGCAAGTTATCTGCCATAGTGGCAGATGTAAGTTCATACGCCTCGTGCAAACCCAATTGCATTTGCCTATTAAATGCACGTTTCCCCATTCGAATAGATGCGGGTGATTTAGATGCAATTTTACCAGCAAGTTCATCCACAGCTATAGATAAACTCTCTTCGTCTTCCACAACTTCATTTACCAAACCAAATTCTTTCGCTTGCGTTGCCTCTATCATATCTCCAGTCAAAAGCATATACATTGCGTTTTTGCGGCCAATAGCTCTTGCAATTGATACCGCTGGTGTCGAACAAAATAAGCCTATGTTGACACCGGGGGTTGCAAACTTTGAGTTTTTCGTCGCTACGACAAGGTCACAAGCTGCCACAAGCTGGCATCCGGCGGCGGTTGCAATTCCATTTACTTTCGCTACTATGGGTTTTTCCGACTCGGCAATCTTGATCATTACACGACTACAGAGCTGGAACAAGTCCATGTACGTCCCATGACTCTGCTCGTCTCCAGCAACTTCCTTTAAATCGTGGCCAGAGGAGAATACCGGGCCAGAAGCTCCAAGCACAACCACGTGTACATTCTTGTCCCGCGCAACTACGTCCAACGCTGTTTCTAGTTCATTGAGTAAATGCGTAGACAACGCATTCCTAGCTTTTGGTCGGTCTAGAGTCAGAGAAGCAATTTTACGCTCAACATCAATATTCAGGTCTAGCTCGTCGAAGGGACTAGAGGTTGTCTTAGCACAGCTAAACGGTCGACCCACCACTGAGGCTTTTCCAGCCACGCAATGGAAATGCGTGTTCCTAAAGTTGAAGCTACATTTTGCCCTTGGGACAATGCGTGTAAATGCACGTCTCATTGCAAATTTGCGTGGCTTTCCCTATCGTTTTTGCACCGTTATGCGCTGAAAGGAAGGTTGTGATACCTCTGGACGACACATCAATCACAACACACCCCACCCCACACACCTCCCTCTCACCACAACAGCAGCACGACGCACTCATGTGATCATTATCATTACTACTAACTTATAATATTAATTAACAAAATAACACATTATAAGCACTACTTCTTAGCAAGAATATAATATGGTAGTAGTCGAAGTTATAGTAGTAGTAGTAAGTAGTGTAGTAGCAATTTTATTTTATTACATTTTATAATAAACACTTCAATGATGTGTACACAAATAATTGAAAATGTACAACAAGACACATTTTACCTATTGCTGAAAGCAGAGTCTCTTTTTGATGGTGGCCAAGGAAAAAAGAATAATAGCTCCGTGTTTGAGTTCCAAATGGCCGATGATGCCCACATAGAACGAAGTACATATTTTTTCAACGCGATTGGGAAAGGTGACTTTGAAGTGGTGAAGGCGATGCTGAGTAATGGATTTGATGTCAATACATCACTTATAGATGACTGGCAGAAAAGGAGAAAAAGGTCAATAACCGCAATTCAGTATGCATGCATATATTGCAGAGATTTCCGGATATTCGATATACTTTTAAGTGCATCTAGTTTCATAAATATAAACCAGCGTATGGAACACACAGGAGAAACACCGTTGGTGCTGGCTACAAAGTGGGATAACCATTTTAAAGTTATAAAAACTTTGTTGAATCATGGTGCTGATCCACGAATCAAAGATTTTGATGGCTGGACTGCATTGGATTATGCCATGTTGAGCAATTACGAAATAAATCGCATAAAAATAGTTGGGTTGCTGAAAGAATGTTTAAATGCTTGGAAGCAAAAGGAGGCAGAAGCGTCAACTAAAATACAAGCTTTAGGCAGGGGGAGACGAGATCGTAAAAGGGTAAGAGAAATAATAAGGGCTAAAGGAGTGGTGCGGCCCGGGCCAATTCAATAAAAAGTCTCTATTGCATAATAATCTAGAAAGGCACAATATTTATTTTTACGAGAAGATTCACAAAAAAATATTTACTCGTAACAAATATCAGAGCGAGAGAATAACGAAAAAAGCGCGCTCAAAAATTATTGGTCTATAATAGCACATAGTAATTCTTGAGACCGCCGATTAAACCTTTCAGCCTGTATTTGACAAATCACACACGAAGTATTTGAAAATAGCGAACACGCATTTTTTTAAAAAAATTACCTCTTACTTCCTTGCCTTATACAGCCGTATGTTATGCTTATATGCAGCTTTCATCAGCAATTCTGCTATTTTCCTGATTGTCTCCTCAATGGATGCATGACTGCGTGAACTTGCTTGTACAATTTGTGGGATAGCTTTTTTCAACCCGGGATTTAGCCTCGCAACCTCTTGAAGTGCAGGTTTGTCCATACCCGCTTTTTTTGCAGCATGCGCGATAATGGCTTGAAGCTGGCGTTGTCTTTCTCTCATGATATCAGCTTGGCTTGCTGATGATGTACCCAAGTTCCTTCCTCCGGGCTTGCTTCTGCTACTACCACCTGCACTTTGAGTTTGCCTAGCAGACGAGTTGTTGGACGATGCGTTACTACCTAATGATACGTTGGCATTTCTTGCAGCATTTTGCCGTTGATGTAAACGGCGTGTATATGATGACGATTTGCTGAATGGGTTTATTGGTTTTGTTGACCGAAATCGAGAGTTTGCATCTAATTTCACCGCCTGGATCTTTTCACGCTCTCTTTCAATCCGCCTGCGCTTCTTGGCCCGCATAATTTGAATTGGAGATTGGAATCCCTCGGCATTGGCTTTTGCTGCTGCTTGTGCATGCGATTCGTGTGCAGCTGACGGTTCGTTTGTCATACGAATGGTATGTTCGTTCAAAATTGGTGGTGGTTTTGCTTCATTGTTTGTGGCATACAGCACTTGTTCAATATTTTGCATTAAATCTTTGGTCTCCAAATCTAATGCGGGCTTCAACGAAGTATTCGCAGGAGTCCTTAAGGATATTGACGGAGTATTCAAGCCCTCCTCGCCTTTGTAATCCTCGACAGATGCAGTTCCACAAGGAGCGGGGGCGGCCCATAAGAGGTCGTCCCGTGTCGTTGGCTTTGCTGCCCATTGATACGTCGAGATGACGTCTTGATACTTTGTGTATTCCCTACTTCTAAATGTTTGTAAATTGAGTTTTTGCAAGCGGCTTTGGCACTGAGCAGCTGAACGGCATCTTCCACGGGATTTTGGATTGGAATTCAACATTTCTGCAATTAAATGCCAGTTCGGTCCAAACACACTGACTGCCTGTTTCATCGTTACGTCCTCCCAAGGCTCCCATTTCCCCGAATCCATTATGCCAGAAGATTTACCTCCACCTGAGCCAATATAACTTCGAAACTCTGTACGCCTCTTGTACGAGCTGAGGGCACTGCGACTCTGAGACTTAAAGGCATCTAGTGATACCGGCGTATCTGCAGCTGGATGGAAATACCTTGCGGTGAATTCGCTCTTTGGCTCTGCAATAACGGTCTTTGCGACTTCAGAGTTATAATATAAAGGAAATTTGATTTTTTTCCACGCGTCACTATTTGGGGGTCCATACACATTATCTTCAACTTCACAATGGTCTTCAAGAATCCTTCGCTGAATTTCGCGGCGAAATGCCACAGACTTGGGATCGTCATATTGTCTTTTGGCATCATCAATAACATATCCTTGTTTGACGCTATTTTTCTTCTCTTCTAACTCGTAGAAAAATTGAATGGAATCTTCAAAATCTTTACTTTCTGGAGGACTAATACTCCACTTATCATCTCGTTTTTGCTTTGAGCACTTTGTAAATATCTTCGAGGTTACACAAAAATCTGAAGAATACTTGTCGATGGCCAAAGCGGTAGCATTGCCACCCCTAAATGACACTTTTTCACCAACATTATCTAGCGAGTGGTCCATGCCTTCATCCATTGTTTCATTGTCGCTACAACTTTGATCGACTAGTTCAAACATGGCCGACAATGGTTCCTCTTTTATGAAAACTGTTATCTTGTCAAACTTTTCAGTCAATCTGTCTTGAACAAGGCCATTTGGGTATCCCATTTGACTTTGCTCCATCGCAATATTTTCTTCAAACATTTCGTCGAAATGTATGGTCGAGAAATTCTTAGCTTTAGCTTCTAGTATATGCTCTGCAATCTCGGCAGCAAAGTGGTCCTCCAAAATGACACCCTCATTTGCACAAGTGCTTGCATCGGCATCCTTCGAGCGTAAAAATGTTTCCTCTATAGTACCTGAGGAACAGAGACGAGCAACTTTCAATTTCGCGGGCTTTGCTATCGCTGCGAGATGCTTTACAAATGTTGACTGACCTTCTGGTAGCTCGGAATCTACTTCAATCGTGTCTGTAAAGATAACTTGCTCCACTCCATGAAATGATGTTAGGCTGGCACAAACTCCTAAATTAGTTGCGCAAATAATGCCCACATTTATATTAGAGTCGAAATTGAATCTTATACATTTAGACAGCCATTCTTTCACTATTTGCTGCGGGGCATCATCCCCTTCGTATTCATCGAAATGAACATATGGTACACTGCGATGTGCCAAATATGATTTGATGATGCTAATCATATGCTGAGCCCCTACAACAATTACTGTTTTCACATACCTTGACGACATCAAGGAATTAGAGCCGTAGCTTTCCCTCCCTTTGAATAATAATTTTGAAATAGCCGCTAATTTACATGAACACCTCTCTAAATTCTGCGAATAACAAAAATCAATTTTCAAAGGCATTGAGGCCGCCATTGGATATGGCAAATTTACATCAGGGGCATATCCATAACTATGAGGCCGAGTAACTATTATCGATGTATTAATATCAATTAGCTTTTGGTACGGCGCAATGCGATCAAGTTCAAGTCGTGGTAAAACACTCTGACAATCTGTTGTCCCATCATAGTTGCAAATTTGTAATGCACATAGACGCCGTTTACCATACACCGGTTTGCGATTGCATCTAAACTTATTAATATAGGAGAAATGTTGATATACGCGCTCCTTTTGCTTAAGAAGCAGTGCGTGCTGCATTTGAACACTAAAAACAAAAGCACCACCATCATCTTTGCATTTTATAGACGCTTCTATAGCTTCATTTTTGATGCAAAACTCACGGAGACTTCGTCGCACCATTTCTTTCATTGTGATCGGATCTCTTTTCTCCTGGAAAGCCTCTGTTTCATTTTCTAACAAAACCAAATTCAAGTTAAAAAAATCTAATTGAACGCCATTGACAATTTTTTTTCTCCTAAAAAAGTCTATTCCCTCGTCTACTTTAATTGGCCATACAACTAACGAACCATTATGAACACCACCGTAAACTTCTCGCTTAATTCTATCCTTGGGTAGCAGTCCTACATGATTTGCGGCGTAATGTAATGCGCAAAGTGCTCGCAGTAGAGATCCCTGCTTTTCTTTCTTCCCTTTGAGATTCGAGATCTTGCTTTTTTGCCTTTTCTTTTCTAAATTATATCTACGCAGCTGAAACTCCGATAGCTTACACTTGATCATTGTGTATGTCACATTGTTGCTGGCTATATTATCTACAGAGTATGTCGTTGCCGACACCAAATCTCCGCTATTTTTTCCAGCTTTGGCCTTCGATAAAGAGCCACCATCGACAATTTTAGATACGTGTGGCAGCATCGGTGGGGCGTACACAAATGTTGGAAAAACAAAAGCTTTGCAAGCTGAAGATTCCTGCTTTGTCCAGCTTCCTATAGATAGCCTCCACCGGCAAGAAAGAGAAAATGATGACAAAATGATATCATTTTTCAGTTCTTTGATTTTATGTGTGCCATCAAATACAATTGATTCCCATCTAATTCGCCGGAGATGAGAATTAAATTTACTTGCATTTTGGTAAGACTTCAAACAAATATTAAAATGGTCCTCCAACACTTGGTCATTTAAGTGAAATAGCGCTTTTTTATTTGGTGAAAACGTAACCGTTTTTAACCCAGGACAAAATTGCTTCAGATAGACGGCCCAAAGGTCGACAGAATATGACGGTACTACGATCAAATGTGCCCCCCACGACTGGCACTTGCCATAAGCAAGGTTATCAAGAAAAGACGTGACAATTTCAAGACTACCACAGCCTTTTTTGGCATTCAGTACACAATGACAGGCTTTCGTAAACATTTTTTCGAGCCATTCAATTGCTTTAATTTGAAAACGTTTTAATTTTTTTCGTATGCGTGGTATTACAAGTGAACTACTATGCTCCATGTCATTGTCTCTGGTATCACTAAGGGTCCGTTCGCGTTTCTCCTGCAACTCTTCCGTGCCTTTCACAATTGTGCTTACAAGTTTATCCATTTCCTTGCCACCTGGCAATGTCCCATTTAAAAATGCTGCAGTTGATACATCTTCATCTTCCGAATTGTCCCTCTTACCTTCATCAGGGTCCAAAAGTAATTCTTCCATGTCTCCACCTGCATTTCTTAAGTACATGTCTAAGGCATCCTCCAACGGAAGCATCTGGTCGCGACAGAGTGCATTCACCTCGTCGAAACGACTTGCCTGGGACGCAGTTTGGTAAAGGCGCGACTTTGTGGCGTTTTGACGTTCCTTTTTGTTGCTCATCGAGAACAACCTATCGTTGGCAGTCTTGGGAGTACCTGACGTATCATCCTCGTCGGAAACGTCCTTTCCCTCGTTTCCGCCAGCCTCGTCGTCATCACTAGCATAGGAATCGTCACCCTCCTCATCTCCATGATCCTCGGGCGCCCAACTTTCATCGTCTGTGTCATCGCTGTCAGTATACAATCGGTGGCTTTCCACATCAAAATTATCTTTTCCGGCTTCTTCAAATTCCCATTCACTACTGGAGTCGCTATCTCCAAAGGTATCATTATCTTCCATGTAGCTATCCGAGTCTCGCGCGTCCTTCCCAGCATCCAAATCATTAGGAACAAGCTCTTCTAAGGGTTTACTAACATCGTTGATCAAGTCGTCCCTATTCTTCGACCACATTTTGTGCAACTTCTGGCGGCGTACTTGAAGTGGTAAGGACCTATTTTCTTTGATTCCATTTTCCAATCGTTTTCTTTTTGAAGGTCTTCTAAATTTGGTTCGAGCACACTTGCGTTTACCGATAAGTTTTTCTGGCGAGACCTCTGCGCTCTTTCCAATATTTACGAAATCGATTCTGTTCCAATAGTCTTTCACTTGGCTAGCTATATCTGAGCATTTCTTTCGCAGTAACAACTTGCCCCGCATGGATATCTCCTCTCTTTTTGTGCACATTTCTTCTACATAGTTTACAGCTTCTCGTGCAATTTTTTTAGCGAGTGCAATTTTCCATTTCCTCTCCTCAACAAAATCATTGGCCATCCACTGGACTTCGTCGAGCAATGCGTCAAAATGGGTTTTATTCCGGGGCAAACTTAGCTTCTCATAAAAGTGCTGTGGTTTTGCGATTTGAGAAATGCGTTGGACTTCTCTTGCGAATAAACTCTTTTGTTTTTCCAGCGCGGATATGGCATCCTTTTCTAGTTGTTTCCTGTCCTCGTCAATAGAATTCCAATTTTTTTCAGCAGCTGCTTTTTCAGCAGCTGCTTTTTCGTCAGCAGCTTTCTTCGCTTCTGTCTCACTAAGCTCTGCTGACTTGTTTTCAGATGCTACATTCGATGTGGACCCATTTGTAGACGCCTTGTTATCAGTTTCATCCTTGCTGCTACCTCCTACAGTAGCAGTTGGCATGTGACTTTTATTAGTTGGGACTACTGCGGCATTAACTTCCGGCTTGTCCGCCTGGATACTACCTTTGCCTGTTTGGGTATTGTCAATGGTGCCTATCCCCGGCTTCGTGGCTTTTGAAGGAGATGCACCAGCGTTACTGTTACTTTCCATGCTATCCTTATTGCCAGCGCTTATTTGCTTCTCTATCTGTATAGAGCCTTTATTGTTTGTTGGTTCGCGTAAAGATCCATCGGTGGTCGCTGCCATGGCATTTGTTTCTCCTGTTTTGCCCCCCCCAGTTGATGGCTCATTTGAAGAGCGGTCCAGTGGGACTTCTGCGTTCCCTGCAGTATCCAGGGTTTTCGTATCTTTCTTTTCCTCTGATACATCGACATCCATGACATTATCACTCATATTCGACGCGTGTAAAATTCTCAACAATTTCGTGTCTTCACTACGGTCACAATCGGTCAAATTGAGTCTCTGATACCCAACCTGTTCAAATTACTGTTTGGCGATTACAGGAGGGTTTGAAACTGGGCAGGTAGTGAACGGAAAGGGTTTGTACTGCCTAGAGCGACTCTCGCGTTCACGTACAATGGGACAGCGAAATATTATACAATGGAATCTAACAGGATAAGCACTGTCTTTGTATATCGGTGGCTCTACGCACACGTCTGTCGTCCTCGTACGTTTGTGTATGCACCCGATCGGTAGTGCATCTGGGTTCATTTTGGATATTTAGATGAATTTTTACGTGGGAAATGGATGTTGATCATTCATTCTTCCATTCATTCAATTTTTTTTTTTATTATTATTTTTTATTTATTTTTATTTTTTTTTTTTTGCATGCTGTGTCGTTG
>MDSZ01060221.1_pt1 | contig 10058 bp, 8 predicted proteins | sample 811201 | NCBI WGS metagenome assembly MDSZ01 (sample SAMN05326647, study PRJNA326480) | marine metagenome | isolation source: seawater | place: Indian Ocean: North | collected 2010 | reverse complement strand
TAAATTTATTAGCTACTCTTTGTACGTAAGCTTCGACATCTTTATCGTCCATATTACCCACAAATACTTTAAATACTCTTCTCTCTGGAGCTCTGGATGTTCTATAAACTAACATCGCGTCTTCTGCTAATAAAAGTTGTTTCCAAATTCTTCTTGCTTTTTCTAACATTGAGGTTCCGTAAGGTAATCTCCTATCATCACCTAATAATCTGAAATGAGCCATCTCCCAAGAATTAAACTCCATACTTTTATCTCTCCAGTTAAATTTAAGTTTTCTTTCTTTTTGGTCATCTTGTCCCTGCATATTAGGAAATGTACCTAATTCTACTCTTTCAATTTCAATGTTTGGTAATTGATTACATCCTATTATTCCTTTTTCAGGGTCTATTTTTAAATAGACAAAATCGTCACCATATTTACACGTATTTCTTGTCCACATAGGTAAATTAGTGTTAATATCTAATACGTTATTAAACAGGTCTGCTAAAATAGATTTAATCCTAACAGATTCAGAATAAATAGTAAGAATAAACCCATCCTCCGATGGTGTTGTAGATTCTTCAGCATAGATGTCTAATGCGGCCGAAATCTCTGGGGTAAATTCCATTGACTCATAATCATAATAAGAAGCTAACCTAGTTGGTTCGTAGTAAATAGATTGAGTATATAATTCGTTATCTACTTTTTCCCATTGTTTACCTAAATAAAAAGTTTGTTGAGCTTGTAATCTTTCCTGGTCAAAATCACTTTTTGATTGTGTTTTAAGTATATCTTTACTATCTAACTTATATTGTTGATATGTTGATTGTTGGACTCTAGGACCTTCGGGTCCAAAAAGTTTACCTAGTCTTTGATATATTGTTAGTTTTTCAGCCATATTAAAATAATAATGATTTTATTATAAATAGTGAATACCTCTAGGTTTTTTTTCCTCCGAACAACCAACCGTACTCTTTATACATTTGTTTAGCGGATGCCGTATGTTTAACCTGTGGGTTTAAAACATCAGAATTAGGCATTCTTCTTAACTCTACAGGTCTATCTTCAGGTGATTCTTCAGTTTTTACCCAACTATCTAACATTGCTCTTGTCATCTCATCTGCTTTTTTTAATTGTGAAAAAGAATTTTCTCCAACATACATTGCCATAGCCATGGCCATAATTAAATCATCATGTTTTCCTTTCATGTGATTAGGTTTCCCATTAACATATACAAAAGTATATAATTCATTTAATAGTCTATGAGATTTTATAACAAAACCATGTCTTAACCCCTCCTCAAAAGAGGATACAATTTGACTTCTCTTATTATTAAAATTTATTCCTGGTATTTTTTCTAATAATTTAGGATTATATTTCCATTTATCTGCTGAATTAGCTCCTTCAACATATAAATCTCTATACCCTAGTTCTTGTAATTTTCGGGCTGTTGCTACCCCCATACCACCTGTTATATCAATAACAATGTAAGCTTTATATAAATTACCCCATTTAAAGGCAAGGTCGGCTGCTAAATCTGGTGGAATTTTACCTAGGTACTCCATAACCTGTTTTCTTTCATCAAAGTCAATTACACAGATAGAAGTGAAATCTTCTGAATCTCCTCTAGACACATCAATCCCCATAATATATTTATGACCAACTTTGGCTTCTTCCCAAACCCATAATTGTCCACTTGCATATTTTTCTTTGGGTTCTTCTATCATCGTTTCTTTAATTCTCTCGATGGTGTCTATCGGTACTACATTATCTCCAGACCCTAAAAAAGCACTTTCTAATTCCTGTGATATTTTTCTTCTATCAAACTTTAATTTTTTACACATAGATTCAAACCAAGAAGAATATGGTTTATAACCTTGTTTACTTAAAGAAGGGAATTTTTTTAAGTCCTTCTCTTCAATATTTAAACTATCGTCATAGTCTTCCCTATTTAACATATAATGAACAATATCTTTAGTTTTAACCCAAACTAAATCTTCCGTAAATCTAGGGTCATTTTCCCAATGTAATTCAGATATTTTAAAGTTGTTCATTCCTTGAATGGATTGGTCATATATTTCATAGTAAATTTTATCGTAACCGTTAGGGGTAGAAATAACTATAACTTGACCCCCCGTAGATAATGAGGCCATACACGCTGCCCATAAATCATCACCCGCTTCAATATAGGCGGCCTCATCAAATATTAAAATTGTTGGTGTGTAACCTCTTAGAGCGTCCACAGAAGTTGCTACAGCTTTAACTTCACAACCATTATTTAACTTATAGTGTCTTTGGGAGTCTTTTTCTTTTGAGAATCCTACATTTAACCAATCAGGCCACTGATTTAAAAATTGTCTAATTTTATTCGCTAATTCTTGTGCGGTATCTAATTTATTGGCTAATATTAGAACTTTTTCTGGTTTAGTTCGAGATGCAAACTGAAGTTGTTTGGATATCCAAGCTGCTGTAGCTGTAGAAACTCCAGCTTGCCTATATTTTTTAGTGATGTTTTCATTATAGGATTCAAAATTTTTTAACATCATATCTTGTTCAGGAAAAAGTTTAAATGGTACGTACTTACTTTTAGTATTATCGTAAGTTTCCAAATAAGTTTCTATCGCATAAGATGAATCCTTATGACATCTTGCATACTCCATTATTTGTTGTTGTTTATCCATACCTATAAATATCTGAAAATAAACTGTGAAAAAAAGGGTTAGTGATAAAAGATTAACCTCCTAAACTTTGTAAATATTTAAGTTCACCAGGTGTTAAAGATTCCATTCCTCTTTTAGAAATTTTATCTAAAATAATATCTACATCATACTCCTCTTCTGTAGAAGATGTTTGTTGAGTTGGTTCTTCTGGTCTTTCGATTGTAGAGAGAATGTCGGCACCAAAATCATCATCACTGGTCACTCTGTCTTCACCTGTTGCTTCCTCATAATCTTCGTCTTTTAATTCTTTAACGATTTCATCTACCATTTGTTTAACAATTTGTTTCCCTTCGTCACTACCTGATAATATTTTTTTAGCTAAATCTATAAATTGTTCTGCAGGTAAATTTACGAATTTAAAATAAAAATAATTTTGTAATCTTCGTCTGTCTTGTGAGGTAAATAATTCAGGAGGATAAGATTCTCTAAATTTTTCCCAAATAACAGGACCTAACCTTAAATCCCATACTTCTGCTGGTAAAGTATCTTCCATACCAATTACCGCTTCTGCGGTACTAGGGTCTGAAGGTAATCCGTGTGATGAAACATAATCCATAACACCTTTATATAACTCATGAACTAGAATAGGGAATAAAGCTCCTTCTGCTTTAATAGTTGGTGGGTCGGTTTCTAAATCTAACTCTTCTCTACCACCCCCTAATTCTTGACCACCTCCAGCTGCCATTCTCATATCCATATCTGGCATAACCCAATACATTAAGTCATTAACCGACATTAATAAAGAATATAAATTAACTAATTCAGGATTTATTTCATTTAATTTTTCATCAATCATATGATAAAGATATAAGGCTTTTTTAGATGAGCCTTGGATTATCGAGTTGATGAACCTTCTTTTTTGTCTTTCTAAATTAAATTTCTCTAGTCTTTCCGCCGCCTCTTGTTCTTCTTGTGGGTTTTCAAATTCCTTTTTTTCTTCTTTGGGTTTTTGAGGTTGTGTTTGCATTCCCTCTAATGAAGGTTTTTTAATTTTTGCATCAAATTGTAAATCACCTTCAGGTATACCCATTTCTGTTTTTACTAAATCAACTGCTAGTTTTTCTAAAGCTTGTTTGTGTTGACTCTCTATTTGCATCGCTTTCATTAATGCTCGTTGAAACATAGGTTGCATCGACATGAGTGCCATGGGGTCTACTCTTTCCAATCCAGTTGCACTTTTTACTTTTTCAACAACATCTCTAAATCTTTTAGACGCTATTAACTCTTCAAAATTATCAGGAATACCATCACCATCTATATCGGGAAATGCTGGATGACCCCCTAGTGGATGTTCTTGACTTCTTAATTTTTGCTCAATATCAGGAGACATTCTTTCTGGTCCGTCAGAATAGTCTATTGGTGCTTCTTTTAACCTTTTGTTTCTAGCCATTTTATTTCTTTTTTTCTACGTCTGCTTTAATACCATCAAAGCTAAACCAATCGGGTGTGTTTTTTTTACCAGCTTTTGGTTTTGGTGTAGTTTTAGGTCTTTTAAAAGGTCCTGGTCTTTTAGGTTTAGGTGGCGATTTAATCCCTGGTTTAACTGGTACAGTTGTTGGGGATTGTGTGGCTACTGGGGCTCCAATATATTCACCTGAACTATCTCTTTCAGTTTCTGCTAATTCTCCTTCTCTCCTACTCTCTTTTTCTCTAATTTCTTCTTCTAAATCTTGTTCGTCATCTATTGGTGCGTTATCCATGTAAATATTCCCATCTGTAAATATAGCGATATCCCAAACATGACCAGTAGGTGAATTAAGATACATTAAAAGTACTGATTCTTCTTGGTCTTCACCTTTTTCTAATTCATCTATTTTTAGTTCATAACCTTTTTTCTTAAGAACCATTTTGTTTAATCTATCAAAAGCCACTTCTTGTTCTAAAGAATCAAATAAATCAGTTTGTTTAGGTTTAACTGTGCCGGTATTATAATCAAGATGGTAATCATTTTTTCTTATAATCTCCATTAATGATTTTTTACTAATAATAGTATTTTTTTTATCCTCTTCTACCAAATGTCTTACCCAAGATTCAAATGTTTCTGTAATTTTTTCAGGTAGTCCTTTTTCTGAAGTACTACAGTATTTGTTAATTTCTTTCATTGTAGTACTCTTAGCCGCATCAATAATATCAGTTCCGGTACCACAATCTTTATATTTACTTTCTTTACAAGCTTTTACATAACAATAAAATCTTTTTTGTGCTTTAGATACAGCGGCTTCATCTAACTCCTCATCATCTCTTAAAAGGTCTCTGTCATCTATTTCAACATCTCTATTCCCCATATTATCCGTATCATATTCTATGTTGTCTTCACTCATTTCTTGGGTAACTGTAACTGAACCATCTTCATGAGGCGTAACAGTACCGTCATCAACAGATAAACCTCCGTGATTTGATTTCATCTGGTCTACTTCTGATTTACTATAAGTTGTTTTTTGCACCGTACTTTTTTGAACTTCTTTGATAACTTTGGTGGCTAACTGTTTCAATTGTGGGTCTGTAAAAGTAGAAAGGGTCTTATGTGTAAACCCCTCTTTTACTAAACGTGATATTAATTTATTTCTTAACATTTAAAAAATCTTTTTCAAAATCTAGGATTAAATCTCTAGAGTATAATTTATTCTCTACTTCTTTAAGTTTTTCTCCAAAATGAAAAACTAACCTTTCCTTTTCAACCATATCATCTTCATCAAAGACTTCCCAACCTAAAGCGACTACTTTATCTAAAGCATCTTCCATTCCGAAATAATCTGAATTTTGTACTAACTCTAATTTTATATTACTTCTAGACAAAATTCCTACTTTTTGAATATACACCACTTCAGGTGGACCTGGTTTTCCATGGGCAGGACTTGCGTCCCACTCGTCACCCCATAATTCGTCAATTGTTTCGGAAAAAATAAATTCATATATATTTTCCTTTTTATAGTTAGGACCTAACTCATTGACAAAAATTAAGTACATTACTTAATAAAGTTTCCTTTCTTAGTTATTCCTATTCTATTAATATCATCACCAAACACTAATGTTCCTTTTTTCGTAGAACCTAGAAAATTAATATTTTTATTCTCTTTTACTAATTTTGTAGCCGCTAACTCTTGTTCTACGTTATGTGTAAATTTTTTAATTTTATTAATGGTTGTTGTTTCTTGTATTTTTCCTCTAAGAAAATTTTTAGTCTTATTTTCTTTTAAAACTTTTTCATGTTTAGTTGTTTTAAAGTATTTTTTAAGTGTTTTATTAACTTTATCACCTAAACTTTCCTCCACTTTTTTAGCTTCTTTACCTTCATTACGTTTGTAAGCTTTAAGATAAGCCTTGATAACCTTAGATAAAGATGCTGGTATTGGATTTCCAAGTGTAGCTATTGTCAATAATGTGTCTAACATCTTTTCAGATACTTTTTTACCTTCTTTCATCTTCTCAAGTTCTTTAACGATAAATTCAGGTGCTATCGATGGAATTATTGGGAATGGTATCAATACTTGTTCACTTAGTGTTTCGTCTTCCATTTCTAGTTCTTCATCCTCACCTTCCATATCCATATCATCTTCCATATCCATATCTTCTCCACCAAACTCTTCATCTTCTACGTCTACCTCAACTTCATCATCCATACCATACTCTTCTTCTTCAGCTGTTTCAAACCTATCTAAAATGTCTTCTAAATCTTCATCATCTAAATCTTCCAAGTTAACTGCTGATATAACAGAGTTTAAAACATATTTTATACTTTCAGAATCTAACTCTTCCTCAGCATCTCTTAATTTTTGTCCTAATTTACCTGTTAGTTTTTGAATGGATTTCATAGAAGGTACTTCTGTGTCTATTTCAACTTCCATATCCATTTCTTCATCACCCATGTCATCTTCCATATCCATGTCATCTTCCATATCCATTTCTTCATCACCCATGTCATCTTCCATATCCATGTCATCTTCCATATCCATGTCCATATCATCTTCTGGTGTATCCACCTTAATTACAAATCTTTCTTCATCAGCTTCCTCTTGTTCAAAGATTGGGTCTGCTTTACCACTATTATATTCTTCGTTAATTGGTTTTAATATTAGATTAACTCTCTTTAAAGCTGAGGAATAACTTTTAAAACGATTTTTTCTTTTATTACTTAAACCATCTACATAATCTAATTCACTTTCATTTAAACCAGATTTGATGTAATAACCGTCTTTTTCTTGTACAATAGCATAGGTAAGTCCATCCGCAGCTTTTTTACTGAAAGATGTAGTTTGTGTATGGTAAGCTGTATTTTTTTCTACTTCACCATATCTAGCTATTTCCATTATTCTTTTAATTTTGTCCTCTCCTTGGAGTTTTTCTGAACCTATGGGTCTTAAGTCTGACATTTTTATATATTTTTATCTAAGTTATTTTATTAATTATTTAATCCTTCACCACCTATTATGGTAGGTGCAAAAGCCGTATTAGGATTTATGTTTGTTGCCGTGGCACCCGCCTGTGTAACTGTTGTTGCTGTGACAATATAACCGTACCCCGTTTCATCATATGCGGTAGTACCAGTCATTGGCTCGTCACAATCACATGAATTACATAAGAAAAACACTCCAGTCGCTGCTATTACCCGTTTTGGGTCTATGACCATATCAAAAGAGAACCCTTTAGTTGGTAATGCGAATGTATCTAAATAATCAGTTGCTGTAGCAGTTCCAGATGAATTACCTGAAAATATATACTGGAAACTCGCACTGTCTGCACTCGCAACTACTTTAGAACAGCTCCAGTCACTTGTACCACCTTGTGATGATGGTAGTGCATTTAACTCAACTAATATATCTCCTCCTATGGGAGTGTCTGGTATGTTTGGAAAACTTCCTCCTTGTGGCATATTAATATACTTTTATTATAAATACTTTATTTAAACTAAAAAATTTTCTCTTCTTCCAAAGAAAGTGTATCGTCAACTAGTTGGTTTTTAAGTTGGGATAATTTTCTGAGATATCCGTTTCTTCTTAAAAATTTAAAAGTTAGGTTTTCGTATGAAAACTCACCTCCACTTTTTAATCCGCATGTACGAAATTTTTTTAACTTATCTTTAACTTTTTCTAAGATTTCTAAAGTTTCGTCTGGGGGTAATAAATAAGATTTTCTTTCTAAACCATCTATTATTTCCATCCAAGTTTTAGTTTTATCTAGAATTTTTTTATTATCTAAATCAAAATCTACTTTATTAGGTGAGACTATCCAATAGTCATTCATTACTGAATAAACACCTGAAGAATAATGTGGTTCGGTAGAACTTTGTACATAAACCTCCACTTCAAAACCTTTTACTTCTATGTCGTGAATTGAGTTCCATAGAGATTGTTTAGATGCGAATAATTCTTTATAGAGTTCTTTATTTTCTAAAGCGTCCATGTCCACCAAAATATGTAAGTCTACATCGGAAAATTCTGACCAATTATAATTAGACAATGAACCTGTCATTATAATATCCTCAATATCCAAATCTACCCCTATAAAGTTTATGAAATTTTCTGCTGATTCTAATATTTTATCTCTCACATCTGGATACATTTCAGGTTCTTTTTTATTAGAAGAATCTGCATAATCCCATATCTCAGTATTTAATTTATCCTGAGTAGTGAAACTTTGTAAAATTTTATTAGATTTCATATCCTATAAATACCTGATGGTTTAGGATATTTTTTTGAATTTATATTGTCTTGCGATATTTTTGGAAAAATAAGCTCCTTGACTATCCGCTTTTCTCATTTTTGTAAAGATGTCCATTGGGACCTTGTTATATGAATATTTACCCCCTTTTTTAAATTCTACAATTAATTCCTTAGTAGTTGTATCGTATACTGAAGATTTTAAATTAGATGAAAGATATTCATTTAAAATTAATTTACCGTCTATTTTTTCTGATTTAATTGCCATAACCTTTTATTATTAAATATATAAAAAATCCCCCAATCGGGGGATTTAATAAAACTACTCTTTTACTTCTTCAAACTTAACGTCTTGGGGTTCATTATTATTAGTTGGTTCTTGGTTTGGTTCTTCGGTTTGTTGGTAGAGTTTAGTACTAATCTCTTGCCATACACTATTTAATTTTTCAGTAAGTTCTTCTATACCTTCCATATCCTCTTCTTTTATAACTTCTTGTAATTCTTTAATTGTGTTTTTTAATCTAGATTTATCATTATCATCCAATTTATCACCAAACTCTTTAATTTGTTTTTCTGTTTGGAAAATTAACGCGTCTGCTTGGTTAAGTTTCTCTACTTTATCTTTTTTCTTCTCGTCTTCTTTTGCAAATTTTTCCGCCTCATCTTTCATTTTTTTAATGTCGTCCTCAGACAAACTACTACCCGATTCAATTTTAATATTTTGAGATTTACCAGTTCCTTTATCTTTTGCACTTACGTTAATAATACCATTAGCGTCTATATCAAAAGTAACTTCAACCTGTGGAACCCCTCTTGGGGCTGGAGGAATATCCGTAAGTTGGAATCTCCCTAAAGTTCTATTGTCACCAGCCATAGGTCTTTCCCCTTGTAGTACGTGAATGTCAACCGCTGGTTGATTATCAGCAGCAGTTGAGAATACTTCACTTTTTGAAGTTGGGATTGTTGTATTAGAATCTATGAGTTTTGTCATAACACCGCCCATTGTTTCAATACCCAATGAAAGTGGTGTAACATCTAAAAGTAATACGTCTTGTACATCTCCCGCTAATACACCACCTTGTATAGCAGCTCCTAACGCAACTACTTCATCAGGATTAACACCTTTAGATGGTTTTTGTCCAAACAATTTTTCAACCTCTGTTTGTACCGCTGGAATTCTTGTTGACCCTCCAACTAAAATTACCTCATCAATATCACTATTTTTAAGTCCAGCGTCTTTTAATGCTTTTTCACAAGGAATTAAGCTTCTTCTTACCAAATCAGATGTTAGTCTATTAAAATCCGCTCTACTAAATTTTTTAACTATATGTTGTGGGCCTGACTCATTCATTGTTATATAAGGTAAATTTATTTCAGTTTGAGAACTTGAAGATAGCTCTACCTTAGCTCTCTCTGATGCCTCTCTAAGTCTTTGTAAAGCTTGTGGGTCTTTACTTAAGTCTACACCAAAATCTTTTTTACCTTCTTCAACTAACCAATCAATAATAGCTTCATCAAAATTATCTCCACCTAAATGAGTATCACCATTTGTCGACAATACTTCAAACACACCATCACCTAGTTCCAGTATTGATACATCAAATGTACCACCACCTAAATCGTATACAACGATTTTCATGTCTTTATCTTTTTTATCCATCCCATACGCTAATGCTGCAGCAGTAGGTTCATTAATAATTCT
>MDSZ01198252.1_pt1 | contig 10059 bp, 12 predicted proteins | sample 811201 | NCBI WGS metagenome assembly MDSZ01 (sample SAMN05326647, study PRJNA326480) | marine metagenome | isolation source: seawater | place: Indian Ocean: North | collected 2010 | reverse complement strand
TGAAGACTTCACATGATGAAGAATTGTTGAAAATATGAAAATGTGAAGGATTCTCATCTGTGTTTTTTTTCTTTTTAAATTCGTTCGCGAGAAACGTTTTTTATTATAAGCTGTAGAAAGTTGTTCATCATCATCAAAAACCGGATCCGTTTGTTGTGCGTGTTTAAGATTCGTCGTGTTTGCGAGAAATTGTTTTTTTTTTTAAGCGTGAGCTTTTGTGTGTTGTTGTTGATGAGAGAGAGAGAGAGAGAGAGAGAGAGAGTGTGTAAATGCCTCACACATATTATAAATGAAGAACGAGAAGGATTCATGAATGAAGAAGAAGGAGAATGCTTTGTATATACATGGGATGCTTAAGAAGAAGACTTCATCAAATCATCCTTCGATTATAATTATTATGCCGCTGCTCTATCTCTTTCTCTCTTCTTCTTCTCTCTCTTCTTACTTACTACTACTACCACTACTAAAATACATATCACTACATAGTATTTCACCGTTTCCCTCTCCCCTCCTAATTTTCCTAATTTTACAACAATATGTCGTCGTCAAAGTCCGAGGACGAGGAGAAGAGTGTTGAGTATGTAGATATTGGTATTAACATCACATCAGATCTGTTTGGTATGCAGAAAAAGAAAAAGAAGGATCATTGGGAAGATGTGTTGGATAGAGCTGTTCGCGCCGGTGTAAAGTAAGTTTTAGTCTTCTCGAAAACGTCGTCGATCAAACACGCACAAAAACACTTTCTTTTTGAAAGTCGAATCATATTAACAGGAACATGCGTCAAGTCTTCAACAGAGATACAAACGATTGCAGATACATGGCATGAGAAACATGATGAGGGAGAGGTATACACGACGGTCGGGATACATCCTCACGACGCGAAAACGTTCGAGGGAGACGATACCATCGATGTGTTGAAAAAGATCATTCAAAAATCAAAGCGTGTCAAAGCAATTGGAGAATGTGGACTCGACTTTAATCGTAATTTCTCCCCCAGAGATCAACAAATCACGGCATTTCGAGCTCAAATCCGACTCGCGTGTGAGTTGAAAATGCCGATATTTGTACACGAAAGAGATGCACATGAAGACCTTGTAAAGATATTGCAAGAGTTCGAGGGATCTCTACCCGATGTTGTGGTACACTGTTTCACGGGAAAGCTTGAGGAAGCGAAGAAATATATTGATATGGGATTTCATGTTGGTTTTACGGGAACGCTTTGTAAATTTCAAAGAGGTCAACCCTTACGTGAAATTATTCCGAAGCTTCCTTTGAATCGCCTCATGCTCGAAACCGACGCACCCTGGATGAGCTTCGTGAAGGGACGTCGTACATCGGAGCCCGCAGATGTTGTATTGATTGCGAAGAAAATTGCGTCTGTGTTGGGATGTGAACCCAGTCACGTGGCCAGAGTCACCACAGCAACAGCGAGACGGTTCTTTCGTATTTAATTAAAACAATAAATTACTATGTTTTATCGTCGTCGTCTAACCGCACTTTCCACCACCGCAACCACCAGATGCAGTGAAATCAGCTTCTTCGGACACATCTCTGCGTTCCACACTCATTTGTACAAACGCTTCTGCATCGGTCGGATGAATACCCACTAGATCATCAAAATCACTCTTTGTCACACCGGCTTTGATTGCAAGTGCAAAACCTTGCATGAGTTCTCCTGCATTTGGACCCACAAAGTGCATTCCCACGACACGATCTTCCTCTCCCGTACATACGATCTTACCGAAACAGTTCGGTGTGTCCATATCATATCCGCTCGCTTCTTTCTCTAACGTTGTCCAGGACCAAAGATATGTGTTTACGTGATTCGATCCGTACTCTCGTGTTGCGTCAAGTTCCGTCTTTCCAACACACGAGTACTCTGAAGGTGAGGTAAATATCGTAGTTGCAACAAAGAATTTGTTCAAAGGTGTGACGACTTTATCATCGAACAAACGTTGAACCAAATTTTCACCCTGCTTGATTGCATAAGGAGTCAATTCGGGAGATCCGGAAACTACATCTCCAATCGCGTACACATCTCCAACAACTCGATCCTCATCGTCCGTAACGAGATGACCGGTGCTCTCAGGTTTCGTACCCAAGGTTTCAAGACCGAGGTCAAAGGTTCGTGGTCGTCTTCCCGTCGCGAGCATCACCGTGTCGAACAATTCATCAGAGTCGTCGTTGAAGGAGACGCGAAGTTGTTGTTCGTCTTTCTCAATATTCGATGGTTCGAGACCTTGCATGAATCTTACACCCGATCCTTTCATTAAATCTTGAACTCTGTTCGCACAGTCCTCATCGAATCCTCTCAAGACATGAGAACGCACACAAACCGTGGTATCAAATCCAAATGCATTCAAAAACGACGCGCTCTCCAAGGCAACATATCCAGCCCCAACAACAAGCGTTTTTCCAGGATTTGATGTTGTCCAAAACAAATCATCTGATGTGATAACTCTGTCAAAATGTTCGTACCATTCAGTATTCATAACATGAGGACGAGATCCAACGGCAATAATAATATACTTTGCAGTGATCTCCTTCGTCGTAACTTCCTCAGAGAGAAATGAGACGGGGGCATCGTAGATTACGGTGTTCGCACCCGAAAGTCTAGCCTCAGCATTGATGTACTCCACATCGGCTGACCTCAATGCGTTCGAATATGAGAAACTTGTCGATTTTACATGATTCGTTGTCGTCTTGACGAGATCACTCCACGTAAAATCATCGACTTTCGTTGTCCATCCAAGATTCCTCGCTTCCGAAACGTTCTCGCGATACGATGCAGCTGCGTGCATGATTTTCTTCGGCACACATCCGACATTCACACAAGTCCCTCCAACATTCCATGAGTATCCTCTCGGTGTCGGCTTTACAAAGTCAAAATTGGCTACCTGTTTGTGATTCGTGTTCATGATTTGTTTTACGCGTCGCTACGTACGCGTTTTTACGTACTTTCGCGCCCAAGGAGCTAGCTTTTTTCGCTGCAGCCATACCTCCACTACCACCACCAATCACAACAAGATCATACTCAAATCCTGAAGTATTCAATGCTTGACGAGATGGACCTTCATTTGTGAAGAATTGTCTTCGAATGAATCGACTTGATCTTATCATCATCGTGTGCTTGAGAGAATTATGAAACCGATTTTTATGATGTGTGTGTATTTTTTTTTATGTGTGGCGTTAGTTAGTTGTTACTAATACACACAGAGAGAGGAGTCATCATTTTTTATAATCATCATCAGAGCAGCTCCCCTCCCCCTCTCTCTCTCTCCTCACCTCTCTTTGACCTGCTTCCAGCTGACATCATCTGACCCATCATCGTTTTTCGCAGATCGAATGAATGAATGAATGAATCCGTTTCACGTTTCATCCGTTATCCGCTCACCTTTTTCAACCAAGTGCATCTCTCTCTGTGTTCAAATATATTATGAGCAAAGAAGAGGAAGAGGAGGAAGGATGCATGCATACTGTTCCGTCTTCATTACCGACGAATCGTACGACGATGGTGGTAGAGACAAGAGCTGGTGAGGGATCGCATTCCAGCGAGCGACGTTCGAGAGCGATTTCTCCCAGACCTCCGGAGCAACAGTCTGGAAGTGATAACAATGAGAATTGTGGGTACGAAGTCAGTGGAAAGAGTGCAATGTCAATGAATGTGTATATGTGGGGTCGAGGTGAGGATGGACAGATCGGTCTGGGTGATACGAGCGATCAGTTCAAACCGATGTTGATCGAATCCTTGAAAGACGTGAAAGAGATCAGTTGCGGCAGCGGGCACACGGTAATTCTGACCACAAAAGGACGTGTCTTCAGTTGGGGACGAGGTGATGACGGAAGACTTGGTCACGGAGATCAGGCATATAAGTATGTCCCTCGACCCGTTCTTGCGTTAAGATCCAAGGAAATCGTCAAAATCACGTGCGGAAGCTACCACACAGCTGCCGTCACAAAGTCGGGAAAGTTGTATACTTGGGGAGGTGGAATGTATGGTAAATTGGGTGTGGGAAATGAGAATGGTTCCTCTGTTCCTGTTCTTGTGGATAAGCTACGAGATCAGTTCGTGATCAATGTGGCGTGTGGTTCTCGACACACTGTTGCGTTGACTAAATCCAGTGAGGTGTATGTTTTTCTTCAAGCGAGGATATTAACTTACTCTCTCACACACTTTTATGTTTCAATTTTCGTCCGAGAGTATCACTTGCATCGCTCACTGATACCATATGTGAGAAAAATTCACTGGAAAAAAAAAATAAACAACGCTCGAATACAATATTCCAACACAAACGCTCGAACACAGGTACAGCTGGGGAGATTGTGAGAACGGTGTGACCGGTCACAACTTTGTTGGAGGTGAGAACTACGTTCCTCAAATCGTGAGTGTGATGAGTGGTAGAGGTGTGTGGCAAATCACAGCGTGTGGTTTTCACACGGCATGTGTCACGAAACGTGGAAATGTATATACGTGGGGTGAGGGTAAGTTCGGACGTCTCGGACATGGTGACGAGAGAAATGCGTACAGACCTCAAAAAGTTCAACGACTTCACGATCAAACCGTGACGGACGTGTCTTGCGGTGGATTCCACAGTGCCGCTATAACGGATGCTGGAGTTCTGTACATGTTCGGTGGAGGTGAGCACGGACAACTCGGATTGGATGATTTTGTGAATCGGTTGTATCCCACAGAGGTGAACGCATTCGTAAAGATCAGGAGAAAAGTAGTGAGTATCACATTAGGTTGGAGTCACAGCGTTGCACTTACCATACATCCAGAAACAAAGGCAATGGAGGTGTACACGTTCGGAAACGGTGATCACGGAAAGCTCGGTCACGGTGATATTACCAGAAAGGCTGTACCTCAATTGGTGAGAGGTCTGGTTGGAAAGCACGTGTACTGTGTTGCGAGTTACAATGAGCACACCAGTGCGTTGTGTTCTCCTGGAGGTTCGTATTACTTCTTCTTTTCTCTCTCTAACGATAGGGTATTACTCACACACATCGTCGTTCAGGTACACTGGAACATCTACGAAACAAAAACTCCTCGTTTTTAAATGACATGAATGCCCTCGTCAACAGTGAATACTTTCACGACGTCGTATTCGTGTTACCGGACGACAATGATGCGGAGATATGTGCACATCGTGCGATTCTTGCTGCTCGATCGAAATACTTTCGAAGTCTCTTTACGAGCGGCATGAGGGAGAGTACAGCAAAAAGGATTGAGATTCCAAACATAAGGAAACCAATTCTTCTAGCCCTGATACGCTATCTCTACACTGATGTTGTGGAAGTATCCCCGGACATCGCAATCGAGCTTTTTGTTGCTGCCGATCTTTACGGACTTGAAAATCTTCAACTCATGTGTGTTTGCATCGTTCATAACGGTATCAGCATCGCGAACGCTGCATCTTTGTTTCGTATCTCTGACACTGTCCATGCTTCAAAATTACGTTCCGTGTGTCTCAGTTTTCTGGTCGCTCATTTTGATAGTGTTACCAAGACGGACGCATTTAAATCGTTAAGTCGTGAACAGATTTTGGAAGTGTTGATGAATCGATAGTGTTGTTGTGTGTTTTTATCAGCACACGATTATCGAGGTATCCTTTTGACTATTATATAATTAATTATTCCGATTCAAAAAACATCTAATTGTGTGGTGTTTGTGTGGCACCTCTCTCAACAATAAGCGCGTTGTTGTTGTTCATTATATTATTGCAGCAGGCATCACCATCTCTCTGTGTGGTCCGATCCAAAACTGGAAAACATGTCCGAGCAGACCCAAAACTGGAAAACTGGAAAACTCAATAAATTATTTGGAAGATGATTCGAAATCATCAAAGTCATTTTCTTCGGAAAAGGATTGGCCTGTTTATACTATTCATATTAAGTAAATGTTGTCCAGAAGCACGGTACGTGCCTGTCGAGTGGAACAGACAATTTCCTTTCAAAAACGTGGTCTCTGGATCGAGGACGACGAAATTCTGCGACGAGAGTTGGTGCGAGGGTTTAGACGTGGGCGTACTTCAATCGACAGAACCGTTAAGATCAGATACAAGGTTGATACCACCCTTAATATCGGGTATAGTCAGTACAATCGGAGGCTTGCCATCTGTGACCACCGGATTCTGCGCAGCGGGAAGAAAAGAGGTTTGCGAGCTCTCGACCGATACGAAAGCCTCGAGTACGAGCTCGAATTTCTGGACACGAGCTGCGGAGAACAGAAAGGACAGAATCTCGAACTCCAATATAAGAACACCTAATCTTCATTTGTTGAGTTTTGGACACGAATTTTTTGTGGGTGAATCGATCTTTGCGTTGGGTGTACAAATTGGTAAAATCGTGGAGTTCGAGGATCGAAACTCGAATCATATCTTCGATAAGGGAGTGGACGGTGTGCTTCAAGAAATCGATGTGAAGGAGTTGGAGCCCTTCAGGATGAACATAAGTTCGAATGATGTACCGGGTGAGACGTACATGGAACATGCAATTGAGATTGCCAGTTCCACGTTTTTGAATCTTCGATGTGAGATGACACCCGTAACGGATCGAAGTTTCGAATCCACAAAGGAGCAACGTCTGCGTTCTCAAAACTCATTGCGATGTGTGATAAGGCTAAAATCGTTTCCGTTCCTGACTTTAAGCTCGAGTTTGGCACTCCAGCTTGTTTTCTTCTCACCGAACGCATTCGAGGAGTATCCCGTACGGGACACCTCAAAACATTCGGTAACGTTCACAGATCGAGTCTCACTTTCACCTCGATGCTTTTTCTCTTGGACACCGTATGCACATTCCTTGAATCAACAAGCAGATGTGAAGTTGTCGAGTCTGAATCGTGTGGCACTTGATGATGTTGATTATAGTCTCGCAAAATCTATTGTTCACTGGAACCGTGCTGAGTCCAAGTCATTCGAAGCGTACGCATCGATTTCGTCTTCTTCGTTCTCTGATGACGACGCTTTCGAATGGGATTTCAGTATCGGTTACGGTACTCCTCCTCTTGTTCGAGAGAATCATGACGATTTATACAGTACATTTCTTTTACTTGTAGTCATTGTTGTACTTGTTTTTGTGTTTAGTGTATGGATGAACACACATCTCGGAGGTGGCAAGCGCGTGGCTTTGAAATGTTGTTGTGATCGTCGAAAGAGTCATGGCGTCGCGGATCTTGTATGGGGGTATTTCAATGATGACGGCAATGATGTGAAGGCGTCGCTCTTAGAGAAGGAGAATGATGACGATGATGATGATGATGATCTTGCCCTCGTTCATACTTTCCGAAAGCCTAGAATAATTTTAGGGACGACGCATGATGCAGGTGGTGATTGATTTTAAATATTATTATAAATTATCAAGACGCAACCTCAAACGAGCATTTTCAACAAACGAACGCATCTCATCATCCGCCATGATGATTTCACCGATTCTTTTCTTTTCAGTACTCGTTGCCTTTGAGGCATGTGGATGAGGATTAGACGCGTTGTATTTCGATGAGGACGAAAGATCGTGGCGACGTAGACGGTTTAAAATGCGTTCATTGGCCTCCACATTCAAAGCGAGAAGTACACGTCTCATCGTAGCGTCGAAACCACCACGACCGAGTTCGGAAATCTCAACTTCCGTGCAGTTGTAACGATCACGAAACGATTCCACGTAAGCACTATCCTGAAGCTCAATCGTTTCACTTGCCCAATCGAACACCCATCGAATACCGTCCTCCAAGGATAGCGTGCTTACGTATGTAGACGCGTTACTCACTTGCCATTCTCCAAACTGTAACGTGTACGTGTAGAATGAGACGAGTCGTTTAAGAGGATCGCGAATGAACCAAACGCATCTCGTGTTCTCAATTGGTAAATCTAAGGGTTGTGTTGGATGACATCCGTTGTGGAGAAGAGTACCCGGTTTTGAATACTCAATCGGTTCTCGAACTCCCTCGAGAAGCTTGAAGTTATTTGATGTTCCCCAAGAATTATCGTACATATCCAACAAGTAATATCCCAAATGCAGCTCTTTTCGAAATTCCTGTCCGATCTCAAGACCGATTTTGGTGGACAGAAAACATCCGGATTTCGCGCTCGCTCCGATCAACAGAATAGGACCTTTGTTATCGAATCCGTACGTCATTCGAGTTGCTACATTGATCGCTCTACTGGTAATTATCGATAGGTACGTAAATACATATATTGGTGTGTAGAAGATGAGACTTCGTTCGAATACGGGAAGGAGGACTTTGTGTAGCGTCGTATCTATATCGATTTCGAACATCGTCGCCACCAAAATCGTCGTGATCGCTCCTAACAACAACACTTTTTTCATCTTATATATGTACCTTGTCTTCTGTTTTCACCTTCTCAACTCTCTCTCTCTCTCTCTCTCCTCTCTCTCGGGTGGTGATTGTGTGTTTTTCTCTTAAAAACTCACAAAAGAATCTCGACAACACGAATCATTATCTATACATTCTGAAAAGTATACGCTAACTTTTCTCCAAATTGCGATTTCGAAAATTCAAATTTGAATTCAAAAAAGATTTTTGGAAGAAGGGTGTGACGTTTGTGATCCCTCTCTCTCTCTCTCGGGTGGTGGTGATTGCGTGTGTTTTTCTCTCTTTTTTTTCAACACACACACCAAGAACATCTATAATCTATAATCTATAGTTCTGAACTCTGAAAAGTATACGCTAAAAAAAATTGCGATTTTCGAAAATTCAAATTTGAATTCAAAAAAGATTTTTGGAAGAAGGCTGTGAGAGATTGCTTTCAAAAAATTAAAACAACATGTTCTATTCACAAATCATCTTGGCAAAGAAAGGGCCGTTGGGAATGATCTGGCTCGCATCGCATTGGTTGGAAAAGTTGAAAAAGAATCAAATTTTCGCGACGGACATCGAGACATCGGTTCAGAGTATCGCGACGCCGGTCGTACCTCTGGCGTTGAGAGTCAGCGGACATCTTCTTCTTGGTGTGGTAAGAATTTACGATCGTAAGGTCAAGTATCTTTTTGTGGATTGTAATGATGCTGTTTCGAAAATCAAGTTGGCGTTTTCCGGAGATATCGTCGACCTACCTGAGAAAGCGTTCGAGTCCACCGCTTTGAACGTAGCCGATTTCGGATCCTTCGAGGAAGATGAATACGAGGAGTCCACAAACATTGATCAGTGGGCATCACTTGCTTTGAAACAGAGCAATCGTCAGATTTCCAACGATATCGATGTCAAGACACCGAAAGGAGTGAGATCCATTATCGACGACGGTGCGAAGGAGAACACGAACTTTCGACAAACGAATCGCAAATGGTTAGCATTCGATGACGGGCTTGATGAGTTCGATGAGCCAGAGGTACTTCGTAATGCTCCCACAGACTCAAAGGAGGAGGATGTGTTGGATCAGAGTATGGACGATCCGGAAACGCTTCGTAAGGGTGTCGCGGCGGATCAAAGTAATCGCGTATCGTTGGAACAGAACAACGACATGATGGCTCCTTACGAGGACGATGATATGCCTCCCATGGATATGGACGATAGTATGGATGATTTGGGAAGATTCTCTGCGGGAAGTAATCTTTCTCCTGCTCCTGTTGATGGATTTCAGGACGAGGAGGAGGAGGAGGAGATAAACACTGCGTCTCTCAAGAAAGCGAGACGAAGAAAACGTCGAAAGTTGTGTGATATCGATTCGGCCACAAAACTTTCTGCAAGTTCAAGAAAACGTAGAGCCGCAACCTTTCAGCGAACTACCGAGACAGCTTTACTGAGAAGAAGACTCGATCCTATATGGGGTGAAAAGTCAATGGTAGTTCAAATCTCGAGACCGATGTGCAGTTTGGCTCGAGCACCGGCACTTCAACGTTTGATCAGTGCTGCGTGTGCGAAAGCAGTAGTATCGTCACAAACAAACAAAAATGTACAGGACGATGAGGTAGAGCAGAAGGAAGAAGAGGAAGAAGTCGATGAGGTTCCGTTTGAGGATGACGACGACGCGTTTCCTCCCATGGATGATTATGATGATGGATTTCGTCAGAGTTCCTTGTCATCAATCAACACACCGTTGAAACAGA
>MDSZ01272433.1_pt1 | contig 10060 bp, 9 predicted proteins | sample 811201 | NCBI WGS metagenome assembly MDSZ01 (sample SAMN05326647, study PRJNA326480) | marine metagenome | isolation source: seawater | place: Indian Ocean: North | collected 2010 | reverse complement strand
TATCAAAAGCTAGTTGATCAAGATTCAAGAAAATTATTAAAAAGAAAAAAAAATTTTAAATCCATAAATCCTAAAAAGCTAGGATTAGAAAAAATGACCTATGCTTTTACGAAAAAAGGTTATGATTATTTAGAATGTTCAAAAACAGGAACATTAATAGTAAATCCAAGACCTACAAAAAAAGATTTATTTAAATTTTATAAAAATTCAAAATCTAACGAATTTTGGTACGAAAAATTTTTTTTACCGATGCAAAAACAAAGAGTAAATTTTACGATTAAACCAAAAATTAATTATCTAACCAAAAATTTTACATCTTTTCAAAAAAAAAAAATTATTGATATAGGTTGTGGTTCTGGTGATTTTTTAATTAATTTGAAAAAAAAGTGGAAACATGCAAAATTATATGGGCTCGAACCTTCTGACAAAATGTCGGAGGAATTCAAAAAAAAAGATATAGTTATATTTAAAAATGTAATTGAAGAATTTAATCCTAAAAAAAAATTTGATTTAGTGACATGCTTTGAATTATTTGAGCATGTTTATGATCCCAATATATTTATTAAGTCTTTAAGTAATATTTTATCAAAAAATGGTTTGTTATATTTAAGCACATTAAATGCAGTTGGATTTGATATAAAATATCTAAGAGAAAATTCAAAATCTATATATCCGCCATATCATCTTAATTTTTTTACAATAAAATCTATGCGTAAAATTTTAACCTTGAATGGTTTTAAAAATATTAAAATCATCACACCTGGAATGCTTGATTTTGATATCATTAATAAAAATCAAAAGTATGTGAAGGATCCAGTCATGAAAAAAATTTTACAAATACTGAGCAATAAAAAGATAAATTCTTCAGATATAAAAAAAATTCAAAAAACCATACATGTAAATAATTTGAGTTCACATATGTTGGTCATGGCAAAAAAGAGATAATGAAGAAAATCAATGTTGCAATTGCTGGATTTGGTGTTGTAGGGAAAAAAAGATATGAAATTTTAAAAAAAATAAAAGAAGTAAATATAGTTGCTATAAGTGATAAAAATACCAAGAACTCGCCAAAAAATAAAAATATAAAATTTTTTTCTAACTATCAAAAATTATTTAATTTTAGATTAGATGCAATATTTATCAGTTTACCAAACAAAATTGCAGCTGAGGCAACAATAAATTCTCTTAAAAAAGAAATAAATGTTTTTTGTGAAAAACCACCTGCTAGAAATTATAGAGATTTTCTAAAAATATATAATGTTTATAAAAATCACAAAAATTTAAAAATAAAATACGGTTTTAATCATAGGTATCATGACTCAGTTATTATCGCAAAGGATGCAATTAAAAAAAAAAGGTATGGGAAATTAATAAATATTCGTGGCCTTTATGGTAAAAGTAAAATTATTAATTTTAAAGGTCAATGGCGATCATCAAAAATTTTGGCAGGCGGTGGTATATTATTGGACCAAGGAATTCATCTACTAGATATTTTGATTTTTTTCTGTGGTGATTTTTTAGATGTTAAAAGTTTTATATCAAATAAATTTTGGTCATATAGAGTTGAAGACAATGCTTATTCTTTAATAAAGTTTAAGAATAATGTAGTTGCAATGATTCATTCAACTGCAACACAATGGCAACATAAATTTCGTGTGGAAATTATCATGGAAAAAGGTCAAATGAATTTGAATGGAATTTTGTCTGGATCAAAATCATATGGAGATGAAAAGATTGAAATTATTCCCAAGCTAGTAAAAAAAAGTCATAAAAAAAAAATTTTATCTTTTAAAAAAGATTTATCTTGGGATAGGGAAACTAGAGAGTTTATTGACTCTTTAAAAAGGAATAAAAAAATAATTACTGGTAATATTGAAGATGCTAAGAGAGTTATGAACTTAGTTGATAAAATATATAAATCAGATAAATCTTGGAATAGTTAATGTTAAAAAAATACCTCACAAACAGCAAAAATATCAACTCTTTTTCAAAGAAATACATCAGTTATTTACATAATGTATTTAATTCTTTGGACTTTAAAAAATTAGATGATCTTGAAAGAGAGTTTTTAAAAATAAGAACCAGGAATTCAACAATTTTTTCTATAGGGAATGGTGGAGCATCTGCTACGTCAATGACATTAGCTAATGATATAGGATTTGACATATTAAAAAAAACAAAAAAAAAGGGTTTAGGATTGTTAATTTATGTGACAACAATTCTATAATCACAGCGATTGCGAATGATGTTGGTTATGAAAAAATATTTATAGAACAACTAAAATTACATTATAAAAAAAAAGATGCATTAATAATCTTTTCTGCTTCTGGAAACTCAAAAAATATTTTAAATGCAGCAAGATGGGTAAAAGAAAAAAAAGGTAAAGTTTTTAGCATCGTTGGATTTGATGGAGGAAAAATTAAAAAATATTCAGATATTTGTTTACATTTTAAATCTCAAAAAAATGAATATGGTCCGGTTGAGGATTGTCAATTAATAGTAAATCACATATTAGCTCACTGGTTTCAAAAAAAATTTAATAAATAGATTTTTATGTTTTCCTCAGATATAAGAGTTTGGGATACATTAAATCATCCTTATAATTATAACGATTTAATAAGAGATATTTATTTTAAAAAAAAAAAAAAATTAAGAAAAAATTTTAATGAATGGATTGGACAAATATCAAAAGGTTTTAAAAATGATATTGATTGGTGGGTAAATATAATTGGGGAAAGAAATAATCTTAATTCTGATTTATTTCATTATCTTTGTATTCTTGAAACTTTAAAGGAATTAAAAAAAAAAAAATTTACATCAAAAATATTGAAATAAATAATGATAATTTCAAAAGTATTATTTTGAAAAAAAAATTTTTAGTAAAAAATATAATTATAAAAAATGAGACTAAGAGAAGTATAATAAAAGTAATAACAATAATTTTTTACAGAGTTTATATTTTTATCTTAGCGAAAATTTATAAAAAGAGTATTTACTCAAGAATATCAATTGTGGATTATTTTTTAGTTGAAAACAATTTGTCTACTAAAAGATATTATGGAGATTTAGAAAATAAAATTAAAAACAAAAATGTCTTTTTTATTCCCACAATAGTAAATACAAATGTTAGAGATTTAATTAGTCTGACTAAAAAGATAAAATTAAAAAAAAATTCATTTTTAAAAGAGTCTTTTATAAGTGTTAATTATTTCTTAGAAAGTATTTTCTATTTTTCTAGATTAAAAAAATTTAACAGAAAATATAATAAATTATTGGAATATGACTTTACCCAATTAATTCTTGATGAACTTAAATGTTTAAAAAATTATAACACTATTATTATAGCTTTAAATAATTATTTTTTCTTCAAATCTCTAAAAGAAAAAAAATTCGAAATTAAAACTTCTATAAATTGGTTTGAAAATACTGCTATCGACAAGGGTTGGAATTTTGGCTTAAATAGATTTTTTAAAAAAGCAAATAGTTTTGGCTATCAGGGTTTTACTTGTTACAAAGATTTTTTGTGTTTAGACCCTGTTAAGCATGAGGCTAAATATCAATTAATACCAAAAAAAATAGTAATTATCGGAAAAAAATATTTAAAACCTAAAATTGAATTTTATAAAAAATTAAAAATTTTACAGGGATTTGCTTACCGGTTTTCTTATTTAAGTGAGAATTACTTTAAGGAAAAAAAATTAATTTTAGTATCTTTAAATTTAGACAATAAAATTAACAAGGATATTATAAATATAGTTAATCAATCTCAATTTTTAAAAAAAAAAAAGGTTGTTTTTAAAATTCATCCAGCTTTAAAATTTCGTGAAAAAGATTTAATAGATAAGAAACATTTTATTTCAAATGAACCATTTAAGGATCTAATCAAAAAAAGTAAAGTTTTTATCACAGCTGGTACTTCTAGCACTATGGTAGAGTCCATTTGCAATGGTGTGCCAGTTGTAATTCCATTTAAGGATGATATGACAGAATTTTCATTAAAAAGTATTAATTCACCTAGACAATTATATAAAGTGTGCAAAAATGAAAAAAATTTCGATAAAACACTTAGTTATCTATTAAAAAAAAATAGTATTTATAGTTTAAAAAAACTTAATAAAATTAAGAATAATTATTTTAATTTGCACAAAAGTAATAAATTAATTGATTTTAGAGAACTATTTTAAAATATGAAAAAAGAAAAATATAAGATTTTGATTTCTGCTATTCCTTTAGTCCCTATTTTCAATAAATATAAAAAATTTTTTGATACTAAAAAGTATTCTATTGATCTTAAAAAAACAGACCAATATTTAAATGAAACTCAGTTACTAAAGATTATAGATAAATATCATGGTGTTATTTGCGGTGATGATGAATTTTCTAAACGTGTGCTTATGAAAGCATCAAATTTAAAAGTAATATCAAAATGGGGTACAGGAATAAACTCAATTGATTTAAATTTTGCAAAAACAAAAAAAATTAAAGTTTTAAATACACCCTCAGCATTTAGTTATAGTGTAGCTACTATGGCTGTTGGTATGATTTTGTCTTATTTTCGAAAAATAATTGATAATCACAACCTAATAAAAAAAAATAAATGGCCAAAACTCCAGGGTGAAACTCTACTTAATAAAAAAATTGGAATTATAGGTGTTGGCAACATAGGAAAAAAAATTTTTGAAATGTTAATGGGATTCGAAACTATTAAGTATGCAAATGACATAAAAATTATCAACCAAAGTTTTTTGAAAAGACATAAAATAAAACAAGTATCAAAAAAAAAAATTTTTAGAGAGTCTGATATTTTGATAACAGCATCTGACTTAAATAAAAGTTCTTATCATTTAATAAATAAAAAAACATTAAAACTTACAAAAAAAAATGTGCTAATCGTTAATATTTCAAGAGGAAGTTTAATTGACAATAATGCACTTATTAAATTCCTTGAAAAAAATCCACATTCTGGAGCATGTTTAGATGTTTTTGAGAATGAACCGCTGAAAAGAAATAGTAAATTTTTACGTCTAAAAAACTGTATGTTAACTAGTCATAATGCATTTAATACATACCATGAAGTAGAAAAAACACATACAAATACTATAAATAATATTTTGAAAATATTGCGTTGATGAAAAAATTAAAAGTTTTTAAGAATAAAAGAATATTAATTACAGGTCACACAGGTTTTAAGGGGTCATGGTTATCATTGTGGTTTAAAAGTTTAGGTGCAGAAGTGTTGGGTATTTCAAAAGATATTCCGACTAATCCATCTCATTATAAATTGATAAATTTAGAAAAAAAGATGAAAAACAAGTTTTTTGATATTACAAATTTTAAAAAATTAAAAAAAACATTCATTAATTTTAAACCTGATTATGTTTTTCACTTGGCAGCTCAATCATTAGTAAAAAAATCATATGAAGATCCTCTATTAACATATCAAACTAATACCATTGGAACTCTAAATGTTATGGAATGTTTAAGATCATTAACAAACAATTGTATCGCCATAATTATAACAAGTGATAAGAGTTACAAAAATTTAGAAATTAAAAGAGGATATAGAGAGGAAGATATTTTAGGAGGCATTGACCCTTATAGTTCCTCAAAAGCATCTGCAGAATTGATTATTCAGACTTATTTCAATTCATACTTAATAAAAAAAAAAAATATTAAAGTTGGAGTTGCGAGAGCTGGAAATGTCGTCGGCGGTGGAGATTGGTCGAAAGATCGACTAATACCTGATTGTATGAAATCATGGTCAAAAAATAAAAAAGTGCTTATCAGAAGCCCAAATTCTACAAGACCTTGGCAGCATGTTTTAGATGCATTATATGGATATATTACTCTCTCTTTAAATTTAAAAAAAAGTGACAGATTTAATGGAAATGTATTTAATTTTGGTCCTTCATTAAATTCTAATTTTAAAGTTATAGATGTTTTAAATTTAGCTAAAAAATCTTGGAACAAGGCTTTCTGGAAAATTATTAAAGACAAAAAAAGAGTATACGAAAGTAATTTACTTAAATTAAATTCTTCGAAAGCAAAATCTATTTTGAAATGGAGATGTAATTTAAATTTTAAAGAAACAATTTATTTTGTTACAGACTGGTACAAATATTATTATATCAATAATAAAGATATGTATAATTTTTCTTTAAAACAAATTGATTCTTATTATAAAAAAATAAGATAGAAATAATTATGAAAGTTGTAATTTTAGCTGGAGGATTTGGGACTAGGATCTCAGAGTATACAAAAACAATTCCCAAACCTATGATTAAAATAAATGGGAAACCATTAATAATGTATATAATTAATCATTATGTTTCATACGGTCATAAGGAATTTTATATTGCTCTTGGCTATAAAGGTAAAATAATAAAAAAATACTTTCAAAATTATAAGAATTCAAAAATCAAAATTAATTTTATTGAGACCGGTCTAAAAACAATGACAGGTGGGAGAATAAAGAGATTAAGTAAATTTCTAAAAGGTGAAACATTCCTTGCTACCTATGGAGATGGAATATCTAATGTAGACTTGAAAAAGTTAGTCAAATTTCATCAAAAAAATAAAAAACTTGTGACATTAACTGCTGTAAGACCACCTGCTAGATTTGGCACTATTAAGTTGAATAGGAATAAAGTTTCTTATTTTAGAGAAAAATCTAGCCTGGATGAGGGCTGGATTAATGGTGGGTTTTTTGTGATAAATTCTAAATTTTTAAGATTTATAAAAAATGATAATACATTTTTAGAAAGAGAACCCTTTGAACTTTTAACAAGAAAAAATCAACTTGCAGGATATAGACATAAAGGATTTTGGCAATGTATGGACACTTTGCGTGATAAGGAAATTTTAGAAAAAAAAATTAAACAAAAAAATTTTGAGTAAAAAAATTTTAATTACTGGTGGAACTGGTTTCATAGGTTTTCATCTATCAAAAAAATGTTTAAGTCTTGGGTGGTCTGTCACCAGTTTATCTTCACAAAGTCCCAAACCTCAAAAAAAACTTAAAAGAGTTAAATATTTAAAGATCGATATAACAAACAAAAATAAACTTTCAAAAATCAATAAAAACTTTGATTATATAGTCAACTTAGCTGGGTACGTAGATCATACTAATAAAAAAAAAACCCTAGAAAGTCACTACATTGGCTGTAAAAATCTTGCATCTATTTTTATTAATAAAAATATAAAAAAATTTATTCAAGTTGGGTCTAGTATAGAGTATGGAAAATTAAAGTCTCCACATATTGAAAACAAGAATAATAAACAATCAACATATTCAGTTTATGGAAAGGCAAAGCTTTTAAGTACAAAATTTTTGATAGACTTAAATAAAAAAAATAATTTTCCTTCATCAATAATTAGACTTTATTTAGTTTATGGTCCAAACCAAGATATAAATCGTGTTGTTCCTATAACAATTAAGAATGCTTTAGATAACAAGAGATTTGATTGTTCAAGTGGTTTACAATACCGCGACTTTACATATATTGATGATGTAGTTGTTGCGATTTTAAAATCATTAAAAAGTAAAAAAACAAACGGAGAAATAATAAATATTGGAAGTGGAAAACCTGTTAGAGTTAGAGCTTTAATTAAAAAAATCTGTCTAATAGTTGGATCTGGTAAACCAGTTTTCGGTAAAATTAAAATGAGAAAAGATGAAACAATGACCTTATACCCAAATATTCATAAAGCCAAAAAAATTTTAAAATGGAAGCCAAAAATTAGTCTTAATGCTGGTTTAAAGAAAACTATAAAATATTATAAAAATGAAAAATTTATTGATAATTTCAAACGATAAAGTTTTTTTTAATAAAAAAAAGGTGTCTACAAAACATAATGATATAATAAACATTTTAGATGCAACTCAGGCAAAGTTTGATATATTTTTATTATCTAGAAGTTCAAAAAGTATTGATAACTTTTCTTTAAAAAAAAAAAGAATTTTTAAGTTCAATCTAAAAAGATTTTTTTTTTTAAGAAAAAAAAATTTTAAAGTTCTTATTGTTTCAATAACACCAAGAAATATATTTTTTTATCTATTGTTAAATTTGTTAATCAAAGACTTAAAAGGTTTTGTTTACCTCAGAAGTGATGGATATAAGGAATACGAATCTAGATTAGGGAAATTAGGAATATTAATTTATGCTTTAATGATAAAATGTATTAAAAATGAATTCAAAATAATTTCTGTAAACAAAAATATTAAGTCCTCTAAAATAGATTATACAATATATCCCTCAGAATTGGATAAATCTTGGTTAAGAAAAAAAAAATCTGTAAAAATAAATTTTCCAAAACTTTTATATTTAGGAAGATTTAAAAAAGATAAGGGTGTTTTTTCATTAATCGAATTATTCAAAGATATGAAATATAAATTTAGATTAACGATAGCAGGTGACAAAAATCATCCTTTAATAGAATTTAAAAATATCAAATTCCTAAAAGAATTTTCAAATAAAAAAAAAATTATAAGTTTATATGATAATCATGATATTTTTATTTTACCATCGTATACTGAAGGATCTCCTAAAGTGATATTAGAAAGTTTAGCTAGAAAAAAACCTATAATTATTTTTAACGAAATCAGACACGTAAAAAAAAATTTTAAGGGCATTTTTATGACTAAAAGAAATACAAATAACCTTAAAAATACAATTATCCACATAGTAAAAAACTACTCAAAAATTCAAAATGACATTGAAAAGAATACACTTATTACAAAAAAAAATTTTCAAAATAAATTTGTTGATATTCTGAATGATTAATTTGATCAAAAATAATCTAATCTATTATTTATTTATTTTATTACCACTTTCTTATTTGATTGGTATTTCTGTAACAGAATTTATTGGATTAACTTTAATTTTGTATTTTTTAATTACAAATAGAGAAATTAACTTCTTAAAAGACAAAAAAATAATTTTTTTATTTATATTATCATTTTTTTTTGGTGTTAATGCTTTTCTTCAAATTGATGATAATTTAAAGATTTCTTCATTATTTCATTTTAGATTTGTAATTTTGGTTTTATCAATTTTATTTTGTTTGAGATATTTTGAAAAAATAGATCTCGAAATTAAAAAAAAAACTTTTTTAATAATTTTCATAATAGTGTCTTTAGTTCTTTTTGATGCAATTTTTCAATTTCTTACAGGTGAAAATTTATTAGGTTATAAAATTTTAAATAATAGAATTTCAGGAGTTTTTCAAGATGAGTTAGTTTTAGGTAGTTTTTTAATTAAAATTTTACCTTTTCTGACTTGGAATTTGTATCATTCAAAAATTGATATAAAAAAAAATCAAAAACAACTAATAATTTTTTTTAGTCTCTACATAATATGTATTTTTTTAAGTGGAGAAAGAACATCATTTGCATTGAGTTTATTATATTTTATTGGAATAATAATCTTTTTAAATCAGCTTAGAAAAATTTTTTCTATTTCTTTTATTTGCCTAATATTTTTTATTATTTTGATATCTACTTTTCAAATTGGCAAATCTGACCCGAATAACAGAATTTTTATAAAAACATTTCACCAACTAACTAACCATTACTTTATTACAAACAATATTCCAGAAGTAACTCAAAAAGATAAGAATAAAAAAAAGGAAATAATTAAAAAAAATATACTTATTTTTTCAGAAGACCATACTGGACATTACAAGCTTGCATTTAAACTATTTAAAGAAAATCCAATATTTGGAGTAGGACCGAAAGGTTTTAGACATTATTGTAGAAAAGTGAATTATGATCCAGAAATTGGTATATGTTCTACTCATCCTCATAATTTTCTAGTTCAAATAACTTCTGAAACTGGCTTAATAGGATTAAGCTTATACATTTTTATAATTTTTTTTCTTATTTTCAGGTTAATAAAATGTGTTAATCTTAAAATTTACTCAGATAACAAATCATCTTTAATAATTCTTTCTATAGGATTATTAGTAAATTTGTTCCCTTTATTACCAAGTGGAAATTTGTTTAATAATTGGATAAGTTTAATAAATTATTATTTACTTGGAATATATTTTTATAACTATA
>MDSZ01219087.1_pt1 | contig 10060 bp, 11 predicted proteins | sample 811201 | NCBI WGS metagenome assembly MDSZ01 (sample SAMN05326647, study PRJNA326480) | marine metagenome | isolation source: seawater | place: Indian Ocean: North | collected 2010 | reverse complement strand
TTTTCAAGATAGTCTTAGAAAGAATAAAGGATCAATAGTTCTTTTTTCCACCGCGGCTGTTCATCGAGGTTTTACAAACCATTCTATTATTGCATCAGCAAAAGCAGCTGTCGAAGGGCTTGCAATTAGTCTGGCAGCAGAATTTGCTCCAAATATAAGAGTAAATTGTATTGCTCCAAGTTTAACAAAATCTAAAATTGCTCAACCTATGTTAAAAAATTCTGCAATTGCAGATGGAATAGCAAAAGCACATCCTTTGAAAAGGATTGGTGAGGGGCAAGACTCTGCTTCGCTTGCTAAATTTTTAATTTCTGAAGATAGTTCATGGATTACTGGTCAAGTAATTGCAGTGGATGGTGGTCGTTCAAGATTAGCGTAAGATATTATCTATAGTCTCTAGCTGACCAATCTTAAATGTAATCGCATCATTAGGATGATAGCCGTATTGATTGGAAGAATTTTTAAATCTTATTCCTGGTTCCATTATCGGTTCTAAAGAAAGTACAACTGTTCCCCAATGCATTCCTAAAACTTTTTTACTATTTAAATCTTGTCCAATTTTAAGAGCTTCTTCAGGATTTGTATGATAAATTGATTTATCTTTTTTTGGTGCCATAGGATAAAAATTGTAAGCTCCAATATTTATGAATGTCAAATCTATAGGCCCGAATTTATCTCCTAACTCTTTATAAATTGGACCATAACCAGTGTCGCAAGCGAAAAAAAACTTTTTATCTTTATATTGAATTAGAAAGCTTCCCCATAAAGTCTTATTAGTATCCCAAAGACTTCTCTTCGACCAATGCACAGATGGTAGGAAAGTTATTTTTAGATCATTATATTCTAGCTCATCATACCAATCTAATTCATTGACATCTCTGTATCCGTTTTTGGTAAAATATTTTCCAAGATTAAGTGCTGTAGCCACTTTTGCTTTCTTATAAGGGAATTTTTGTATTGTCCTTGTGCTAAGGTGATCATAATGATTATGAGTCAAAAGAAATAAGTCAATATTGGGTAATTCATTTAAATTAATTGCAGGATCGACAAATCTTTTTGGACCAAATATTAAAGGCCCCATATTTTTTTCAAAAACTGGATCAGTGATTATGGTTGTTTCTCCTAACTTAATTAAAAAAGTAGCATGTCCAATCCAAAAGATATAATCTTTATCACGATTATCATTAAGTGATTTTAAAACTTTCTCTTTTGAAATAACATGATTACTTGGTACTTTCATATTCAATTTTTTCTTTTCCTCGTTAAACACTTTATAGCTCCAATTAAATTTCATATTTCTTACAGGAGATCCTTCAGGATTTCTAAATCTACCGTCTTCTAAGTGGTGGTAAGGTTTTTTTTCCATTGTTAATGCCTCTAAGTTATAATTAAAAAATAAAATTAAAAAAATTAAAAATTTTTTCACTAAATTTTATTTAGATTTAGATCTTTTAAAACACTCAATTGTATTCTTTAATAAGCAAGCGATTGTCATAGGACCAACTCCACCTGGAACTGGTGTTAATGCACTTGCAACTTTTGCTACTTCTTCGAAATCTACGTCGCCGACAATTCCTTTTTCAGTTTTGTTTATTCCAACATCAATAACTATTGCATTTTTTTTTACCCAGTCTCCTTTTACTAGCTCTGGTATACCCACTGCAGCAACTATTATGTCCGCTTCAAGACATTCAGTTTTTAAATCTTTAGTTTTTGAATGAGTGATAGTTACTGTGCAATTTTCTTTTAATAACAGTTGCGTCATTGGTTTTCCATTCAAGTTAGATCTTCCAACTATTACAGCCTTTTTTCCATTTAGATTTGGCTCTATTTTTTTAATCAACAAATAACATCCAAGAGGTGTACATGGTATTGAACTATCATAACCTGAGGATAAATTTCCAACATTCATAGGATGAAAACCATCCACATCTTTACTAGGATGAATTGTTTCTATAACTTTTTGTTTATCTATATGCTTGGGAAGAGGTAGTTGAACCAAAATTCCTGATACTGTGTTATCTTTGTTAAGTTGCTCTATTTTTTCTAAAACAGTTTTTTCATCAACTGTTTCTGGATATTTAATTACGTCAGATTTTAAACCAACTTCAACTGCAGATTTTTCTTTATTACGAACATAAATTTGGCTAGGTGTTAAATCACCAATTAAAATTACTGTTAGTCCTGGAACTTCGTTATATTTAGATTTGAGTTCTGCAACCTCATTCTTGAGTTCATTTCTTAATTCTGCAGCAGCTTTTTTTCCATCAATTAATATCATAAATATTTAAAAAATAATTGGCGCAATGTAAATCTTCATACACATTTCTATAAACCATAGCAACAAGAGAAGTATTATTGGTGAGATGTCAAATGCACCCAGGTTTGGTAAGAAACCTCTAATTCTATTCAATATCGGATCGGTTAAACGATATGTGAACTCTAAAACTGAATACACAAATCTATTTGTTGTATTTAAAACATTAAAAGCTACAAGCCAGCTTATAACTACATTAGCTATCACGACATAACTATATAATTTGATAACTTGGAGCACTAAATAAAACAAAGCTATCATTTTTTCTCAACATAAATAGATTGGCTTGGGAAAGCAAAAGAGGCTTTATTTCCTTCAACAATTTCTTTTATATTTAATGCCAATCTTTCTTTAACAAGAAGATATTCACTCCATCGATTAGTTTTTGTAAAACATCTTACATACATGTCAATTGAGCTGTCCGCAAACTTATCCACTCTAACGGAAACGCCAACAGAGGTATTAAAGTCCTCGTGTTTATTTATATAATCTTCAATTTTGTCTCTTATTTTTTTTAGTTGATCAATTGTGGTGTCGTATTGAAGTGTAATAGTCCAACTTATTAACCAATTTGTTTTTTGACTAACATTTATCACTGCATTTTCTGCAAACTGAAAATTTGGTATAATAGCTAATGATTTGTCAAACTTCCTAACTACAGTAGATCTAAATCCTATTTTTTCTACTATACCCTCAATAATATCTTCAACTATAATCCAGTCTCCAATTTTAAATCTCTTCTCTACCAATACTAAAATTCCGGATATGAGGTTTTTGAATAAATCCTGGGCACCGAGCGCTACTGCTACACCAAATAAACCTAGACCTGCTATTATTGGACCAATTTTAATTCCCCATAACTCTAAAACTGCAGCAGCTCCTAATATAAATATCAAAATTTTAAGTGATTTGATAATCCAACCAATTAACTCCCTGGTCAGTAATTTATCTAAACCACTTAGCACGTAAGAAATTGGTTCTATAACTTGATGAATTGTCCAAAATAGTAATATTGTAATTAAAGTTCTGTTTATATTATCAACAAATGACCTTGTTTCTTCAGCAAAAGATACGTAGTAACTAGCAAAAAAGAAACCAAGGACAATTGGTAAAAATTTTGCGGGGCCATCCATAGCTTTTACGAATGTATCGTCAAGCTTGTTGGTGGTTCTTTTTGAAATTATCTCAAGTTTTCTTATAACTAATTTACTTATCAGTCCTCTAAAAACTAAAAAAACAAAAAAAATTGCAAGTCCAACTAATATTTGTATAAAGTCAACTCCTATAATCCCTTTGTTCCACACAGACAAAAATAGGTCTTTAAAATTATTAAATATTTCCATAATTAAATTTTATATAATAAAAACTCTTCTTCACCAGGACTAAATAAAAATATCTTTTTCCATTTAATCTCATTTAAAATTGAAGATGTTTTTTCACCAATGCACATTAGGTTAGTATTCATCCAATAGTCAACCAATTCATATTTTTTGATTATATTTAGCAAACTTTTTGCACTATTTTGTGAATATACGTAAATAATATCCGGCATAGTTTGTTTTAATTCGTCAATAAATTTTAAACTGAATTTGCTAATATGCTCTACACTATAATTGACGACTCTTTCAACTTTGTAATCTTCATCTATCAATTGTGTATGTAAATTAGATGTAATAATTTCTCCGCTAATATATAACAACTTTCCATTGTTCTTATTAAAATTCTGAAGAATTATCTCTTTTAAATTTTCTACGTTTCCGCCTGCAGAATAAATATTTTGAAAACCTTTTTTTAAAGCCTGTTTTTCTGTAGCAAAACCTACACAAAAACAATAGATATTTTTTTTAATTGATTTAGTATCTAAATTTTTTACTGCATTAGCGCTAGTAAATATTATGCCAGCATAATTTGCAAAATCTAAATTTAATAATTCTATTTTATTTATTTTAATAACAGGTAGATGAGAGACCTTATGACCTAGAGATTTAAATTTAAGTATTAATTCTGTACTATCTTCTAATGGTCTTGTTAACATTATATGCATTTTATCTTTTGTAATTGCCTTTTGATTGTTTTTTAAGATTGTTACCCACTTCTAGTCCAGCTTGATAATAATCTTTTAATTCACAATTAGTTTCATAATAATATCTTCTATTTCCATCTATTGAAAACAATTCACCTAAAATAGACAGTTCGTTGTTTTTGATTTCAGATATTGCTCCAACTGCTGTATCACAATCGCCATCAAGAACTTTAAGAACTTCTCTTTCAGTTTTTACTCTTATACTCGTTTCAGTGTGGTTGATTTTTTTTAAAAAATCAATCATTTCTAAATCACTATTTCTACACTGAACTGCTACTGTACCTTGTCCTGCGCTTGGCACAATATCTTTATATGAAAATTCCTGTGTTATTTCATTTTCTAAATTTAAAGAATTTAAACCTGCCTTTGATAAAATAATTGCATCATACTCTCCATTTTTTAATTTTTTTATTCGTGTGTCGACATTCCCTCTTATAAGTTTAAAATTTAAATCTTTTCTTTTTCTTTTTAACTGAAACTCTCTTCGAAAAGACGATGTTCCTATTATTGATCCAGGAACCAATTCCTCCAACTTCTTTTGAGAATTACTTATCATCACTTCGTTTGGACTATTTCTCTTTAAAAAACAATTTGTTGTTAGTCCTTGGGTTTCAAAAGATGGGAGGTCTTTAAGAGCATGAACTGCAATATCAATTTTTTTATTCAATAACTCTTTCTCAATACTTGAAGAAAATAAACCTTTGCCCCCAATCTCGCTTAAACGAGTATGTAAATTTTTGTCACCACTAGTGCTTATTTTTATAATTGAAATCTCTCCTTTGAAATATTTTGCAATTTCAATTTTGACTTTCTCTGCATAAATTAGTGCTAATTTACTTGATCTTGAACCAATATATATTTTATCTCTTTCCATAAAAAACTTTATATTGCATAGTTATAGTTTAATCGTTGCATATAAAAAAAAAAATTATGTCAAAAAAACCCTTAATATTAGGTATAGAAACAAGTTGCGACGAGACTGCTGCATCAATTATTCAAGATGACAGCTCTGGTGTTCCAAAAATACTCTCTAATATTGTATCAAGCCAATTTGAGATACATAAAAAATATGGAGGTGTAGTTCCTGATTTAGCTTCCAGAGCACACGTTGAGAAAATTGATACAATTGTTAAAGAGGCTATTTTAAAAAGTAAAAAAAATATAAAAGATATTGATGCAATATCAGCAACTGCAGGACCTGGTTTAATTGTTTGTCTAACAGTGGGCATGAATTTTGCTAAGGCTTTAAGTCTTTCTTTAAATAAACCCTTCATAGGTGTAAATCATTTAGAGGGTCACGCATTAAGTCCAAAATTAAATATAAAATTAGAGTATCCGTATTTGTTACTATTAGTTTCTGGAGGTCATACCCAATTTTTGAGTGTAAATGGTTTGGGTAATTATAAGAGACTCGGAACAACTATAGACGATGCGTTAGGAGAAGCTTTTGACAAAACTGCAAAGATATTAGGTATTGAATTTCCAGGTGGTCCAAAAATAGAAATTCTTGCAGAAAAAGGTGATCCAAATAAGTTTATTCTACCCACACCTATAATCAACAAAGGAGGATGTAATTTCTCTTTTGCAGGATTAAAAACTGCTGTTTTAAAAATTGCTAAAAATATAAAATCAGAAAAAGAAAAATTTGATTTGGCTGCATCGTTCCAAAACACAATTGAAAAGATAATTTATAAAAAAACTCAATACGCTTTTAAAGAATATTTACAAAAAGAAAAAGTTGAAAAAAAAGATTTTGTAGTGGCCGGTGGAGTTGCTGCTAATAAAAATATAAGAAAAGTAATTAAGAAAGTTAGTGATGAAAATAATTTTAATATTTATTTTCCAAGTCAAGATTTATGTGGTGATAATGCAGCTATGATTGCAATGGTGGGATTAGAAAAATTTAAAAAAAAAGAGTTTAGTAATTATGATTTTGAAGCTAATCCTAGATGGCAATTAGACGAGAATGCAAAATTTTTGAAAGGTGCAGGCGTAAAACTATAATGAAATATTGGTTATTAAAGTCGGAGCCTGATGTTTGGTCAATTGACCAACAAAAAAATTCAGGAGCTAAAGGCGCTTTATGGGATGGTGTGCGAAATTATCAAGCTGCAAATAATTTAAAAAGTATGAGAAATGGAGATCTATGTTTTTTTTACCATTCCAATATTGGAAAAGAGATAATTGGAATTGTTGAAGTTATCAAAGAAGCATTCATTGATCCAACCGATAGTAAAAAAAGGTTTGTGGCAGTTAAAGTAAAATTCAAAAAAAAATTCGATATACCGATAACCCTTGAAAATATCAAGAAAAATAAGGATCTTAAGGACCTAGCATTAATAAAACAAAGCAGATTGTCAGTGATGCCTATAGATACTAAATGCTGGAAAATTATTTTGAAGATGGGTAAGATTAAATAATAAAAAACAATGCCTAAAAAAAAAAAGAAAAGATCAAAAAGTAAAAAAAGATCTAAATCGAAGGTTAAAAAGAGAAGATCTAAATCAAATATAAAAAAAAGTAGGTATAAATCTAAGTCTAGAAAAAAATTGAGAGCGAAAAGAGTTGAATTAGCTGAAGAAACAAAAGAAGTAATTTACAAAGTAAAAACTGATTGGGTTAAGAAAGCAATTGTTAACAAATCTGAATATGAAAAAAAATATAAACAATCTTTGAAAGATAATGACGGATTTTGGAAAAAAGAAGGTAAAAGAATCTCATGGATGAAACCTTACACAAAGATAAAAGATGTAAAATACAGCAAATCAGATGTTCACATAAAATGGTATTATGATGGAACATTAAATGCATCAGCAAATTGTATAGATAGACATTTAAAAAGAAATAAAGATAAAACTGCGATAATTTGGGTTGGGGACGATCCAAAAGTACAAAAAAAAATATCTTATAAACAATTACATCAAGAGGTTTCAAAGGTAGCAAATGGTTTAAAAGAATTAGGTGTCAAGAAAGGAGATAGAGTTACTATTTATTTAACAATGATTCCAGAATTAGCATACACAATGTTGGCATGTGCAAGAATAGGAGCAATTCACTCAATTATATTTGGTGGTTTTTCTCCTGATAGTATTTCTGGAAGAATAAATGATTGTAAATCTGATTATGTAATTACTGCTGATGAAGGAATTAGGGGTGGAAAAACAATACATTTAAAATCAATCACAGATGAAGCATTAGTAGAGTGTCCAAATGTTAAGAAATGTATTGTAGTAAAAAGAACAGGTAACAGAATTAATTGGGATGAAAGTAGAGACGTTTGGTACCACGATATGATTAAAAATGTTTCAGCAAATTGTGAACCTGAAGAAATGAGTGCAGAAGATCCTTTATTTATACTTTACACATCGGGATCAACAGGTAAACCGAAAGGAGTTTTGCATACTACAGGTGGTTATATGGTATATGCATCAATGACCCATCAGTATATTTTTAATTATAAATCGAAAGATATTTATTGGTGTAGCGCAGATATTGGTTGGGTTACTGGACATAGTTATATTATTTATGGTCCTCTTTCTAATGGCGCAACTACTATTATGTTTGAGGGAATACCAACATATCCTGATAGTTCGAGATGGTGGCAAATAATAGATAAATATAAAGTAAACATTTTCTATACTGCGCCAACTGCCATTAGAGCGTTAATGAGAGAGGGAGATAAGCCGGTAAAAAAAACATCAAGAAAATCTTTAAAATTATTAGGAACAGTGGGTGAACCAATTAATCCCGAGGCATGGCAGTGGTATTTTAAAACAGTTGGTGACTCAAGGTGTCCAATAGTTGATACTTGGTGGCAAACTGAAACAGGTGGAATACTAATTAGTCCACAAACAGGTGCAATTGATCTTAAGCCTGGTTCTGCAACAAAACCTTTTTATGGTATTAAGCCTGTATTAGTTGATAAAAATGGGAAAGTTCTCAAAGGCGAGGCTCAGGGAAGACTTTGTATTGCACAATCTTGGCCAGGACAGATGAGAACTGTTTATGGAGATCATCAAAGATTTATTGATACTTATTTTTCTCAGTTTGACGGAAAATATTTTACGGGAGATGGTTGTAGAAGAGATAAAGATGGATACTATTGGATTACCGGCAGAGTGGATGACGTTATTATAGTTTCTGGTCACAATTTAGGTACTGCTGAAATAGAAAGTGCTTTCGTTGCACACCCAAAAGTAGCTGAAGCAGCAGTAGTTGGATATCCGCATGATATTAAAGGAAACGGATTATATTGTTATGTAACTTTAAATGTTGGAGAAGAACCGAATGGAGAACTTGAGAGGGATTTGAAGTTATGGGTAAGAAAACAAATAGGTCCAATAGCAACACCAGACTTAATTCATTTTTCCCCCGGTCTTCCTAAAACAAGATCAGGAAAAATAATGAGAAGAATTTTAAGAAAAATTGCTGCAAATGAACACGATCAACTTGGTGATACGACAACACTTGCTGACCCTTCGGTAGTGAAAAGTTTAGTTAATGAGAGAAAAAATATTTAAAAACTAATTAATTTTTCAAATTCTTCTTTTATATTGTCCCATTTAAGTATCATTGAATTTAAAACTATTTTTCTGTCCAAATTTTTAAGCTCTTGTGCGACCGGTGCCCACTCGTATAAAGCCAAAGCACTTTTGTTAAAAGGTAGATCTTTGCAATATTTTTTCCAGTCTATATTTTCATACCTTTGATCGAATTCTTTAATTGCTTTATCTATCACATCTATAGGCATTCCATTTATTTTTTCCTGATCTAAAATAGACTTATAAATTATTTTTGCCTGGCCAACTTCTTGGTAATTATTTACGAGATTAAGAAAAGAAAAGGTATAAAATGTTAAGTCTTGTAGTGAAACGTAATAAATATTCCACTTTGCAGTATTTATTGAACCTAAAAATTTTTCATTATCAAAATGGAGCACATATTTAGTGCCCATTCTTGTTTTCAAATATCCATAAAGAGTTACTTGTGAAACCCAAGCAGATTTTTTTTGAATAAATTCCTCTAAATCTTTTAAATTTTTTATTTTTTTTTTGGGTAAAATGGATTTGAACATTGCAAGAAGATAAACTTTGAAATCTTCTAATTTTATATCTTTTAGATTGAATCTATATTTTAGTGTCATTTAACTACTTTGGGTTGTTATATACGCCAAAAATATACTAAATTGTAGCATTTTTAGGGGTTCCAATAAATTAGATAATGAGTAAGGTCATCTCTTTTAACCTATAGGGAGGGAAAAAAATGTCAAAACAAGAACAACATTGGGAGAAAACCAGAAATTTGCTTTTTGTTACATTAGCAATTTGGTTTGTGTTCTCAATCGGCATCTTTTTCTTCGCGACTGAGATGAACGCTTCAGGCATTAAACCATTTGGATATCCTTTAACGTATTGGTTTACATGTCAAGGTTCTCTAGGAATCTTTGTGATATTAATTTTTTGGTTTGCAGGGAGACAAGAGAAGATTGATGAAGAGTTTGGTTTCACCGAGAGAGAGGATGACTAAATGATTAAAGGTAAATTTATAGACAACTTGCCTAAAGTTTATGGAATTTATACTGGGGGTTTCCTAGCATTCATAATACTTATGGCAATTGCTGAACAAGCTGGAATGTCTGCGAAGATGATAGGTATTTTCTT
>MDSZ01063050.1_pt1 | contig 10060 bp, 7 predicted proteins | sample 811201 | NCBI WGS metagenome assembly MDSZ01 (sample SAMN05326647, study PRJNA326480) | marine metagenome | isolation source: seawater | place: Indian Ocean: North | collected 2010 | reverse complement strand
TAAACCTGCCCAAATGGCAATCATTGCTATTCCGAACATAATCAGTTGAGCGAATTTTTGGATTCCAGAAGTTACTACGTTTGGAGGTGCAGCACCAACATAACCAACCGTGATTGGTTTTGCTTGATACTGATTCACCATCAAGTTCCCCGCTCTAGCGGATAATGGTACTGGAACTGCAGGCCTTTGCGGACGTGTAATGGGTTTAGACATGGTCCTCGAGTAATATTGGGAAAACGCGCCTATTGAATGTTGACCCGGCATTGAGGCCTAAATAGCCATCATTCTACAATCTCTGCTTCTACGACTTCTTCGATGTCGGCGAGGGATTGGTCATTCTCATATGACCACTCATTTTCTCTTTCCCTTAGCAGGGCTGCTATCAGAATTACAGTAAGTAAAATCGCTGCAACTATTGAACCATACATGATGATATCTGCAGAACCAGAACTCTTGATTACTGAAGCTGATGATTGTTCTGTAATTTTGATATCAAAGGTGATCAACGTACTTGAACTAGTACCTTCCAGTGCTCTCATTGATAGAGTGTGGTTTCCAAGTAAAGGAGTACCTGGTAAATGTTCTAACTCGTGGACCATTTCTTCATAGGTAAGTACTACCTTGAGTTGATGATCATATGAGTGGATATTCGACCATGAATCACGGAGGTCATTACTCATCCACTGAACGGTATCAACTCCTTGATTTAGGTTTACAACAATCTCTGAACCTGGGCCAATAACGATGTGGCCATCATTGTTTATCTGATTGGTTAAATCGAGTGTTATGTTCTTGTTGAAACTCCAATCCTCGTAAGTTGCTGCTTCAAGTACCGCTTCTAGGGAGTTGACATGACCATGGCCATAGACATTATTTTGGCGGTTCTTTGGAATAAGGTCTTCGGGACAAGGTTCGTTTGCACCCATGTAATGGCATTGCCTGTAAGTTGCAGTTTCTTGCAAGATATTTCTAATGTCGAATGGAGAAAGATCTGGATTCGCTTGTAGCATCAAAGCACCAACACCGGCAGCACCTGGAGTTGCCATACTTGTGCCACTCATAGCAACATAACCTTCCGGATTATTTGCTTCAGCAGACATAATCTGGCTACCCATGTAAGCAATGTTTGGTTTAACTCGACCTTCTTCAGTAGGTCCTTGGCTTGAGTAAACTGCAATCGATGTGTCTTTGTCAAGCGCTCCTACTGTGATGACGTCTTCAGCAGACCCCGGTGTACCAATTTGTGCGCTTACTCCGTTGTTACCTGCTGCAATGTAAAGTGCAATTCCTGCTCTAACCATTTCGTTTGCTTGTCTGTTAACACTGTCTTCTTCAGACGATGTCCATTCGATTGCACCAGGGCCTCCCAGGCTCATTGAAGCAATTCTGGTGTTGTATTGGTGCATTGTGTCAATAGTCCACTGCATACCAGCCATGACACCAGCGAATGAACCTGAGCCATCTCCGGACAGAACTTTCACGCCTACAAGATGTGCTTGAGGTGCCATTCCAGGGTGCTCAAAAGTAGGTGCGCCTGTTCCTGCTGTGGTTCCTCCACAATGTGTGCCGTGGCCATGGTCATCGTACGGCCAAGTGGTACCATTTGTGTTACCTGCATCATTTACAGCATCATAAAATCCTAGAATCTTAGGGTCATTGGTTTCAGGGTCATCGTCTTGGTCATCCAATCCCAAGTGATTACCATCTAGGCCAGTATCGATAATCGCTACAGTTGTTCCAGAACCATCGTATCCAGTTTCTTCGAATGCAATATCTACTCCATGTCCTGCTCTAGCATCAGCATTTGCAATTGTCATTATTCCGTCGAGTTCGATCATTACAACTCCGGGTAGGTCTCGAAGAGTCAGAAGCTCAGTAGCAGGTACTCTTCCAGCTAGTGCATCAATGTAATGAAGTCTGAATTGGTGTTGATAATCGACGGCTTCCTCTAACATTTCGATTTCAGCATCGCCTGGCGTATAGTGGAAATCGATAATCAATGGAAGAGTTCCTTCTTCGTCAAGGAACATTGGATGATCTACATACTTCTCAACCATGTCTCCAATTTTGTTTCCATTTCTGTCAACGGTTGTTTCAGTCCACCATCCAATAGGTTCGCCATCGTCCTGATTAGTCGCAGGTACGGGTATCGCTACTGCAACAACAGGTGTGAGTAAGATTGCCAAGCAAAACAAACACAGGACTTTCTGAATCGGGTTCATGATTTCACCGCGCTTCGCGCGACCTAGCACCCCCGTTTCAATCCTTTGTTGAACTGTCTGCCGGCAAGCAATTCAAAACCGACTGCAACTTCGCATGTACATGGGGGTCAGAAAGCGATTTAGTAAATCCTTGATGACCACTTGGTTTCGTGAAATAGATGTTATCGATGATGATAATATCCCCTCAGATAGAGGCTCTGTTTTCGTATCATGGCACTCAGGAGGCCTATTTGACAAGATGCTTACTCAAAATCTTTTGAATGTAGAGTTAGTGTATTTTGACGGCAATTTAGATGAACAAGATGAGTTGGAACAAGTTGCTTCCGCAGTTTCCAGTGGTAAGAGCGTAGTCGTATTTCCTGAAGGGGAATCACATGATTCGCCACGGGCAATCGATGTCAAAGATTGTGCAGCAAGAATAGCCTTACGTTCCAAAGAGTTGTCTCAAGGATTTCCTCCAGTTGTTATTCCAATCGGTATCCATTACAGCCAAAGGTTCAGATTCCGTGAACGAGTTGCTCTTACTATTGAAAGGCCGATTGAAATTTCAGGAACCGTAGATGAGTTGAGTGCTGTAATCGCAGGTGAAATCAGTAGGGCCTCACTTTCTAGTGATGAGTGGAAAGATAGAGAATTGATTTGGAAAGCACGTTCGATAATTCATGCTGAAAGGGTTCGTAGAGACCCTGATTTAGAATTGAGGACAAGTTATGGTGAAGGCGTTATTGGAGCAAGGAGAGTTAGGGCTGCTTGGGAATGGCTAGCGATAGAAGACCCTGACAAGTGTAAATCATTAGAATCGAGAACCAGAACACACATGTCTGAGATTAGAAATCTCGGATTAGAACCTCGACATATCGATGCTCGTCCTGAGTCTGTCACACTTCGCGGTTTCATCAATTCGATTTGGTGGTGGTTATTTGCATGGTCATTTATGCTTGGATTCGTAACTTGGTCTGCCATGTTAGGCTCAATTTTACCTTATGCTCTTACCACACTTGTCGATAGGAAAATCGGTTGTAGAATGGACAGCGCAAAACGAGGTGCATTCAAGTTGCATACGGCATTTGTATTGTATCCCATTTGGTGGCTCATTGCGGCGAGTTTGTTCACTTGGGTATTAGTTTCAGATCAAAGCCCGATTGCATTCTTAGCAAAATATAGTCTGACAATTGATTTCTTGTTCTCCATTCCTGCATTTGCAATATTCCCAATCATGATTTGGTGGATGCCAACTTCTGCTAAACTGCAGATCAAACTCTACACAAAGGGAACACTAGCTTGGCGTAGAATGCGGTTATGGGTAAAATGGCGAGACAGGTCTCTTGATTGGGATGCACTTGTTTCCTCACAACGCAAGTTAGCTGCAGATTTGGTGGCGATTGGAGATAATCTGATTCTACCTGGCGATCAGGGTTGGATTGACCCAGAACCTGGAAAAGATGACCATACAATGGTCAAAATCCGCTGATTACTCACCATTAGCAATGGCCCATTGCTCTCGGATTGTATCCTCATTATTTGCTTTGGATGCAGTTCCTTTCCAGGTGATTACTCCATCTGAATTAACATACATCACAGTTCTCAGGAATGCAATCGAAGAAAAAGAAGTACAATTAGGCTCTGAAAATTTGTCACTAGAGAACTCTTGGGTGACTTCGATTGAGGAAGAATGATTCCTACGGAATCGCGGGAGCATTAAAGGCTGGTTCCACCTCCCCTGTTTTGGTTGGTGTAGCCTTATGGTCGGGAAAGAACACGTTTCGATGATTCCTGCATCCCCATCCAAGGTTTGGATTGCGGAAGTTAACGGCCAATCTGAAGAGGTATTAGCACCTTCTAACGCCATCTTACTCGATGTATTGCGTGACAAAGTGGGTTGCCTCGGTGTCAAAAGAGGCTGTGACATGGGAACTTGTGGTTGTTGCACAGTGATGATCGACGGAGAGCCTCGTTTATCCTGTCTTACAATGGCACAAGATGCAGTAGGTTGCGAGATAACCACTGTTGAAGGATTAGCAAATGGGGCTCACCTTGCACCAATACAGCAATGCTTTGCTGAACATGGAGGATCACAATGTGGATTTTGCACTCCAGGTTTCTTAATCGCATCTCAAGCATTGCTCAATGAAAACTCAAGTCCAACCGACCAAGAAATTGCTTGTGCAATTGAAGGTAATCTTTGCCGATGTACTGGCTATCAACAGATTATCGAATCTATTCAAGCCGCAGCAGCAATACACCGCGGCGACACGGAAGCTGCTCCTCCATCTAGCGATGCACATTCCGATCCACATCCAAGTGGTCCAAACTGATTGAGGTGATGTCATGAGCAAGGATTATGTTCAGCAACCTGGAAGCAGTAAGGATGTCAGGGTTGATGGAAAAAGAGTCGCTGGCAAAATGCGTTTCAATCCACCAGGTTCTGGCGGTTCTAGGCCCGAAATGTCTCCTAGAGATCTCGATTTCATTCCGGAATTAGAAGGTGGTAATGAGGCCCAGCCAGCAGGTGGTCATGCTCAAGATAAGTATCGAACAGGTACAACAGTTGGTAAGAGAACTCCTCTAGTCGATGCAAATGCAAAGGTAACTGGACAAGCTTGGTATGGAGACGATGTTCGATTACCAAACGAGATAATTGGCAGGATTGTTCGCTCACCTCACCATTATGCTAGGGTAAAGAGTATTGATACTAGCAAGGCCGAAGCAATACCGGGTGTCATCGCTGTTTCTACAGGTGTAGATGCTCCAAACATGTTCGGTGTCTTACCGGTCACCAAAGACGAACATGCGATGGCTGTTGAGAAGGTACGCCACGTTGGTGATTTGGTTGCTTGTGTCGCTGCAATCGACGAAGAAACGGCACGTGAAGCCGCTTCCTTAATCGAGATTGAATATGAAGTTCTAGATGCTATTCACGATCCAAAAAAGGGTTTGCAAGATGTCGATGAACCAATCCATTGGCGAGGACAATACCACATCGGTTCAACAAATGTTCAGAAGAGAGTTTTCCAAGAGTTTGGAGACCGCTCAGGACTTGATGGGTCAATCGCATCCCATCATGGCAAGTGGAAATTCATGGGTGTAAACCACGGATTTACAGAACCTCATGCTGTTGTAGCTCATTGGGACGCAAATGGTAGATTACAATTGTACACTCCGCAGCAAGTTCCCCATTACGCACATCGTGCACTTGCCACGGTTCTCGATGTTCCAATGCATCAAATCAACGTGATTCGAACATTTGTCGGTGGAGGTTTTGGTGGTAAATCAGACCCGTTCCCACACGAAATGTGCGCTGCAATTCTTGCAAGAAAAGCAGGCCGCCCGGTTAGAATCACCTTTGACCGAGAAGAGGTTTTCTGGGTTAACCGTGGTCGACATCCATCACATATCGAGGTCAAGATAAACGCTGATGATGAAGCAAAGATTTCAGGTTTCGATATCGATGCTCTAATCGACGGTGGAGGATTTGCTTCCTTCGGTCACGTAACTTCGTACTACAATGGTGTTCTTGCAACCGCACCCTACGAGTTAGGCTCATTCCATTACACTGGAGCAAGAGTATGGACAAACAAGCCAGCAAGCGGAGCTATGCGTGGGCATGGTGCCGTCAATACTCGTTGTGCAATTGAAGTCGGTTTGGACGATTTGGCAGAACAATTACAGGTTGACCCAATCGATTTACGTCTTGCAAATCTATTGCCTCCTCATTCAAAGACGATTACCGGATTTAGAATTACGTCCAACGGTATGCGTCAAGCTCTAGAAAGAGTACGAGAAGGTAGCAATTGGGATGAGAAATTCCGTAAGATGCCTCTGGGCAAGGGAATTGGAATCGGTTGTGGCTTTTTCATCTCAGGTTCAGGATTACCGATACATTGGGACCCGAACAATTTCCCACACGCTACAGTTCATTTGCAGATAGATATGGACGGCGGAGTTACAGTACACACTGGTGCTGCAGATATTGGCCAAGGTTCAACCACAGCAGTCGCTCAGGTTGTTGCTGAAGTGCTAGCGCTACCACTGGATATGATTCACGTAAGGTCTCATGAAAGCGATACAAGCCCGGTAGACCTGGGTTCATACTCATCCAGAGTGACATTCATGAACGCAAATGCTGCAATTGGTGCAGCATTGGAAATTCGTGAAACATTGCTAAATGCGGCTAGTGAAATTCTTGACATCCCATCCGAGGTCTTAATCCTCAATGATAGAAGGATATACAGCAAGAAAGATCCGACTCTAGGAATTTCTTACCTCGATGCATTACACAAGTCACAAGAGGACAGAGGCGCATTGATTGCAAGCGGAGCCTATCGAACACCTCCGATGGGTGGAGTGCACAAAGGAGCAGCAGCAGGACTAGCTCCGGCCTACTCTTTCTCAGCATATGTTGCTGAAGTGGAAGTGGATGTCGAAACAGGATTGATCAAGTGTACAGATGTATGGGCTGCCCACGATTGTGGTAAAGCTCTGAATCCACTAGCAGTCGAGGGACAAATCATTGGTTCGTGCCATATGGGATTAGGTCAAGTTCTCTCGGAACAGATGGTTTACGGAAGGACAGGGCACTTGCAGAATCCAAACCTGTTGGATTACAAGATTCCAAGTGTACATGAAATGCCAAATGTCACTCCAATAATCATAGAATCCTGTGATCCTGAGGGGCCATTCGGTGCCAAGGAAGCAGGTGAAGGTCCGCTGTTACCAATTCTTCCTGCAGTTGTAAATGCTGTATACGATGCCATAGGTGTTAGAATCAATGACTTACCGCTTACACCAGACAAAGTTTGGGCTGCAATTGCAAAGAAGATGAAACTCGAAGGAATTGATGAGGCCGAAGATCTACCAACTCCAAGATTGGATTTCTCTGAACTTCAACAGAAGTTGACCGAGAGGGCTAGTGAACACAGCCAAAGGGATAGTCGTCGTCAGAGATTCGAAGATGATGGACCTTATCTCAACGGTGTATTGTTTGGACTAGATCCAAATTTACCCCCCGAAGAACAAGATGAAACATGGACGATTTCAGTCAAACCATCAGAAGGCCAAATCGAACATCTTGGTTTGGCCGGTACTGCTTGGACCAAAAAAGAGCAAAGACACATGGGGGGTGGTAACTAATGCTAATGCCACCATTTGAGTTACATCGCCCAACTAGTGTCGAAGAGGCTTGTAATATTGCAGGCGATTTACTCTCCCAAGGAATCGAGTTTGACTGGATTGCTGGCGGTACAGATTTGATTCCAAACTACAAATGGCACATCAATACAAAGCCACACGTCATCTCCTTAGCAGGCATAACCGAGGCAACATCGATTTCGATGAATGAGATCGGTTGTATGGCGAGGTTACACGACATTGCTGAAGGCGGAAACGCCCACCCTCTGGTATCTCTTGCTGCCAGTAAAGTCGCCTCTTCATTGATTAGAAGAAATGCAACATTGGGTGGTAATTTGTGCCTTGACACACGTTGTTTCTGGTTTAATCAAACCGAGGAATGGAGAAGTAGCATAGATTGGTGTCACAAATGTGATTGTGGAACAGGTGCTGATTGCCGGGTTATTCCTAACCAAAATGAATTGTGTGTTGCAACATATCAAGGAGACATTGCACCTTCATTGATGGTATTGAACGCTACAGTACATCTCATCGGACCCAATGGTTCCCGAGAGATGTTATTGCACGATTTCTATCAACTAGATGGAATGACGCGCAATGTTCTCCAGCCAGGGGAATTCCTACTCAAAGTAACACTTCCAGATGATGTTTCGGATTGGGTTGGCTCATATCAGAAGTTGCGTGTCCGCGATTCATGGGATTTCCCAGAAGCAGGAGTTGCAGCAGCCTGGAAGTCTGGTGATCGCTCAACATTACGTGTTGCAACAACCGCGCTTGAAAGTATACCTCGTCGCCATGACACAGAAGTCACATCAGCAAATGGCGACATCAAGGTGTTAGCAGATTCAATTTTCAAAGAAGTCAAACCGGTAAACAATACCGCACTACCTCCGAGATATCGAAGAAATATGATCAAAGTGTTAGTGAAAAGGGCCTGTAAGGAGTGATAAGATGAACAGAGTACTGGTTACAATTCTAATCGTGTCTTTGCTTTCTCCCCTTGTTTTAGCACAGCAGCCTAATCCGCAAATCCCAGATTGGAATCTCGGTTGGGAAGTAGAGCAAGACAAGGCGATTATGGAACTCGATTCAAACATGAATTTTGAACTCGTATTGACATTCTGGGTTTCAAACACCGGGCTATTGCCTCAAGAATTGAGTATGGAGGTTGAAATCGATGAGAGTTTAACCACAGATTTCCCTTCACAAATTACTGCTGATGGTAATTCAAACAAAACCTACGATCTCATCATCTCTGGTTCTGGATACGGTGCAGATGGGGAGTTGCGTTCTTCTATGTCCATTTTCGATACTGTAGTCTTGACTGCGACTCAGAAAATAGCAGAGCAGAATGTGGGTCAGAAAGAAATCGAGATGGATTTGCAATTCTCTGCTGTGTTTGGTTTTGACATTGAAATGAGCCCAGCCAGCGGTTCAGGATCTTTGAAGATAAATTCTGGCACGAGCGAGAATGTTGTTGGAACATTATCGATTACAGGTAACTCTGATGATGCCATAACAAAGGTCGATTTGGTCGTAAAGAAATGCCCTCAGATAAATCATGAGTTGCTGTCCGGACTTGAAACTAGTAAAGCAATTACTAATTCCCAATCTTTTGAAATTAAGTTGTTAGCTCCTTCTAACCATCCAGACAAAGAATGTGTATTGTCTGTGTCGGTAACCAGTGAAGGTAACGGGATGTCATACAATGGCGAGTTTGAATTCACAGTCGATGCACCTGAACGGGTTGTCGAGGATAATAGTGATGATGATCCAGTTCAAGAAGTGGATGAATCTCAATACGAGGTCGAGTCTAGTTCCCTCCCAGCCACATCCTTGGTATCTTGTGTGATTTTACTGTTATTTGTTGCAATAATTCGTCGAGAATAAGCCGTAAATGTTAGGAAAAACGAGTTTGATATTTCTATATCGTACTTGATATTTCCAAATTTTCACAGAGCAAGCGAAGATAACCTATATGAGTGGAGCAAATATGGGAGAAATTACTGCGTAGTTTATTTTGCGAAAGGAGATGGGATGAAATGGCAGATGAAGAAGGGTCCGGGATAAAACTCGAAACTTGGCTTCTTACCGGATTCATCGTCGCAATGCTTCTTTCAACAACTGTCATCATAGCGACTTCTGCAGGCAAAGACACCGTTTACTCTGCATATGTTACCGATGGGGATGTAAACAATCAGTATCAACAGATCTCTACAATGAGAGCAGATCTCGGTGAAGGCGGTATGGACTATGACATTGCAAACACTTTGTCCACTCCAATGCTGGTAAACGATTGGAGAGAGCCTCACCGCACTATGTTGGTTATCGCTGCACCTGAGAAGCCTTTTGATTCAGCTGAGGCCGATGCAATCTACGACTTTGTCACAAATAAGGGTGGTAAGGTAATCGTCGCATCCAACTCAACCAATGCTCAGACAGTTGCCGACAAATTCGATGTCAAGTTCTTTGATGCTCCAGTAGTTGATGTAGACAGGTACTACGAGGTAGCAGACCAAACAGGCGTTCCTGCTCCAGATGACGCACGAAAACTCTGGGCAGTTGCTGGAGTCAACAAGGTTTGGGATGACGAATATGAACGTCGAGCATATTGTTCAGACGAGATGATCGTCAACGACGATGTTGATGATTGTGCTTTACCAATACTATTCCACAGGCCAACTGCAATCCAGGTATTGGATAATGATGAC
>MDSZ01075594.1_pt1 | contig 10061 bp, 10 predicted proteins | sample 811201 | NCBI WGS metagenome assembly MDSZ01 (sample SAMN05326647, study PRJNA326480) | marine metagenome | isolation source: seawater | place: Indian Ocean: North | collected 2010 | reverse complement strand
CCGCCCACACAGGCACAAATCTCATCAGGCAAGCGTGCTTCCTTTTCCAAGATCTGCCGGCGTGCCTCTTCACCGATCACCCGATGAAAATCTCGCACAATCATAGGGAAAGGATGGGATCCCAATGCGGAACCGATGATATAATGGGTGTGGCGAACATTGGTAACCCAATCCCGCATCGCCTCATTAACCGCTTCTTTTAACGTTTTTTGTCCAGCAGATACACCGCGGACTTCCGCCCCACATAGACGCATGCGAAAGACATTTAAGGCCTGTCGACGCATGTCCTCTTCTCCCATATAGATAACGCATTCTAAACCCAATTTTGCGCAAATTGATGCCGTGGCGATGCCGTGTTGCCCCGCTCCAGTCTCAGCTATAATTCGTCGTTTGCCCATACGCACAGCCAAAAGTGCTTGCCCAATTGCATTGTTGATCTTGTGGGCACCCGTGTGTAATAAATCTTCACGTTTTAGGTAGATTTTTGCCCCCTGACAAAACTCAGTTAAACCTGCGGCAAAATACAAATTCGTCGGCCGACCCGCAAATTCTGTCAGATAGGATTCCAACTGCATTTTGTAAGCTGGATCCCCCATCGCTTCGCGGTAAGCCGTGTTCAGTTCAAACAAAGGCGTCATCAAGGTCTCGGGAACATACATACCGCCGTACTGCCCAAAGTGTCCACTCAAACTGGGCAATGTATTCTGTTCACTTTGCCGGCTTTTGCTGTCTTGCCTGTCCACGTTCATCTTTTCACAATACTTTTTTCTGCAACTATACAAGGCGGACTGTTCGCCCATTTGTCAACCAGTCAAATAGACTTTAAACCTTTCTACATCCTCAATAGTATCAATACCAATGCTTGGTTTATCGCTGAGGGCAAGTTGGATAGAATATCCATTTTCTAAGACCCGCAATTGTTCAAGCCGCTCTATCGACTCCAAAACTCCGGGTCGCAGTTCCAATATCATTTTTAAAAATTCTGCAGTGTAGGCATAAATTCCCATGTGTTTATAGCAATGATTTTCCTGCAACCATTCTGAACTGATCGATCCTTTCATTTCCCGAGCGAAGGGAATCGGAGCTCGAGAAAAATACAAGGCTTTGCTGTCAAAGGATCTAACCACTTTGACGCAATTAGGATCATAAAACTCTTCTGTATCCCTGAACCGTGTGGCTAGTGTCGCCATGCTGTGCCCAGCGTTAAAAGCTTCGGCAAGCTGTCTAATTTGTTCACCCAAAATCAAAGGCTCATCCCCTTGAACATTAATTACTTTCTCTGCTCCGATTATTGCATTCGCTTCAGCAATACGATCCGTCCCGCTCGGATGAGACTCAAGCGTACGAATTGCCTCGAATCCAGCACATGACAAGCACTCGTAGAGTTCCTCAGAATCCACCGCGAAAAATAAAGGGAACTCCGGTGCCTCTGACCGGATTCGCTCTGCCGTCCACAAGATCAAGGGCTTACCTTCAATCGGATAGAGCAACTTGCGCTCGAGGCGATTCGATGCCAGTCGGGCGGGAACAATAATTGTCGGTAGTTGACGCATCAGTTTTTGTGATTTAGCTCGTGACTATGAATGCCACAATATCTGTCACACAAGCCGAAGAACTTCGAGAAAAAAATCCAAGCACTCAATTTCTCGATGTTCGAGAACCAGAAGAAGTTGCCCTCGGTCGCATTAGCAATGCCCAACACATTCCTCTAAAATCAATCCCAGAAAACATAGATCACATCTCCAAAGAAGGCATTTTAATCGTCTATTGTCACCACGGCATGCGAAGCCAAAAAGCGGTAGAGTACTTGCAAGCAAAAGGCTTTAAAAATTGCCTAAACCTCTCTGGCGGAATTCACGCTTGGTCAACAGATATTGACCCATCCATCCCTTGCTATTGAATAAGATAGATTTACTCGGGTGCTCGCACCCTAATTGCGCTGACTATTGCTTTTGTATAAAAGTACAAAAGTATAAAAAGCCTCTAGTTTAGATCAAAGCTTTGGACAGGAGGCAAAACAGGCATATAAAAATAATCGCGCGTGCGTGCTGAGGGCCCCTTTAAAGGCGGCTCTGGCCCTTCCCTCACTACTGGGATGGATACTTTAGGGTATTGTTCTGGATCGGGAAATTGCTTCCTTTGTCGCTTGAATTGATCCCAGAGCGTACGATCCGAGCCATCTAAGATTATCGTGGTTAGTTTAAGTAGCCCCTTCTTAAGCAAAAGGGCTAATTTATTACCTTGGGTCAGTTTTAAAACGGTTCCATCAAGCCCTTCAAAAGTAAGAGATCCAGAATAGCAATAAACCATACAAGCCTTTTTATCACTTCCCTTAAAATCCTCTAAATCAATAGCAAAAATTGCATTTTGGCATAAGAGTGTTCCCAGTGGGGTTTTTATGACTAATGTGGCGGTATCACTCGCTAACCCCATATCAATAAAAAGATAACCCTGATTTAAATAAAAAAGTGTTCGTGTATATTCACGTTCGCTCGCCTCTATTGAAATGGGCGGCCAACTGTGCTCAAAGCGATCAATCGAAAATTCACCAGGCCCCTTCCATTCAGCACTCATACCCGTGCTTAAACGAAAATACATCGCTGCCTCGGATTCAGCACTAAACTGCACTAAGTCTACTATCTGTAAGGCTTGATTAAACTCATGAAACATTTGTTTAGTCTCACCATAGTTCTGCATCTGCACGCCTGGATCCATGAGATCAATTTGCAAAATTCCGCGGTGCCACTCTAAAGCTATAGCATTCATCGCAAGAAGGGAAAAGACCCCAAAAAGCATATGCAACTGTGCTATTTTTGTTCCCATTATAAGCTCAATTTTCTAGAGAGTTCCCATGCCTCTTTGTTTCTAGGTTGCAATTCAAGTGCTTTATCGAGATAGCGTTGTGACCGATCATAGTCTTGGATTAATTGATAGCAGAAGAAGGCCATATAGAAATTGGTATCAAAATTCTGCGGGGCTAATTTGAGTGCACGCAACAAGGATTGCTCCGCAGAATCAAGCTCACCATTGACCGCGAGACTGATTCCGTGACGCATCCATACCTTCCAATGCTTTTTTTGTCGATCTAAGGCAAACTGCGAAGCCTCAAGCATTGCGGAAGGATCCCCCTCGTAACGAATCGGATTGTAATTGTAACGCGCATTGAGAATCGTAGACTTTAAGAGCCATGCATCCAAGTTTTCTCGGTTATACTCAAGAGCTATATCGACTATTTTGACCAGTTCCTGAAGATCGGTATCACCAAAAGCCTCATCCGAAAACAAACTGACCTCCATTTTTTGAGAAGCCAATTCAAGAAACACTTGAGACTGAAACACGCGATAAGTATCGTAGGCAAAAAAACTAGCAAAAAGAAGGGTGAAGCCCGCGTAGACGGCTCTTAGTCGATTAGACTTTCGAAGAGACAGCCACATTTCCGTCTGACTGAAACAAAGAATACACAGTGCCAGTGCGAACATACAGAGGAAAAAGGGCTTTTCAGCTACCGAATAAAAACTTCCCGCAAGGGCAAAGCTAAGGATAAAAGCTCCACATGCAGCAAGATAAAAACGCACAGTTGGCACACGGCGATGGCCTTCAAATAAAGTCCATTTAGGCGTCTGCTTGAATTGCTGCCAAGTCTTTCTAGATAAGGAAAAAATAGGAGCCATCAGCGCAAAAAGACCAATCACTCCCAATTCGCTTAAACTCAGGAGGTAAAAATTCTGTGGGTGATCGACCGCCAAAGGGAAAGCCGCCGATTTTATTTGAAAGAGTTGATCACCATAGGCAGCTAAACCAACGCCCCAAAGACCGTGGTTTATAAATAAAAGAAAACTCGACCAGAGAATCGATAGCCCATACAAATCCGCACCAATGCGAAAAGCTGAGGAAAAATAATCGCTAAAAGCAATAATCCAAACCGATAGGCACGCGTAGCTCAGACCAGCAAGCACAGAGATAGCCAGCACAAATATTATCTGCTTAGATCGCTTATTAGGTGTAAAAAAACAGCCGCTAACAAGGGCGATCAAAAGCATCCAATACCCTTGAAGGTTATGGGCAAAAATCAAAGCGAAAAAGCATAAGAAAAGCAATGTAGCAAGCGCACACCGAACGGACACCTTCCAAAAGCGCAATCGTACGAGTGGCATAGTGACCGCAAAAAAGAGGCTCATTAAAAAAACAAAGCTAGTCGATTCAGAAAATAAGCCCCTAATTTTTTTAGGAACACCCAGTTCACTGATACTTCTACCATGAAAAAACTGATCGTAACCCAGGTATAAATGAACAAGGAAAGCTAAAACAATTAAACTCAGTGCCATTCGCAAATCGCGCAAGCGCAGAATATGATTGCAAGCGATCCAGAGAATGATCCAAGCCTCAAAATAAATAATTAAATCTATCTGCGCACGCCAGGGAACGTTTGAAAGAAAATTTGCACTAAACAAAAGCCAGAGCAAAAAAGGGATAAAAGTAAGGGGCAAACGATGTACCTTAAGACGATTGTTTTGGCACTCTGGATTATAATCTATAAAAACGGACAGGCCGTGCAGCACAAGGAGAGTAAAAAAGAAGGGAATTAAGCGCAACTGATCCTCCGCATGCTCACCCCCTCCTGAAATGAGCAATAGCGAAAGAGTGAGGGCGAAAGTCAATCGAATGAGGTGCTCTATATACCAAGAAGCTCCCCGCTTTTTTCTTGAACGGAAACCGAATATATTATTAGATAACCTAATCATTGTTAGAAAACAGAGTAGTAAATATGCGTGCTTCAGCAACTCAGCAATCTACCATTTTCCCTTAGAACACAAACAAATAAAAAAACCACACGCGAATATCCATTTCTCCCGATGAAAACCTTTACACTGAGTCTTGGATTTTTTGTTTTATTTTCTATCCTCGGAATAAAACTGTATTTTCTCTTTGTTCCCCCTCCAGCTGTCACCCTTACCAACACACTAGCCAAAATTATTCCCCAAGAAATTGAAGGCTGGACAACAGAGGATTTTGACCTTGCCACCTCAGCTGAATCCAGTGACCGAATCGCCTCGTTTTTAAATTTAGATGACTCTCTCTACCGCATTTTTCAAAAGGGCTCGACCCGCGTCGGTGTCTATGTCGCCTATTGGAGCCCAGGAAAAGTTTCTTATCGATGGGCGGGTGCACACACGCCCGATACCTGTTGGGTGGTCAATGGGTGGACGCGCACCGAGCGCAAATACGCAGTACCCTTTTCTGTCAAGGATCAGCAATTTAAGAAAGCAGAATTTGGCATTTATGAAAAAGATAATACCGTTGAGAATGTCTATTTCTGGCACCTAGTTGGCGGACAACCCTTCGGCTACGCCCAGAAAGAAGTCCCCAATATATTCGGTTCTCTCATAGACATACAAAAATACGGTCTCAATCTCCGCCAAGAGCAGTTTTTTATTCGCTTATCGAGTAATCAAAGCTTAGAAACGCTTTCTAAAATTGACGGCTTTGATCAAATCATCGAAGGCTTAGCCAAACTGAGTTTAGCGGATACACCCCTCGAAGAAGCCAACTGAATTGTTCCTCTTCCCTAAAAATTAAAGCGCTTATTTAAACAATCGGCCCAAAGATCAGGACATTGTAAAACATCTAGGTCTTAATTTCACTGCAAGCGTTTGAAAAGATGGTGCGCGCTGGATTGCCAAAGACGGAGCATCCCGCAGAAACATCTCGAATGACAACTGCGCCCGCTCCTAAAGTCGCGGAATCGCCCACCCTTTTCTGAGGGATGACCCGAGCCCCACTGCCCATAAATACCGAAGCACCCAGTTGAACCGAACCCGTTATGTCACAGTGCGCGCTGATGGTTGACCAATCGCCAATTGTCGCATCGTGACCCACGGTAGTAGTTAAATTGAGTAAAACAAAAGTACCGATACGCACATCACAAGTGATAACTACCTGCGGGCAAATAACCGATCCAATTCCAATTTTACTCCGAGCCCCGACCTTCGCAGAAGGATGGATCACCGTTAAAAATTCTGCCCCCGCCTCCACGAGTGGCTGACAAAGTTTATATTTGAGTTGGGGATTCCCGATTCCACAAATGAGACAATCTCCCTCCTTATAACGATACTCTTTCAAAGGCTTAACCGAAGCCTCTAAGTCGAAATCCCGCAAAGCTGATTGATTGTCATCGAGAAAAGCAGTAAAGTGGTATTCATTATGCATATCTAAAGCATCCCGTATCCAGTCATAGACCTCGCGGCCAAAACCGCCCGCTCCTACTATGTACAACGATTTCATTTTGATGCTTTAGGCTTTTGACTGAACCAACTCAAATAAGGCTTCAACCGTGAGACAGGATTCAATTTCATTTTTTTTCAACAAGACACCATAGGCAATATCAATTGAATCGCTCAGGGTCAATAAGGCAAGTGAATCCCATTCTTTCAATTCTTGGAAAGCAGTAGACGGTTCAATTGAACCACCACACACACCCTCTAAAGATTCCTCAACTTGGATGATGAATTCCTCTATTTGCATACAGATCGTGATAAATAGATTTGACTAAAATTCAAGCTGAGAATGAGGCTGTTATTAATCACCACCGCCTGAATAAAGCTCCCAACGAAGTGACTGCATACCCTCGATATCGAGCAAACAGCTCGCCCAAGACAGCCCGACCCCAAAGCCAGACAGGAGCAGCCGTTGTCGCTCTTCCCCCAGCAGGCATTCACTTAATTCATAGGCTAAGGCTCCGGGTATAGATGCCGAACTGACATTGCCAAAAGCTTCAAAGGAGGCAATGGGGCAGCGTTTTAGATCCACCTTTAAGCGTTTACCTATTGAATGAACAATATAGCGATTCGCTTGGTGCAAAACAAAGAAATTCACAGAATCAATCGGACAGTTCGCTTCAGCCAGTAAGGCTTCTATCTCTCTAGGAACAACCTCTATGGAAAAATTAAACACCTCTGAGCCCTGCATGTGAAGATTTTCTAAGCAACGTATATTTCCTTCCGCATCACTCTGTTCCACTGATGTTTCAGCGGACAAGGGCATGCGAGCACCCCCAGCGGGAACGATCAGTGCCTCCGAACCACTGCCGTCTGATCCCAGACGGAACCATGACGGCCCTGCACCCGTCCGCTTTTCAATAAGCGTTGCCGAGCCCGCATCCCCGAACAAAGCAGCGACCGACCGATCCTTCGGATGCACCATTCGACTCAGTGTATCGCCCGCACAAACAAGTATTTTACTAGAAGAACCATTAGCAATCAGCGAAAAAGCAAGCCAGAGTGCGTAAACATAGCCGGAACAGCCCAAATTCACATCCAAGGCAGCACAGCGCGAAGCACAGCCCAATTTTCGGTGCATCAAACTGGCATTACTTGGTTGAGAATGATCGGGTGTTTGCGTGACAAAGAGAATACCATCCAGTGCCTCTGCTGAAAGCGAATGACTTGCCAGCAAGGACTCTGCTGCTTGCTGAGATAAATCTAAAGCAGTTACAGAAGCCTCCGCAATCCGTCGCTCATTGAGGCCCAAAGTTTTCTTCAATCGCTCAATCTGTCGCACATTGCCTCCAAATAACTCTGTATCTGCTTCGATAGAACGAATTTTTTCAGGAACTACCGTAACCGATCCCGCGAGGGAGATATCCGAAAAATGATTCGAGGGCATGAGACTAAACTGACAGCATAGCCTTTAAAGTAAATGTTCTTTTATGAAAAAAGTTTTACTTTCCTTAAAAATTCACAAATAAAGCACAATGTCATTGCACGAAACAAAAAAACTTTAAAGATACAAAGGAAATACATGCAACAAACGAAAGGTACATTTTGGATTTAAAATCAATTAAACAAGTTATCGATTTAATGAAGCGCTCTGAACTCTCTGAGTTTGAGTTTGAAGAAGACGGCTTTAAGCTCCGCTTGAGTCGTCAATCCACTCAGCCCTCTGCACCGATTGTTCAAGCCGTAGCTCAGCCCGCCCCTGTTGCTGCCTCTCCAGCGGAAGCAGTAGCGTCCGGTGTTGCACCTGCCGAAGCAAAAAATGAAGATCCAAACGTAGAAACGATAAAATCCCCCATGGTAGGCACCTTTTACCAAGCACCGTCACCAGAAAGTCCTAATTTTGTAGAAGTTGGCTCTAAAATCAATGCGGACAGCGTAGTCTGTATAATCGAAGCAATGAAGGTGATGAATGAAATCCAAGCTGAAATCAAAGGCACCATCACTGAAATTTTAGTCGAAAACGGTGAGGCCATTGAATACGGACAACCGCTCTTCAAATACAAAAAAGCTTAACCGCCCTCGATGATTAAAAAAGTTCTCATTGCCAATCGAGGAGAGATCGCACTCAGAATTGTCAGAGCCTGCAACGAACTCGGCATAAAAACACTTGCTGTTTATTCTGAAGCAGATGTTCAATCCCTCCACGTACAACTCGCTGATGAAGCAATTTGTATCGGCCCCGCCGTCAGCGGACAAAGCTATCTAAAAGCCGATCGCATCATTGCCGCAGCCGAAATTGCTAATGTCGATGCCATACACCCAGGCTATGGTTTCCTCGCTGAAAATGCTGACTTTGCCGAACAGTGTGCCGACTGTAAAATAAAATTCATCGGTCCATCAGCCGAAGCAATTACAAATTTTGGGGACAAGGCAAAGGCCCGCGAAATGGCAAAGAAAGCCAAGGTGCCCTGTATTCCCGGTAGCGATGGTGTCGTTGAGGATGAAAAGAAAGCCCTTGCTGTCGCAAAAAAAATTGGCTTCCCTGTAATTATTAAAGCGGTCGCTGGTGGAGGTGGAAAAGGCATGCGCGTTGCCCACAACGCAGTCGCTTTTGCTAAAGAATATAACAGTGCTCGCAATGAAGCGGACAAAGCTTTTGGCAACGGAGCGGTCTATATCGAAAAATTCCTCGAAGCCCCGCGCCACATAGAAATTCAAGTCTTAGGTGATCAGTACGGGCACGTAGTACACTTAGGCGAGCGGGATTGTTCTGTACAACGCCGACACCAAAAGCTTATCGAAGAGGCCCCATCGCCCTTTATTTCTGATGAAACTAGAAAAAAGATGGGGCGCGATGCCGTAAAACTTGCTAAATCCATCAACTACGAAGGTGCAGGAACGATTGAATTCCTCGTCGATGAGGAGCAGAATTATTATTTCATTGAGATGAACACTCGCATCCAGGTTGAACACGGAGTTACCGAAGAAGTCACCGGTATCGACTTGGTCAAAGAACAACTTTTAATTGCCAGTGGAGAAAAACTCAGCCTTGAACAAAAAGATATAAAATTCATCCGCCACGCCATTGAATGCCGTGTCTGTGCGGAAGACCCCTCCCGAAACTTTGCTCCCTGCCCTGGAGAAATTTCTCTATACTACCCACCAGGCGGTCACGGAGTTCGCATTGATTCCCACGTCTACGGCGGATATTCCATCCCCCCGCACTACGACAGTATGATCAGCAAAGTGATCACCTACGGGCGCAACCGAGAACTCGCCCTCGACCGGATGGATCGCGCACTCAAAGAATACCTCATTCGGGGCATTGCCACCAATATTTCCTTTTCCCGTGCTATTATTAAAGACCCAACATTTCGCACGGGTAAGGCAACAACAAAGTATATCGAAGAATTTTTAAAACGAGCACCTAAGAATCTTTACACCTAGCCTTTAATCGACTAGCTTCTACTTATGCATAATGAAAATTCAGAAACAAACATTCCTCTCGTTTCCGAAGAGTCGAACACCCTAGGCGACATTCAAATTAATTTTAACGTGGTCGCTAATATCGTTCGTCTGGCGGCACTTGAAGTTTCCGGAGTCGCCACTGTAGGTGGAGGCATCGTCGAAGGCATAGCCGATATGTTCCCACAAAAAAAGTTTGATCGAGGCGTTCGAGTCAAAGCAGATGAAGTGGGCGACTATATAATTGATATCAAGGTAATTTTAAAATTTGGCGTCGAATTGGCAGGCGTTGCCGAGCAGGTACAACATCGCGTTATCGAACAGGTTGAAAAAATGACCAGTCGCTCCGTTTCACGGGTCAATGTCATTGTCGACGGGGTG
>MDSZ01179408.1_pt1 | contig 10062 bp, 4 predicted proteins | sample 811201 | NCBI WGS metagenome assembly MDSZ01 (sample SAMN05326647, study PRJNA326480) | marine metagenome | isolation source: seawater | place: Indian Ocean: North | collected 2010 | reverse complement strand
TAGTTTCAATGGTGTACATACCATTATATGTAGTATTGAAGAAATTGTAATGGTAATACCATTATCGTAGTGTAGTATAGGAGAATTAGGAAGACACACCACTATTGAATCGCGGACTCTCGGAGTCTCCTATGAGCAGACTACCCCATTGCGTACCGGCCAGTGTCAATTACACTTGAACTTCCAATTCGCTTCAGCTATGCTATGCTGTCCTGATGAAAAAAGAATCTTTACAACACCACTCATCATTTGCATTTACTGAGAACATGTCCGGGTAAACCCTTTTCTTTTGCTAGGATGACGTACTTGGTACGCTACAACATCATACCCAAGCATCCGGTGCCTTCAAGGGTGGCGGCAGGAATGTGAGGGATGTAGTACTGGCACAGCACCGCTCCCACTCGTACACTACGGAACACTGTACTTTTTGACATGCACAGTGTTCTAGCTACAAGTCGCAGGAGGAAATCTTACACGAACTCTTCCTTAATTATATTCAAAGCTTATGCTAGTATGCCGATGTCGTAAGTCTTGAGAGTAAGAATCCTAATTGCCTTTATCAAAATTGAAATCGTAATCCTACTTTTGGCATATGTATTCCTTAAATATTCCATCGATTTCAAATAATATATAATAATTAATATATTAGTATTATTTATTGAAATTATAAGAAGAGAAAAAGAAGAAGGAGAAGACGACGACCGACGACGAGCGATTAATTACTATTTATTTCACGCGTCTCCAAAGTAGTAGCACACCACCACAGGTTAGTGTTGCGGAGAGGAGGATTTTGCCGAGCTTCAGTCAGAACGCGTGTCCGGTCGCATTAACCTGATACACATATATCAGCAAGAACACTTTTGCACGATTATCGGGAGGAAGATAAATGTCGAACTCGTCATCAATACTCCCTGGCTGCGAAAGGTTGAACGATGGGGATACGTCCTTCATGATCATGGCAACTACATTTGTTATGCTTCAGACCCCAGCGCTAGGGCTGGCGCAGGCTGGTATAATACGCCGCAAAAATGCGCTATCAATGCTCATGCAAACTCTAACCGGTTTTGTTATTGGATCGTTGCTTTGGTTTATATTTGGCTTCTCACTGTCGTTTGGGCCAAGTATGCACGGGCTGATCGGCACCCTTCAACACTCCTTTCTTGAGGATGTTTCCACATCGAGTTGTTTCCAAAACTCCACCGCCAAAACGATTCCAGGTATTCTATTTGCAACGTTCCAGATGATGTTTGCGGTCATGGTTCCAGTTATTGTCACAGGAGCATGGGCAGAACGTATGCTTTTTGAGGCTTTCCTGTTGTTTGTCTTGCTTTGGCCGTTTTTGGTATATTACCCTCTTGCACATTGGGTTTGGAACACCGAGGGTGTGCTCGCCGTGTACGGCGTCATGGATTTCGCGGGAGGTTTGACGATTCATACATCTTCGGGGGTCGCCGCGTTTGCGGTTACGCTTATCTTGAGTAGTAGAATCAAAATGAACAAAGCTGGCCTTGGGCACCACAATCTACCCATGGCAATCCTTGGTGGGTCTTTGATCTGGGGAGGATGGTACAGTTTCAACGGTGGTTCGGCGTTTAAGAGCAACGGCCAAGCAAGTCTAGCCGTAATGAATACTCATATCAGTGCATGCGTAGGAGCAATAATCTGGACAATACTAAGTTACAGGCGAGAAAGACACTGGCATTTAACAGAAATTATGAATGGCGCGTATGCTGGTTTGGCCGCAATAACTCCGGGTTCTGGTTTCGTTACACCTCAATCGGCCTTCTTTATTGGTATTTTGGGAGGTCTCAGCTCTTACCTGTGGATTGTAAAAGTGCAACCGCGCACGAACCTTGATGATGCTCTAGATGTTACAGGTTTGCAAGGCGCGCCAGGTATAGTTGGTACATTATGTGTTGGTCTGTTTGCCAAAAAAGAATATGCGCAACCAGCAGGTTTTTTTGTGAGCTACAGTCTTGAGCTTTTCATCAAGCAAGTGGTGGGTGTTACCGTGACAATTATATGGACTTTGAGTATGACGTACATACTAATGCTGATAATAAAGGCGCTGGTTGGTGTCGATGTGCCGCCCGATGTCGAAGAAAAGGGTTTAGATATGTCACAAATAGGCGAACAAGCATACGATGAGTCTTTGGCTCCAGTACTTGATCTAGGCACTGACGTATTGACGTCTAAACTTTGTGAAGCGTGCCACGACGGCGACTTTGCTCGAGTAAGTGTCCAATATCCGAAGAGAACCCCTTGAATTTACCTTTATCTAACTGCGCTCTTTATACATTTATCAAACTAGGTACGATCGCTTATCCAGTTAGGGGCAAAAGCAGAATCCGTGGATTATGACAAACGATCTCCGCTGCATATATGTGCAGGAGAAGGTCATACGGAGATACTTAGCTATTTGATTAAATCTTTCAACTGCGATATCAATTGCTCGGATCGATACGGTAATACGCCGTTGGCAGACGCCGTTAAACACAATAGAACAGAGTGTATACATCTATTGAAGAAATCTGGAGCAAAAATCAATACTAATCAGGGGTACTTTGTTTCCAGTTCTATCCACAATGCAGCGTTTCTAGGCAATACCGAAGAAATTAGATGGTTGCTTAGCCAGAATGCAGATCTTGTTAATCTGACAGACTATGATCTTCGTACACCTTTACACCTGGCCGCGAGTGAAGGTCACGCACAAGTGGTGAAACTCTTGCTCAAGTATGGTGCAAATGTGGATGTAGTAGATCGATGGGCGCATACACCATACCATGATGCGGTACGCTATCGATGCCATGAGTGCGCAACATTACTGAAGGTACAGATTCCAGCAGTGGATCCAAGAGATAAAGGCAACAATCCTAAAACAGGAGACGCAAGCGAGCAAACTCCTCTTTTGGCATTTGAAATGAACGGTGGGGATCATGTTAAAGATAGAAACAACGAGTCACATAATTCGTGGAAAATTAATATACCCAAAAATCTAAGTAAGGATGATAGAAAACCATCCAAAGAGCTCAATGCAGCAGATCGTGCTCTGTTCCATGCAGCATCGGACGGCGATTTGGATGAGCTGAAGAAGCTGGTGAAGCGTGGCGCTAACGTAAACTTACAAGATTACGATGGCAGATCCATATTACATTTGTGTGCGAGTGCCGGTCATTTGAAACTTGTTCAATATTTAGTCTCTTGCAAAGATATAATTATCGATGTGTTTGATAGATTTGGTAATACACCAATTCAGGACGCAATTGACAGAGGAAACAATGATATCTCGAATCTCCTTCGAAGTAGCGGTGCAACAATTCGAAATCCAGCATTGGCAAATCAATTATGTAAGTTGGCGTCCGAAGGTAATTTGCATGAGCTACAAAGGCTTGAAATTTCTGTAGGTATAGACATTAATGTTGCCGATTATGATGGTCGAACAGCGCTGCATCTAGCATCGTGCAATAATCACGTAGAAATTGTTACTTGGATCGTAGGTGTTGCTGGAGGTTCATTCAAAGGATCTCGAGATAGGTACGGAAATACAGCTTTGGACGATGCCAAGAGATATGGACACAGCAAAATAGTAAGCTTGCTTGACAAGGCATTTACGTAAATCAAATGCAAGAACTTTATAGATTTAATTTTTAAGGGTTACTATGTTAAGTGATCAGCTGCACCATCGGAAGAACCCGAGGCAGAATACTACACACATACGAAATATTTTATTTTTATCTTAGATTTTTTTAATTAAAAAATATTTTTTGTTACCCTGGTAATCATATGATAAGAACACTTTCAGATGCATGGGCAAAAGCCACAGCAGCAAAAACTCGCTGTGTCCCACAGACTTAATATGGTCGTATACGTTCACATTGGATGAACAAAGCTTTCTACTAGGTTGGTCAACTCAAAATTTCCAAAGCGTTTGGCATCATCCAATGGAGTGCCTCTCCACCTATCGTTAGCCGTTGGATCTGCACCATTTTGTAACAAGAATCTTGTCGCTTCTATTTGCCCCTCACTACATGACAAATGCAGAGCCGTTCTCTTATCATAATCGGCGACATTCACATCAACACCCTGCGCAAGGAGTTTTTTAAGTTTTCCAACATCTCCACTGCTAGCTGCAGATAAAAATGAAAAACATTTCACCTCTTTCAATTCTCTTTCTGCTACGGTAAGATTCACATCTTCCAATACCTTTCCCGAGGAGTCTTCATCGTCCATATCCGCCATCAAAGAATTTGGATTGTTACCAAATACCAATTGATCAAATATGTTAACCCTATATTTTTTCGTAAGCAACTTGCTAAAACGAACTCCTCTGTATGGCACCTGATATTCATTTATTTTTGGGGAATAAATGCAAATACCACAAACTTTAGGAATTACTAAAAGCATGAGTCCACTCGAACCACAGCTTGCTGGTATACCAACATTAAACTGCCATTCACCCGCGTACGCATTCATACCACTGCTGTACATTTGTCGAATTGTATTAGAAACGACATCGGGCTGTAAACATCGTTCGTTTGTTAATGGACAAATACCACCATTTGCAATTGTGGCAGCACAGACAGCTAACGATGCACAAGATGTCTTGATTGCCCTTGCTTCAAAATATTGCTCTGCACTAGAGTCTGGGTCTACCGAGGGAGGGTAACATCCCATACCTTTAATGTAATGAGACACAGCTTTTACTTGTAGGCCTCTTTCTTTTTGCGCCAGAAAGATAGGGTTTGCAAACCCAAATCTCCCCCTTGATCCAGCCAATTTCCGCAAGGCTGAGAGCACATGCTTAAATCTAGTGCCTTTATCTTCAAAAAACGCCTCTTGTGGTCGATGACCCTTGCCTATCATGCTGCATATAGTCAACCCACCGCTATCTGTGAAAGGATTGTACGGTGTTGGTTTCGGTTGAGCATCGTCATCGCTACCCCCATGGGAAGTAGGTTGCAATAAATCAAAACCAGTAGGATCACTTGAAGTGGGCTCAATGCCGACGTACTTGTGCACTTCATCGATCCCACTATCTTCCATGGCCAAAGCATACAACAGTGGCTTCACAGTTTCCATAAGTGGTATGTCCAAGAAAGCATCCCCCTCCGCTATCTCTTGGCCGTCTATCGTACACAAAGCAACTCCAAATTCATTTCCATCTTCGTCTCCCTTACCTTCCCTAAATTCATGAACAAGATTCTTCACTAATTTGCCATTATCGTCTTCATCTCGAACCGACTGGTATATTTCTTTAATGTGTTTCGAAAATAACTTGAAATCGCGAATTACCATGTTACCTAAAAGTGCATTAATTATAACGTTCCTTCCTACGTTGCCACGAATAAACAACGACTTGAAATACACTTTGCCATTCGTTCCAGCGGCAATGCGATTTAATGTTCCTTTGACAAGTGGAACAACTTGATTCGTGGCACCCAAGCCTTGCGTATTTAAAAATGCCAGTATATCATCCGTGGTAATGAACACATCAGCCAAATTCTGACTACTAGTGGCTCCACTAATTTCCCTGAAAGCATGTACAAGGTCAGAAAGAAGTAGCAATCGCTCAAACATTAAATCTCGCGCTTTGATATGCTTCAAATCTTCGTTTAAGCGCCTGCTTTCACTATTCATGGGTTTTAAACCGTCACTGTAATCACCAAACGGAGGCTTATGCGATTTATTGGGTTTATTATCCGGGCTATTTAATTCACTAAAAGCATCGCTGGTTGGAGTCAAAATTTCTGCATTATCAATAGCCTTCAACGTGGGCGATGCAGTGCTGATGGGTGTCAGGCTAGCATCGTTCAAATCTATGCTTTTAGATTTTTTTACGATGCTTTTGCGACGTCTAAGCCGTTTTGTAGAGCCTCCCTTGTCATTCGTAGACCCAACAGAGCCACCACGATCAAGATTTCCGTTCATACTGACAACTGATTGCTCAAAAATGCTCATTCGAAAGTAACGACACAATCGCTTTGATACCTCAATGCCCCTTACAGAATTTCCTCTCGAATCCAATGGTGGGGACCAGATCGCAACCCCTCCAATATTTGGAAAAACCATTTGAATCACCCCCGCAACACCAGATTTTGCTGGGACACCCACATGCTGGGACCATGTACCACTGTAGTCGTACATGCCACACGAGTACATAAGTGTTAAGACGTATTTCACCGTCGACGGTGACATGAGCCTTTTCTTGCTCAGGGGACACTCCCCACCTGCGGCAAGCGTGGCGGCCATAGCAGCACAACTTTTTACATTAACTTCAATCGCACAACATTGAATATAAAAATCCAAGGCTTCTCTGGGCGTGCAACCTCTTGGAAATGCACCGGCTTTTGTCAATGTATATAAAATAGCATTGTTTCGGTATGCTGTTTCCCACTCGCATAAGTAGGTCGCCATATCAAAATCAATCAGTTCCTCACCCGCCATGTCATGCAACCAATTCCTGAAAGCTTTAAATCTAGTAGCCGTGTCACTATCTAGACCTATTAAACTTGCACTTGTCATGGCCCCTGCATTGCCGTATGGCTTTAGCCACGGAGATATTTTGTCGAGTTCGAGTTAGAAAAAATCTGAGCATAAGCGGCTATAGGCATCTTACTTACATTGTGGGCACGATTATTTTTGTTCAATGTGACCGCGTTGAACGCTAAGCCACTGGGCTCTATTCCAATATGTTGCCTCATTTTTTTAATTCCATTTTCTTCAATTCCTTTAGCATACATATACGGTTTGACTGACGATTGTATACTAAACGTATCCTCAGTATCGCCGTAAGACCATTGCTGACCTGATACAGTACATATCGATATCGCAAACTTTGAAGGATCAACAGACGCTAAGATTGGAATGTAGGCAGCATTATGTCCACCATGGACTTCCCTCATGACACATTTGAAGATTTTCTCCACTTCTGTCACAAAAGATTGCATATCTTTTATAGCCAGGGTATCATTGAATACAGGCGAAAGCATAGGATCTTGTAATAGTTCCCCCTCTGATATTGATTGATCTACTGGATCCCACGGGATGGAATCTAGGTGGGCTTGAATGAATTTGTGTGATATATATGCCGACTTGAGCAGAAGCTCTACGTCAGCCCTCTTGAATCTTCGCTTAGATTTATGATGCAACATTGAAGATGCCCTGGCAAGGCTCAAATTACCATCTCGCGACTTCAGCAAAACGCTCGAGGTGCTGGGGGAGCGATCACTTGAAGTGTCCGAGGGGTTGGGGGAGGGATCACGTGAAGTTCTTTTACCATTTTCTTCTTTAGCCTTTTTGGACCGCTCAAGATTTCTTTTGGCCTGGGTCTTTATTCGCTCTATAAATGCACTGCTATGCTCCGACATAGAATCAACTATGTTAGACGGTATGCATAACAAAACAACGTCCGTCAACGCTTTGGCGAACGCAGTACGTTGGAATGTAGCTGAACCATACAAAGCGGTTTCCCCAAAGAACGGGTAGTTTTTTGCCTCGGTATCACCATCGATATTGTCGCTGGATATTTCGCCCAAAATTTTAATGCTTCCATGAACATTATCATAGAAATTTATTTTCCCCGCCAAAAGGACGAACATTTCATCTGCCTCGTCGCCTTTCTTGCACACCAAACTGTTCTTTCGTATTTTTTTCATTTGAATATTTTCTGCCACTTGCAACAGCACTTCTTCAGGTATCGTCTCAAATATATCGATTTCCTTCAACATGCTGACGTATTCTGCGCTAGCCATGGTCGAGCAAACTTCAATAATATGAAATTGGAAGTCGGCCTAGATGTATTTTTCCTCTGTTTCTGATAAAATTTGGTTGCTGTTAGTTTGCTACGTCAAGAAGTGCGGAAGACGCTGTGTTGTAGGAGTGTAGGTAAAATGTAGGAGGAGCGAGAGGAGAAATAAGGAGGAGGATGATGATGGAGAAGAAGAGAAAGAACGAACAATGAAGAAAGAAGAGGAGTTTGAGTATAGAAGAAGAACAACTAATAACAATAAAACACCACAAAAAACAACACATATAAGAAAGAGAGAATAAAAAAAAGAATGTTTATAGCACAGAACAACAACACTGTGTACAAACTATTATTTGAAATAATAATAATATAATGATAATCATAAATAATATAAATATGGTTGATATACAGTAGCCTAGTAGTATTGCATTTTTGGATTATTGTACGCCACACTATATAAAGTTATTAGTTGTAGGAGCAGACTGCACTCGTGGGATAGGCAGTATATACTAAAACACTACACAATTAGTACAGAATAATTAATCATTCATTCATTCATTATGATCAGTACTAATGTAGTACAAAAGAGGAACTGATTGAAGAAGAAGAAGAGCCAGTTAGTTGCTCTACTCCTCAATTGCTATGCTATGCTATGCTATGCTATATCCTATGCTATGCAATGCTAATGTGAGCAGCTCAGAACATCAATACACAATGAAAGAAGATTCAGTAGTCAGTTGAAGTACAGACCGAGCCCTAGACGCGACTATGGAGGGAGGAGACCGTTTGGTTAGAATTAGGGTTATGCACCGGATGTGAGCGCCTGGCCGTGCTTGAGCGTAGTCTACCACAACATCCATTTATCCTTGAGCCTGAGTCCATGCTAGACTACGACCAGCACACTTATTCCTTTTACCCGGATGCCGCTATATGTGTCGTAGCCAAGTATAAAAAAAGTTAAAGCGTCATTATCATCAGAACTCGAAAAGAACAAACAACAAAATGAATCATACTGGTTGGTGCATTGTGTAACATTGAATTTGCGCAAGAATGTTTTTTTTTTGCGTGGGAATGAACCCATTGTGACGTGTGTTATTTTATGCTGTGATGTTTGAGAGCGTATCAATTCGTTCTTCAAGCATTATTGTTTTTTTTTTTTCCATACTAAACTGTACTTTTGTTTTACTACTACTACATTAATTTGGTATCATTATTATTTCATTTCATAATAACAATCCATTATAATAATAATAAAAAAAAGTACACTCGTCATCATATAGGGATATCATAAGAATAAATATGAATATGATTGATATATATTGTAGTACAGACATAAAATAAATAATGAGGAGGACTATGTAATTTTATTACTTATTATTATGTTATCGCAATAATACGGTATACTACTATGTACACACTTTATGTGATACATTATTTATTATTTATTTCAACAATTATACTCTGTATTATTATTATTATTTATACTACTCCTTTTATTTATCCTTCTCTGTAAAATTATATTATATATATTATCATTATTATCAATAGTAATACTACTCTCCTCTACTACTACTACTACTACGCTTCTTCTTTTCTTGTTGCGATTTTACCACCAGCGGCGCGTTAAACGCTGTTTTATAACTCCAGCGGCCGCACGCGAACACAAGTTGATTGACGCAAGGTTGCCTTCTAGTTCCCAACGAGTGCCCCATTGCCGCTCTTAAACATCAGTGTAGGTAGAAACATACGTTAATTGCAGCATGTGGAACTCCGTGGCCCAGAACGGCGGAGATCCCGCCACACCCTTCAACAGTTCAAGCACACTCCATATGTCGCCGCCGAAGCCAAACAATTTCTTGTCAAGATCTATGCCAATACTGCCGAAGCCCGATTCTATTTGGGGGCAATCGCGGGAGGGTGAAACTTGGATTAAAACGTCAGCTACGATTCCGTCTCGAAGTGTCGTCATTCGGAATTTACCTAACGCTGTTGGCAACGAGGACGTTAAGGCACTATTTTCGCAGTGTGGGGACATACATATGTTTGTCTCGAAGGAACGGGAGAACAAAGGAATTATAATAGTACACTACTATGATTTAAGGGCAGCCATTGACGTGCAAAAGCGGTTCAATGGGCGGACGCTCCACCAGTCAAAAGTAAACGTCACTTTTCTTGCCAAAGACTCTTCGATGGCAGCTTCTCTACAGCCTTCGTATCCGTATCCCAAGCGCGGTACCCTGAAGTTCAACAATATGCCACCACTGATTTCAGAAGAGCGGTTTTTGAAATTTTGCGAGCTCTATGGTTCCGTCAAT
>MDSZ01054799.1_pt1 | contig 10062 bp, 7 predicted proteins | sample 811201 | NCBI WGS metagenome assembly MDSZ01 (sample SAMN05326647, study PRJNA326480) | marine metagenome | isolation source: seawater | place: Indian Ocean: North | collected 2010 | reverse complement strand
ATCAAATGATCGATCTTGGGATGGCTGGTATAGAAACGCTTCTGGCAGCTCAGGCGCGGGCACTGAGTGGGAGCTGATCGTGGAGCTACTTGTGGCGACGCGTAACGCTGGAAAGATGAAGGAGATCCGCAGGATTCTAGCTTCACTTGTTGATTGCGACGTCCTTGGCCTTGAGGACGTTGGAATTGGTTATCACCCGAGGGAAGAGGGCCTGGAAACCTTTGAGACGTTTAAAGAAAACGCACTTTCAAAGGCAAATTATTTCTCCGGTCTCTCAGGTCTGCTTACAGTCGCTGACGATTCCGGTATCTCTGTTGATGCCCTGGCAGGGGCACCCGGTGTGCGTTCGAGGCGGTTTTCCCTCGATGGCGGATCTGCTTCGCTCGACTTGGATGGACAGGCCTTGGACGATGCAAACAACATACACCTGATTGAGAGTCTTCGGGATGTTCCAAGCCAAAGTCGTACAGCACAGTATGTGTGTCTGGCAGCTTTAGTGGGAAGCAAAGATTCAAAGCCACGTTTCTTTCGAGGTGAAGCCCCAGGATTGATAGTAGATATCCCTGCTGGGTCGGGTGGGTTCGGTTACGACCCTCACGTCTTTTGTGAGGAACTTGGATGCACTTACGCGGAGATGACTCCCGAGGATAAGGATGCCCGGAGTCACCGTGGGGTAGCTTTCCGAGAATTAGCTTCATACCTAGCAAAGAAGTCCTGAAAATGGCGCCAGATCCAAGGGTCTACCCCTCGGAGATCGGACCCTCGGATGATGAGAAGAATCTGAGGGTAGTATGGGGTGACGGTGTGGCTTCAGAGTACGATCCCAGGAATCTCAGGGTTCTCTGCCCATGCGCGGGGTGCGTGGATGAGATAACCGGAGAGCGGACGCTTGAGCCAGAAACGGTGGATAGGGGCGTATTCCCAACGGCCATCCACTATGTCGGTAAGTATGCGCTTCAATTCGTATGGAGCGATGGACATTCGACAGGTCTCTACACGTTCGAGTACCTGCGCGAAATCTGGGATCGCATGGCTCAAAAGGCTTAGATAGCGGAAGCGCTCTGTGTGGTTATCCGCGCCTGTACTCCTGCCACGTAACGACAACGGAGGAGGCCTATCCGATCCTCCTCATTTGTTGATGGATTAGCGACACTCGTTTACGGTCGCACCGAATTCGAATTCGTGGACGGGTAGGCCGCTTGGAACCGTCTCCGGAACTAGATGACGCAGGGCATCAGGGTGAGCTTCTGGGTCCGAGAGAGAGACGGAGACAAACTCAAGAAGGTCCGAGAACATATCCACCGTAAGACGTCCACGCGGTATTTGGGAAAGATGATGAGCCATCGACTGCATAGGCTCGTCTGGACCTCGCTTTGCCCTAAGTCCAAATTCAAGATGCTCCCCTGTATATGTCGCCAGCGATTGTTGCATTTCGAGGTGGTGCCGGATTGAATTGTCCAGGCAAGAAAACGCGCCGTTGTGCATGAAAGATGGTTGGTAGGCCACATTTCGGAGCGGAGTTGAGCGGAATTTGTAACGGTCACCGGGGTCACCAGTAGTTCTTGCCAGACCAAAGTCCTCGTCACGTCCGGGCCCGTCGAATACCGCATTCGTTTCCGAAGGTGCAATCTGAGGGACACCGATCGCCCTTGGAGCGAAGTCACTGAACATCTGATTTGCGTAGCCCAAGGTGATGTGGCACTCGAAGCAGGCCGCCGGATCACGAAAGAAAAGTAGGCCGCCCCGTTTCTCGGCGGGAGACATCGCTGCGGTGTCTCCACGTGCATACTGATCTAGGGGAGCATCTGCGCGGATCATAGTGAACTCAAACTCAGCTATGGCCCTAGCTATGTGCTCATATTGTAACGCTGCTCCATCTGCGAGTTCCGTGAAGCTCGCTTCGAATCTTGTCCGGTATTCGCCGATGCCATCAACTCGTCGAGCTATTTCGGCCCGGATGGCGTCGTTATCGCCCTCGAATTCAAAGCCCGCCATTTCCATTCTGTCGGAGATGGGCGTGAAGGCTTGAGCCATTAGAAGATGGTCTAGATGGGAAAGGCTGTTGCCCTCAGGTTCCGGCATTCGGAACCCCATAGAATTGTCGAAGCCATCAAGTGATTCGGCTGCGAAACGACCATCCCACATGAGGTTGGGATAAAAAGCCGCGTTAATGATTGTCGGTGCACGTCTGAGGTTGAATGGCCCGCTACGATTGGGTCCTACGACACCATTGTTGTCGACACCGACGGATATAGACTTTGCGTCATTGAAGCTGGCGTTTGGCGCATGGCATCCAGCACAACTGTTGTCTTTAGTGATTGAAAGAATTGGATCGAAAAAAAGCAGGCGCCCTGTCTCTGCTAGCTCTGGGTCTATCGATCGACCAAGCATCTCAGTGAAGCGTTCCTCTATGCGGCCGTCTACGCCCATCAGGGAGAGCTGCAACTGGAGTTCTTGATCAAGTTTGAAACCTTCCGTTTCACCGGCGTCAGCGGACGTGGGCACGATTGACTGGTCGGAGCAGGCTGCTAGCCATGTGCCCATCGCTAACAGCATAGCGGTAAGCCAAGTCGTGTCGGCTGAGAAACGTTCGGTAGGCGTGCTTGGCATGCTGGGTAGGCGTTTCGATGGACCGATGGACAAATTCTGCATCCTATGGACACTAGGTGCGGATGAGAGTCTGATCAAGCGATTTCTTGCGTGGTTAACCATGGCGCAGGACCCTGTTGCACGTACCTTGCCAACGCCCTTGATGACTATCCTTGAATTTGTGAGTAGTCATGCCACTTACCACACCATTTCACTCCCGAATCCAAGCCTTGAATGAGGCGGGGCTTTGGAAGCACTGGGCTGGTTATCTGGTTCCACCTCAGTATCAATATTCTCTTACAGCTGAGTACTACGCGATTCGTAATTCCGTATCGCTACTCGATACCTCGCCACTGTTCAAGTATCGCATTTCCGGTCCAGGCGCTGAGACATTCCTGAGGCGGGTGCTTGCAAGGGACATTGCCGGTTGCCCACCGGGGAGGGCTCAGTACACATGTTGGTGTGACGAAGAGGGATTCGTACTCCAAGACGGGGTTGTTCTGCAGGTCAGGGAGGGGGTCTACTGGCTTACAGCTGCTGAGCCGACGTTGCGCTACTTTCGTGTTGTAGCCAGACAGATTGGAGCGGAAGTCGAGATCGAAGAGGTTTCCAAATCATATGGCATACTCGCCCTCCAGGGCCCACGTGCTCATGAAGTCATTCGCCAACTAACTGATGCGGCTACATGCTTAAAGTATTTCGGGGCAACCGATGCGGAGATAGTGGGCAAGCCTGTCATGATCACGAGGACCGGCTATACCGGAGACTTGGGATATGAACTCTGGGTAGAGTCAGGGGACGCGTGCTCAGTATGGGATGCACTGATGGAAGCTGGAAGTGGGCATAACATCACCCCGATAGGGACCACGGCGCTGAAAATGGCGCGTGTTGAAGCCGGCCTCTTGTTAATGGGGACGGATTTTCATTCCTCTCGGTTCGCTTGGGTGGATGCCCAGAGGGAAACACCTGCTGAACTAGGCTGGTCTTGGATGTTTAAAGGGCTTAGTCAGGATGATCGTCCCTTCATTGGTCGCTCAGCCATTGAACTAGAGATAGACCAGCGTGCCAGCCGTTGGACGACGGTTGGCTTGGCGGTCGACTGGCATGATTACGAGCGGGTCTATACGGAGGCCGGCGTGGTGCCTCCGCGACACGAGATCTACTCCGAGTCTACGATGAGCGTGTATCGTCGCAGTGGGGTGGATTGGGACTATGTTGGTTACGCGAGCAGTTTCACTTCCTCGTCGCTTCTGAGGACTCCATTAGCAATTGCGAAACTCCCATTGGATGTTGCAGGGCCGGGATCCGAGGTTGACCTAGAAGTCAACGTGATTAGGCGTCCCCAAAACGTGTTGGCTCAGGTTAAACAAATGCCTTTCTTCAACCCCGCCCGGAAGTCAGCGGATATGGGGAAGGAGAGGTCGGGTTGAGCAGTAACGAGAAGTATGACGCGATCGTAGTCGGAGCAGGGCACAATGGGCTTGTCCACGCCTGCTACTTGGCAAAGGCGGGACTCAATACGCTGCTGCTCGAGCGGCGGGGTCTAGTGGGAGGTGCCGCCATTACGGAGGAGGTTATCCCAGGTTTCAAGTTCACGACATTCTCTTACGCGATGAGTCTGGTGAGACCCGAGATTGTGCATGACCTCGATCTAGTGCGACACGGTATGATGGTTCTCCCCATGGTCAAAACCTTCCAGCCGGGACTGAATGGGGAATACTTGCTCCTCGGGTCTGACGCCGATGCGAACTATCATGAGATTGCTCGACACTCTTCAGCCGATGCTGAGGCTGCTCGAGATCTCGATCACATCATAGCTCGGCTAGTGAGGGCCCTGAAGCCGTGGGTAGATCGGATTCCACCAAACAGCTTGAGCGAGGACCCTGCGGACATCGCAGAGATGGGCGAATTACGAGGATGGTTTGAGGAGTTAGATGAAGATCTGCGAGCAATGTTGGAAGCGTTTCGGACGAAGAGCGCGGCTGAAATCCTTGATGAGTATTTCGAGAATGATCTCGTCAAATCGCTCTATGTCTCGAGTGGCATCATTGGAAGCCGGTGTAGCGTGCGAGATCGGGAGTCGGGTCTTGTTTGGCTCTTTCATAAATTGGGTGAATACGACGGGGAACCCGGGCGCTGGGGATTCCACAAGGGTGGAAATGGGGGCTTCACGCAGGTTCTGGCGAGGGCTTTTGAAGGCTTCGGGGGTAACGTTCGTTTGAATGCCAGGGTCTCTGAGCTTCTGTATGAGAATGCTAGAGCCCATGGTGTTAGGCTAGAAGACGGAACCTTGCTTGAATCCGATCTCGTGGTGAGTGCGCTGGACCCACGGCAGACCTTTCTTGGCTTAGTCGATCCGAGAGACTTGCCGGACGATCTTGTAGGGCGCATTCAGGATTTCAAGTTCCAAGGCACTGCGGCTAAGGTGAATTTCGCACTCAAGGATGTCCCAAGCTTTCCCGGGCTCGAAGGGAGGGAAGATATCTTCATGGGATTCACAAACCTTGGCCCCTCGATCGATTACTACATGGATGCTTGGGCCGACTGTGAGGCCGGTCGCATCAGTAGGCGCCCGTTTTTGGACTGCTGTATCCAGTCGACTCTGGATCCTGACATGGCGCCGCCCGGAAAGCACATAATGTCCTGTTTTGTTATGTATGCTCCGTACCATTTAGCCGAGGGCGACTGGGATTCAGAGAGGGACCGTCTTGGAGACACGGTTCAGGAGACGATCGAAGAATTCTTCCCCGGGTTCGGTGAACTGATTCTTCACCGGGAGATTGTCACTCCTCTGGATATTGAGAATCTGATCGGACTAAGTGAAGGGAATATCTTCGCAGGTGAGCTCTTCGAAGATCAACTCTTTTTGAATAGACCCGCACCGGGCTGGAACCAGTATAGGACACCCATAGAAGGATACTACCAGTGCGGTTCCGGCACGCACCCGGGCGGGTGTGTGACTGGTGGACCAGGTTGGCTCGCAGCGCGACAGGTTCTCAATGATCGGGGTGAGAGGCCGTCGTCTCAATCAGAAAAAGTGTGAGTGCCAGGACGCTCCCTTATTCTTGGTATGTCGACTCTCATATCTATGATCGAGAGCAGGCTAGAGTGTTTGGTAGGTACTGGCAGTACGCAGGCCATACGGGTCAGTTGCCTATTGAAGGTGGGGTCAATGCCCTCGCTCCAACTCGGGTCGGTAATGTGCCGATACTACTCGTTCGCACTGATTCGGATGAGCTGAGGGGTTTTCTTAACACTTGCCGACATCGCGGTTCCGAATTGATCTCAGCTGAGATGTGTCGCTCGACTATACAGTGCCCGTATCACGCATGGACGTACGATCTTGATGGACGCTTACTGAGTGCTCCCCGATCAGATGGCGAAGATGATTTCGACCACGATTCGCTAGGCTTGATACCAGTAGCCGTGGACTGTTGGGGTCCGTTTATATTCGCGAATCTGGATCCAGACTGTACTCCGCTAAAGGAAGCCCTCGGGATGCTGCCGGAGTGGGTTGCGTCTGCGGGCGTGAACGTGAACGAGCTTTACTTTCATTCTAGGGCTGAGAGTTCTTACGCAGCTAACTGGAAAATTTGCAGTGAAAACTACTTAGAGTGTTATCACTGCCAGGTAGCTCACCCCGGTGTAGTGGACGTCATTGACACTTCGGAGGAATCGTATCGGCTGGAGTCGAGAGGACTGTGTTCTGCGCAGTTCGGGCCGGTTCGGGAGGGATGGAAGGGTCCATTCGATCCTACCGGACCCGTCGGGTACGGGCAGTTCCATTTCATGTATCCAAACCTCACTCTAAATATTTCACCAGGCTTTCCGAACATCTCAATCGGGCCTGTTCTTCCGGATGCCCCGGATCGCTCGAGTCGCTATCTGGATTACTTCTTTGGGCCTGAGGCAGATCCTGGATGGATCGAAGACATGTTGGCTTGGGATGACCAAATTGGCATGGAAGATGGGATTCTAGTCGAGGGCGTACAGCGTGGTGTTCAGGCCGGTGCTCTGGACGACGGAGTTCTCTTGGCTGCTGAGCAGCTGATCGTACACTTCGATGAGCTGCTGAGAGGCGATCTAGCCTGAGAGGCGATACTTGCCTTAATCGTCCCGGCTGCTGACCTCGGTTTCTTCACTGTTGGACGTTTAGGATTTAATGTGCCTTTGTATGTCAGATGTGACGGGCTCTAACGGTCGCTGGTCATCCTGGGGCGGACTGGTTTCAAGTAAGTCTCCCACCAGCGCAGCTCGTTCATCATCCTGTGCACATTATTCCAATGCCCACGGATACCGTGAGCTTGGCCTTCATAGATGAGAAGTTCCGCCGGGACACCCTGCTTCTTGAGCGACGTATACAACTGAATCGCGCCTTCCAGAGGAACTCTATAGTCGACCTCCCCATGGACAAAAAGTGTAGCCGCCTGCACACCACCGGAATTAAGGTATGCGGACTGTCGGATCATGATGTCGCGGGCCTCTGGCTCCCATGGACGACCCATGAACTCAAGTTCCTTAGTTCGCGCTACATCAGAATGTGCGTAGTTACTCGTCCAGTTTGACGCCCCGGCTCCGCTCACGGCTGCTCGGAATCGATCGGGATATCTCGTAATAAGCCAATTGGTAAGGATGCCACCATACGAATGGCCCGTTGAGCCAACCCGAGCGGAATCTATCGGATACCGCTCAATTAGATGGTCGACCCCGGCGAGTGCATCTTCGCCGTCTTTGGTTCCCCATGCACCCCACGTACCCCACTTGAAGTCATCTCCGTAACCTGTTGAGCTACGGAAGTTTGGAAGGAATACGAAATAGCCTTTAGCCGCGAAAAATTGATTCTTGAAATTGAAGCCGTATCCGGACGCCGAATGGGGCCCCCCGTGGTTGACTACGATTAGAGGATATTCGGTACTTGAGTCTTCATCGTAGCCGTATGGGTAAAGCAGAAAGCCCTCAATTGCTGTTCCGTCGTAACTCTCGTAAAGGATCCGTTCCCAGCCGCTCGTGGACACCTTGGCGAGGAAGTCGGCATGTACTGTGGTTAACTGGCGCTCGTCACTTCCATCGATATTTGCGCTCCAGATCTCAGGGGGTTCATCGAATTGCCCAACGGTGTACGCTATTCGCTCGAAGTCCATATCGATGCTTAGTCCACGGATCCTTCGAAGCCCAGTCGTAATTTGTTCAACTGCGCCGTCCTCGGGTGAGACGCGGAAGAGGTGCGTGGCACCACCAATTCCTGTTGTGAAGTACATGTGATTGCTCTCCGGCTCCCACTGCGGCGCTCCTGCGTCCAAGTCGAAGTCAGCGGTTAGGTTCACCGGATCTCCACCTGCAGTTGGAATTACATATAGGTCTCTTGGGCCTCCGTGTTCGAGCTTTCTTTCGATTATGTAATCAGTACCGAATGATCTAACGTATGAGATCCAGTTGCCATCGGGTGAGAACTGCACACCGGAGTATGTGAAGCCATCATCGGTCAGGCGTGTGAGTTCTCCGGATAGATCGACTGTGAACATGTCTGAGCGGGCGTAAAGCAATTCACTGAAGGCATTCGGGTCCGCAGTAAAGAGGATTGTGCGGCCATCCGGACTCCACGAGACATTGTCGGGCCGGAGCCCAAGGTCAGTGAGTTGTATCGGCTCAGCCGAGCCGTCTTCTCGTTCCAGGAAGATCTCCGTTGTATTTGCTGCGCTGCGATTTGGGATAGGAAATTCTTGGCCGTCTCGGACGAACGGATACCAGTCGAATTGCACACCTTTGAACCGATCGGTATGCCTTTGCTCGAAATCGCTCAGATAAGGGGTTGGCTGGGCAGGACGAGCGATTTCGCGGACCACGGCGCGCCACTGCCCGTCTGGGCTAAGGACGCCATGCTCTTCTTTTTCCGGGTCGAGGATAGGGCTGGCGGTGAGCCGGTTCTGGTTGATTAGCCACCGAGTACCCTCTGCATCTTGAACTCTGAGCCTGTTTCCGACCCAGGTCGGGGACGATACGTGCTGGCCGGCTGTCTCAACGAGTTCCGGTGATCCTGATCCGTTCGACCGAACAACCCAGGTGGTGACCTCGGTCGAGTTATCGCGCTCGACCCGGCTCGAAACTGTGTAGGCGATCCATTGGCCATTAGGGGAGATCGATGGGGAGCTGACCGATTTCAATGCATAGTAATCTTCAAGCTGAAGCGGACGTTCCGCCTGAGCCAGAGCTTGCTCGGCTAGGATCGCAAGTATGATTGGGGCGATTACCAAGAAAATTAAACGACGCATGAGACCCTTTTGGTTGACCTGAATAATCAAGAATCGAAATTCCGATGCCTGGGACGGGCTGGCAAGCTATTGAGCGGTGTCTTGGAGGGATCGAGGCCTTAAATGCGTTGGTCTCAGGATGGTGCAACCGGGGACGATGCGGCAAGATCCATGCATCGCGGTGCTTCAGGGTCTACGTTGCAACTGTTTGGGAGGTCTTTTGACTACACGACGTCAATTTATAAGCACTACCTCGAGGGGAGTATTTGGTGCGAGCGCTCTGTCGGCGTTTGGGCTCGGCTGCACTGTTTCATCGAGAGCGGTCGCAGGGACGGGGTTGGTCTATGATAGAAGATACTTGGATCACATCCTCCCCGATCGGCAGGGAACGCCCCATCCAGAGCGTCCTTTACGATTAGTTAGAATGATGGAGGCTTTCGCTGAACGCGGTCTCGACCAGGAAGTGACGGACCTGGGCTTACTGGACGACCCTGTGAGCCACCTTGGGTACGCCCATACTACTGAGCACATCGAGTCGGTTCGCCAGATAGAGAACACAGGGCGGATAGCAGAGCTCGCGGTTTCTGGTGCGCTCGGCGCCGTAGAAGCCGTAGCAACCGGATCTGTGAAGAACGCGTTCTGTGCCAGTCGGCCGCCAGGGCACCATGCTAATAACACGGGTGCGGAAGAAGGGTTCTGTTTCTATAGCAATGCTGCAATAGCAGGCCGTTACGCTCAGCGTGTCCATGGCTTCGAGCGGGTATTGATCATCGACTGGGATTACCATCATGGAAATGCGACTCAGAATGCATTCTATGAGGATCCGAGTGTGCTTTTCTTTTCGACCCATGACTGGGAGGCCTATCCCGGCACGGGAGACCCAACCCTCACGGGAGACGGAGATGGTACTGGTTTGAACATCAACCGCCATCTAGAGTGCGGCTCTCGGGACGTCGATATTTTGCGACACTGGGATGATTCTTTGTTACCGGCGGCTAGTCGGTTTCAACCTGACTTCGTGATTATCTCAGCCGGGTTCGATAGCCGCCGAGACGATTTGCTGGGTTGCTTTGAGATAACGGATGATGCCTTTCGTCGTATGACACGTATCGCAATGGACCTAGCGGACGAGTTTGCGGGTGGCCGACTGGTATCTCTGCTTGAGGGAGGCTACAACGTAGAAGGGAACGCGCTCGCGGCGTCTGCCCACCTTGAAACCCTGATT
>MDSZ01148581.1_pt1 | contig 10063 bp, 8 predicted proteins | sample 811201 | NCBI WGS metagenome assembly MDSZ01 (sample SAMN05326647, study PRJNA326480) | marine metagenome | isolation source: seawater | place: Indian Ocean: North | collected 2010 | reverse complement strand
GCCTCGCATGGCATCTGGTCGAGCTTCAGACGGCCGGGCGCAAAAAGCAAACTCCAGGGGCTTTACCTGTCAGGCGGTAGCGTTCATCCGGGGCCCGGCGTGCCGATGGCGACGCTGTCAGGCCGACTCGCGGCGCGCGCCGTGATCCACGATATCGTCTGAACGCTTCGCCCCCTGACCGGGTGGCTTCCAAAAATCCTCAAGTGCGTCGATCGTCTCAGCGGTGAGTTCCCAGTGCGGCAAACCGAGGCTCGGCGAGAGTTGCTTTGCCGCCCATTGGCTATGGACGTCAGTGAGCTCAGGCAACCGCTCGAACCCGATATTGGGGTCACGATCGTAGAGCACCAGACACGGCAGCTTGAGACGACTGTACAGTCGTGAAACCGCCTGCTCGGTGAACAGACTGAATGTCAGAAACTTGAGGGGCGCATGATGCGCACCGGGCTGACTCGCTGTCTCCAGCGCATAGCGCACCATATGCTCAGGGGTCGCTCCGACGACTGCCTGACCCAGGAACCACCGGATACTCGGTTTACTCGTCAATAACGTAAATAATGGCCGGCCGACCCAGCGAGAGCTCAGCAGACGATCGATCCGGGAACCACTGGGCGCCACAGGTGGATTTCGCACGCCCATTCCAGTGGGCGAAATCAAACTGAGGCTCCGCACTGCCACACCCTGCTCAAGAATGGCTCTGGCCATAAACTCGCCGGTCAAAGACAAAGCCACGACATCAGCGGGCGTCTCCAGACTCTCGAGCCACTCCGCGAGCCAGCGGGCGTACATATTGCTGCTGTAGGGAATATTGGGTCGGTCCGACAAGCCGAATCCCGGCAGATCCGGCGCCCACACGGGACGTTTATCGCGATAATGTTCGAAGAGCGGACGCATTTCCATCGCGCTGGGCACCGCGTTGATACTGTGCAACAGAACCAAGGGCGTCCCGTCTGTCACCTCACCTCGATAGCCCCTTAAAGTCAGGCCCCCATTGAGCGGAAAAGCAAATTGTTCCGCGTCCAAAGCAGGCGTCAGCGGCTTAGCCATGGTATAACCATCAATTACATTTGACAGATGATTAGTATAAATTGTCTGACACTCGCGCGGATAGCCCTTATTCACACTTTTTGGGCGAAGCAGGTGACGTTCCGCGCGGTTGCAACAGGGAGCATGCATGAGTATCGCTTATCCGTTCACCGCGATCGTCGGTCAGGACGATATGAAGCGCGCGTTGACCATCGCCGCAGTCGATCCAGGCATCGGCGGGGTGCTGGTACTGGGCGAGCGCGGCACTGGAAAATCCACCACCATTCGCGCACTCGCCGCCCTGCTACCAAAAATTGATGTGGTGCGCGACTGCGTCTACCAATGCAATCCAAACGCCCCCCGACCAGAGCTTTGCGATCAATGCGCCAAAACCAAAGGTAAGCTTGACTCGGCAGCTGTGACCATTCCCGTGGTCGACCTGCCACTAGGCTCAACAGAAGATCGCGTCGTCGGCGCTCTGGATATTGAACGCGCACTCGTGAACGGCGAGAAAGCGTTTCAGCCCGGTCTCTTAGCACAAGCGAATCGTGGCTTCCTATATGTCGACGAGGTCAATCTGCTGGAGGACCATATCGTGGACGCGCTTCTCGACGTGGCCGCCTCCGGAGAGAACGTGGTCGAGCGGGAGGGGCTGAGTGTACGGCACCCTGCCCAGTTTGTGCTGGTCGGTAGCGGCAACCCCGAAGAGGGAGAACTGCGTCCGCAGCTACAGGATCGATTCGGCGTCTCAGTAGATGTGCGAACGCCAGGCGATGTGCCCACCCGGGTCGAGATTATTCGCCTGCGAGAAGCTTTCGAGCGCGATCGCCCTGCCTTTCGCAAAAAATGGGCGCGCAAAGAGGGCGCACTGCGGCGGAAGATCCAAGCCGCGCGCGAGCAACTCGACCATGTCGACACTCCCGCCGAACTGCTTGAAACCGCGGCTCGGCTATGCCTTGCGCTGGGCACAGACGGCCTTCGGGGTGAACTGACACTGGTGCGCAGTGCCCGGGCGCTGGCGGCACTGGAGGGCAAGTCGGCGGCGACCCTGAAACACCTGCGCGCCATGGCACCTTCTGTATTACGTCATCGCTTACGGCGCGACCCGCTGGATGAATCCAGTGCAGATATCCGGGTAGAGAGAGTTATTGCAGAGTTGTTCCAAGAGTCTGTTGACGATGGTGACAACTGAAATAGCTTCACCATGGGCAGATGCCGAGTGGGCCGCGGCGCTGGTTGCACTGACAGGCATGACCATTGGCGGTGTTCACTTGAGATCCCCACCTGGGCCACTTCGTGATTACTGGCTGGAGCGCGTCAAGCACCTTTCCAAGCAGGTTCCCATGCGTAAAATCCCCGCCAACATTCCAGAAGGTCGGCTACTGGGTGGCATTGATCTTGGCGCGACATTGCAACACGGCAAGCCGATCGCAGAAACCGGCATGCTCGGCGAATGTCACGAGCACATCGTCATCGCGGCAATGGCGGAGCGTTTACCTCGTGCCACCGTGCACCACTTGTGTACCGCACTCGATCACGGGCTCATTACCGTGGCACGGGATGGCATCGAAGCCGAGACGCCGGCGCGCCTCGCTTTGATTGCCAATGACGAAGGTACTGAGGACGAAAGCGCCCATGGGGCCCTGGTAGATCGGCTCGGGATCGCGCTGGATATGACGACCTTGGGCATCCACGATGTCGACGATGAGATCTTTCGCCGCAGTGACATTGAGCGCGCGATCGATATGCTCGACAGCGTGACCCTGGGCGACGAGCACCTCACGGCGCTGGCAACGCTCACTGTATCGCTAGGAATTGACTCACCACGCCCAACCCTCGCTGCCGCGAGAGTGGCGCGTGCCTCAGCGGCACTCCGGCAGTCTGAGACCGTTGCAGAAGAGGACGTGGCGCGAGCATTACGGCTATGCCTGATCCCCCGTGCACGGCAGCTCCCGGAGATGGCCGAACCGCCACCCGAGCCCGAGCCCAAGCCCGAGCCAGAACCGGAGCAAACAGAGGACGCCGAGCCACCCCCTGCGCCAGAGCAACCACCGCCAGATGAGGAACGCCTCCTCGAAGCAGCGCTGGCACAACTCCCGGCCGGATTGCTTGAACAACTGCAGACCCGGTCGGCGCGCCTGCGCCAGAGCAGCACCGGCAGCGCCGGTGACCAGCACCGGCATCAGAACCGGGGTCGACCCACCGGTGTGTTTCGCGGCGATCACCGGCGCGGTGGCAGGGTCAATATTCTTGCAACGCTTCGAGCAGCCGCCCCGTGGCAACCGCTGCGGCGGCGAGAGCAGACTGCGCGAGATAATCAAACACCACCGCGTCACTTGCAGATTCGACGCGATGACATTCACTTGACGCGGTTTCAGCAGCGCAGAGAAACCCTGACCCTGTTTGTCGTCGATGCGTCGGGCTCAGCCGCATTGCAACGGCTGGCAGAGGCCAAGGGCGCAGTTGAGCTGTTACTTGCAGACTGTTATGTACGTCGGGATCAGGTCGCACTGATCGCGTTTCGCGATGATACCGCAGAACTCCTGTTGCCACCGACCCGCTCCCTGGTGCGCGCCAAAAAAGCGCTTGCCGCACTGCCGGGAGGTGGCGCCACGCCCATGGCTGCGGCGTTGGATCTAGCCCGCAATATGGCGGAACGGGCGGGCAAACAAGGCACTACCATGCAATACGTAATCCTCACCGACGGCGCTGCTAATGTGGCCCGTGACGGAACCCGGAGCCGGGAGGCGGGAACAGCAGACGCATTGGTTGCGGCACGGATGCTGGCGATAAGCCCGTCCAGCGGGCTGGTTATCGATACCGCCCAACGGCCACAACCTCGCGCCAGAGACCTTGCCGATACTCTGCGCAGTGCTTACCTTACCCTACCTAAGGCAGACGCGCAGACACTGAACCGCGCCATCCGCGCCGCCGCCCCATGACCTCGCAAACAGCATGGCACGCGGTGGCTGAGTTCTGGCCACGGTCAGATACCAGCCGCTTTGTGCGCGTGGGTAATATTGATTTTCACGTGCAGGTCAGTGGCGCGGGCGAAGACGTACTGTTACTGCACGGTGCGGGGGCCTCCGCGCACTCCTTTGCCAGACTCGCGGCCAAGCTGAGCAGCCGCCATCGTGTCATTGTCCCCGACTTGCCGGGCCAAGGCTTCACGACTTTGCTACCAGTCGAGGCAGTGGGGCTTATCCCCTTTGCTAATTACTTGAGCGAACTCATGGTCGCATTGGAGGCCTCACCTCGCTGGATCATCGGTCACTCTGCTGGTGCGGCGCTGGCGGCCCAATATGCACTGGATACAGGCACATTGCCTGAGGGGATGCTCTGCATCAACGCCGCATTCAACCCGTTTGGCTCGATCGCGGCACCCCTGTTCAGCAAGGCGGCAAAATGGTTAGCTCAGAGTAATTGGCTGCCCAAAGCGCTGGCCTCTCCCGCCCTCCGTTGGCGAGCTACTGGATCCATGCTGGCAGACACTGGCTCAGCGGTAGACTCGCTGACGAGCCGCTGCTACGACGTCTTACTCGCTAACCCAGACCATATTGCGGGCACCCTCAGGATGATGGCGGGGTGGGACCTCCCTCCTTTATTACGACGTCTATCTTCTTTGCGAACACCCGTATGGCTGGCGGCTGCCGAGGGTGACCGCACGATACCCCCGGAGCGCAGCACCTCTGTGGCTAACGATTTGCCCTTTGCCCGCGCATTGCGTATCCCCGGTCTCGGACACCTTGCCCACGAAGAGAGTCCAGAACTCTTCGACGACCTTTTCCGGGAATTGGTGGCTCAAACCGCTGCCTAACTGCGCCATCAGAAGTTAGGCATCACAGATTAGCCGTCACTGGGTAAAAAGGGGGCTGTGCACCCCCTGCCGCCACTGCTACAATGTCTAATATAATTGACAGTTTAAGTGTCTTTTTTATATGAATATCGCGGAATCTGCGTTTCGTGCATTGGAGACGACTGACCACCGGCCTACGGCACTCGTGATTGGCACCGGGTTTGGCGGTCTTGCGGCCGCCATCCGCCTGGGCGCCAAGGGCTACCGGGTCCACATGCTCGAAAAGCTGGACGCGCCGGGTGGGCGCGCCTATGTCTTCCATCAAGACGGCTTCACCTTTGACGCCGGGCCGACGATTGTCACCGCGCCCTTCTTACTGGAAGAACTATGGACCCTATGCGGCAAGCGCTTCGCCGATGACGTTGAACTCAAACCCATGAATCCGTTTTTCCGGCTCCGATTCGATGACGGGCGCATCTTTGACTATTCAGGCGACAAAACACGCAACATTGAACAAATCAAAAACTACAATGAAGCCGACGCCGAGGGCTACGAGCGCTACCTGAAAGCCAGCGAGGAGCGTTACAAAGTCGGTTTCGAAGGCTTGGTCGACAAGCCCTTCGATTCATTGCTAGCACTATTTAAATTTATGCCGCAGCTCATACGGCTCCGCGCCGATCGGAGCGTCTACAAACTAGTGTCGCGCTACATAAGTGATCCTCAGCTCCGTATGACGATGAGTTTTCACCCGCTACTGATCGGCGGCAACCCCTTTTCGGTCACGAGCGTTTACACCCTGATCTCATTCTTAGAGCAGCGTTTCGGCGTGTGGTCCGCCATGGGCGGCACCGGCAACATCATCAAAGGCATGACCGGACTCATTGAAGGTCAGGGCGGCAAGATCGAGTGCAATGCGGAAGTCGAGGAAATTCTGGTAGATCAGGGAACAGTGCGCGGCGTGCTGCTGGCAGATGGCCGAACACTGCACAGCGATCTCGTGGTCTCCAACGCGGACGCTGCCTGGACCTACCGACACCTCATCAAGGCGGAACATCGAAAACGATGGACAGATCGCAAAATCGACCGCTCACATTTCTCAAACGGATTATTCGTCTGGTACTTCGGCACCAAGGAACAGTACCCCGACGTACCCCATCACTCTGTGATTCTGGGGCCACGCTACGAAGGCCTGCTGGACGACATCTTCAAGCGCAAAGTGCTGGCCGATGACTTCAGCCTTTACCTGCACAGACCCACAGAGACGGACCCCTCACTAGCGCCAGAGGGCTGCGACACGTTTTATGCGTTGGCACCGGTACCGCACCTCGATGCAGATGTGGACTGGCCCACGTATGCCGAAACGTTCAAAGAGCGGATCTGCCAACGACTCGAAGAGACCACGCTACCCGGCCTACGTGATCGCATCGTCACATCCAGACTGCTGACGCCGCAGGATTTCCATGACCGACTGAACTCGGTCAAAGGGGCCGCCTTTGGCTATGAACCGCGGATTACACAGAGCGCCTGGTTCAGACCGCACAACCTCAGCGAGGATATAAAGGGCCTGTATCTTGTCGGCGCCGGCACTCATCCCGGTGCCGGCATGCCCGCGGTAATCTCTTCCGCCAAGGTGATCGACCAATTGATTCCCGCAGCAGTGGCCCAACTTGCGTAACGACCATCAGATCATGACGCCCCATACCGACATGAGCGAGTGTCGGCGGTTACTCTCGCATGGCTCCAAGTCCTTTTATATCGCCTCTCATTTTCTGCCGCGAGCACTTCGGGAGTCAGCATCTGGTCTCTACGCGTTCTGCCGCATCGCTGACGATTTGGTAGATCTGGGTGATGACCCCCGCCAGGCGCTGCTGACTCTTCATCGGCGCCTTGATCTGATCTACGACGGTCGGCCCGAAAATCACCACATCGACCGGGTGTTAAGTCAGATCGTGATCGACCACAAACTCCCACGAGGGCTACTCGATGCCCTGCTCGAAGGCTTTGAGTGGGATACTGACGGGCGGGATTACCACACCCTGGCGGAAGTCTGTGACTACGGCGCCCGTGTGGCAGGCACTGTCGGCCTCATGATGGCGATTCTGATGGGGGTCAAAGATCATGCGACGCTGGCACGCGCCGCCGACTTAGGCGTGGCGATGCAATTGACCAATATCTGTCGCGACGTGGGCGAGGACGCCCGCGCAGGAAGGCTTTACCTGCCGCGTGACCTAATGCATGAGGCCGGCATGGACCCCGATAATTTTCTCCGCAACCCTGCGCCCAGTCCACAACTCACTCAAGTCATACGACAAGTCCTTACCGAAGCTGAATACCGCTATGCCTTGGCCGATGAAGGTATTCGTCAATTACCCCGTAGCTGCAGACCCGGCATTCTTGCCGCACGCCGCCTCTATGCCGAGATCGGCCACACCGTTGCACTCAACAATTACGACTCGATTAGCCAACGTGCGGTTGTATCCCGGGCTCGCAAGTTCCAGATCCTGCTTGGCTTGATTCGTGGGCCGAACGTGGCACCGGAATACATGCTGGAACCATGCGCATCGGAAAATCAATTCTTGCTCAACGCTGTTCCCCACACCGAAGAGTGGCGGCGCTCGAAGCAACCGCGGCCCTTCTCTGCCAAGGCATCGTGGATACTTGAACTATTCATGGTGATGAAAGAACGCGACGAAATGGCGGTTCAAACACAGGTCCGCAATCGCGACTAACCGCGTCAATCGTTACCAGCAAATATGCACTGAAGCGCCGTCAAATCTTGCCCCCACAGCAATCCGGCCTCATCAACTGGTAGTGATAACTACTTACTGATGGATTTCTGGTGCGGAGAACCTGTTTTATCGTGGGTTGACCGGCGACCCCCAAAAAAATATAGTATTAGAGCACAAAAGTAAAAAAACACTGGTTCTGGGGGTCGAGTGGCGTAAAGTCCACAAACCCTCTTGCAGGAAGACCCAGATGGCCGGAACAAAGTTCCAGGGGGTGGGTAAATGCAAGTGGTTAACACGAACTCTCAAGGCAGAGTCTCCGAGGCAACGCCGGAGCCGCTAAGTAGCTTCTCTATCGGGCACGCACACGACTTAATTTCTACTGAACTTCAGAATGATGCTTACGCCACCGTGCGAAGCAATCCACACAAGCGACTATCGTTAGCTGTCTCTTTACCACTATGCCCAGCCCTTGACCTCACCTGCGGCGCCACCGCGGTCGCGTTGACCAGGAGCAAAATGCAGGAGGAGTATGCGGCCGCTGTCATCAAAGAACTTCAGTCAACTGCCGCGCTTGTCGGCGACAAGAGAGAGCTGTGTAGTCTGCAGGTTATTGGCGCGTCGGCTAACTGCCTGTCGGATTTATTGCTCGGGCAAATCTTCTCAGCAATTACTGAAAATTTTGAAGTTACTCCCCAGACAGAATTTAGCTTTGAGCTTGATCCAAGGAGAGCGTCGCGGTCTCAGCTGACGTTTCTCAAGGGTTTGGGTGTAAACGAACTGAAATTGCAAGTGAGGGATATGCACCCGAACGTGCAGAATGAGATCGGTCGCTACCAGTCAGCCGAAATGCTTGAGGACGTGATTAACGTTGCACGTGAGCTTGAGTTTCAGTCGGTGGGCACAGACCAATTGTTCGGTATGCCAGGCCAAACGCCGGATACTCTTGCCTCCAGCCTCGATTTGCTAGTCTCTCTGGGTGTCGACTGGGTCGAGTGTCATCCGTTCGTGAAGCGCGAAAAACGATTTCCGCACCAAGCAGCATTAACGGACCGAAAACTGCCGTCCCTCGCGGATAAGCTTGTGCTCTACAACCAACTTTCGGAGTCATTGCTAAGCTCCGGTTATTCAGTCCTTGGGTTGAGTACCTTTGCCCGGCCGGACCACAAATTAGCAGTCTCTCGTCAGGCAGGAAAATTGTCCATCAGCACATATGGTTTTCATAACCATCCCCAAGCATGGATTCTTGGAGTCGGGCTAGGGGCGATAAGCGAACTGCCAGAGATGTTTATCGAAAACGCCCAGCGTTTAGAGGATTGGCATGAATCTGCCCAAGCGTCTGAACTGCGGCCTAGGTTAGGGCTCTTAGATTCGAACAATGACGTCGGGTTGCGCTACCTACTTAGGCAGCTACTTTGTAACCAGGTAGTCCCCTCAGGTAATGCCGCCTTGGAAAAGCGTCTGAGGTCCCTCATTGACCTCGGCGTGCTCGAGCATACCGATCAGCGATTGCAGATAACGACGTTGGGTCAGGATTGGTTGCCGGTGCACTTGTCAGACTCCTCGCCCGCTTATCGGTGCATATAGCCACTCACTAATTAGCAGGGCTTGCTCGGCCGAGCACAGAGAGTTCTGTTGAGATTGAGGCACCACGCAGTTTTTTCCACTCAAGCTTAAACCAAGGGGTGAAGGCCTCTGGTGAGGAGTCTAGCCACTCGTCCAAGTCCTCGAAATTGATCCACTGGTGTGCGTCAATCTCCTCTCGGTTGGGAGATATGTCACCTCGAGGTTTCCCTACGTAGACCGAGCAGATTTCGTGCTCGGCACCAACATCCATGTATGTTGCATGATAGGTAAACCGGTATATGAAGTAGAGATCCGCTTCGCACCCCATCTCTTCTTCAGTTCTGCGATGAACCGCTTGATCTAAAGTCTCGCCTTTTCTGGGGTGACTGCAACATGTGTTGGACCAAAATCCGGGCCAAAGTAACTTATTTTGGCTGCGTTTTTGAAGCAATACCTGTCCGCTGTCGTTAAAAAGAAGTACGGAAAAAGCTCGATGTAAAGTCCCGTCGCCTAAATGCGCTTCCAGTTTTTTAGGATAACCAACGACCCGATCGTCGGCTTCCACTGCAATAATGCGTTCGTCATCGAACGATACGACTCGATCTTTCGAACTCGATTCCAGCATAGAAATACGTAGGTTATGTAAATGACCCGCTCTCCGGAAGAGAAGTCGCGTAGCAATAGCATCAAAGTCTCCAGCGATCGACAGCTCTGGGGGCAGGGTGATCGCAACTTCTTGGCCAGCTCCGCAACCGGCTCAGCCACAGTTGGCCTCGCCACGGGTCCAAACAGTTGGGGCTTTCTATTCAAAGCCCCCCATTTCTCAGCTTCTCACGTGAGGAGCTGCTTCCTGTTGGGTACTGACTGCAGCCATGCCGCCAGCATTTGGATCACCAAGCCAGTCATACCGCTCAGTGCTCAACAGAATGAAATGGATCATCAGAGCCAATGT
>MDSZ01092258.1_pt1 | contig 10063 bp, 12 predicted proteins | sample 811201 | NCBI WGS metagenome assembly MDSZ01 (sample SAMN05326647, study PRJNA326480) | marine metagenome | isolation source: seawater | place: Indian Ocean: North | collected 2010 | reverse complement strand
GAGAAAGCACATACTGAAATGAACATGTAGAAAAAACCTAATTGATTTTTGGAAAGCATAAGATTATCTTTAATTAAAAATAAGGAATAATCAATGGAAATAGCTGTTTTAGCATTAGGTTGTTTTTGGGGACCAGAAAAAAAATTTGGTGAATTAGAAGGTATTGTTGAGACTGAAGTAGGATATTGTGGAGGAAAAATGTCTAACGCTACTTATAAAGAAGTATGTACAGGGGAAACTGAACATGCAGAAGTTGTTAAATTAACATTTGATCCAAAAAAAATATCTTACGAACAAATACTTGATTATTTTTTTGAGTTTCATGATCCAACAACTCTAAATAGGCAAGGACCAGATATAGGAACCCAATATAGAAGTGAAATATTTTTTAACAACGATGAACAGAAAAAAATTTCATTAAATAAGATTGAAAAATTTAATGATAAATTTGATTCAAAAATTACTACAAAGGTCTCCGAAATTAAAAATTATTCTAAAGCTGAAGAATACCATCAAAAATATTTAGAAAAAAATAGATTTTAATGTCTATAGTAACTAGTGATTGGTTAATTGAAAATTTAGACAAAGTGAAAATAATTGATAGCACTTGGCACTTACCTAATCAAAATAGAAACGCAATAAAAGAATATTCTGATGAGCACATAAAAAATTCAATTTTTTTTGATATAGATAAAAATTCAAACCCAAAAACAAAGCTGCCACATATGCTGCCCTCAGTAAAAATGTGGGAAGATATAGTCTCTGATTTAGGAATTTCAAATAATGATAATATAATTATATACGATAATTCAGATTTAATAAGTTCTTGCAGATGCTGGTATACTTTCAGATATTTCGGTCATGATCCATCACTAGTTTCTGTGTTAGACGGCGGATTAAAAAAATGGAAACAAGAGGGAAAGCCTACTGTTAATTATGAGACAACTATTAATAAAAGTAATTATAAGGCTATTGAAGATAAAAAGATGGTAAAATCTAAAATAGAAATTCATAAAAATATAAAAATAAATAAATTTAAAGTAGTTGACGCAAGAAGTTACGAAAGATTTAAGGGTATAGTTCCAGAGTTAAGACCTAATGTAAAAAGTGGATCTATAAAAGGATCCAGCTGTTTACCATTTACCCAAATTATTAATAAAAATAATAATACTTTTAAAAAAAAGGATGATCTAAATCAAATTTTTAAAAAAGTTATAAATACTCAAGATAATAATATAGTTTTTAGCTGTGGATCAGGTGTTACTGCCTCAGTTTTAGCGCTTGCATATTCTTTGATTAATACTAAATATACTCCTACAATTTACGATGGTTCATGGAGTGAATACGGATTAATTAAATGAAAAGATCAACTAAAATTTTATCAATTGTAATAATTTTTTTTCTAATAATTGCTTCAGTAATTATTGCTAGAACAATGATTGGAAACCATTTTAAGAAAAAATTTGGGAAGAGACCTCCTCCAGGAATTATGGTTACAGAGGTAGTTGAAAATAGATTTTTTGAAAAAATTGAAACTTTTGGTACTGCGATATCAAACAGAAATGACTCATTTCGTATTAAAAAGGATGATCTTTTAAATGAACTAAACCTCAACAGCTATGTTAATAAAGGAGATATAATTGTTAAACTAAAAAGTGGTGATATCATAGCTCCATTTAGCGGGGTTGTCGGCTACACTGGATTGACTGAGGATATATTTGTTTCTGATAAAACTATAATTATTACATTGGATGATACTAAGGTAATTTACTCAGACATAAAAATTCCAGAAAATTATTCTTCAGTTCTTAAAAAAGGTTTGCCTATTGAAGCAAAGGTATCTAGTTTTAAAAACAAAATTTTTATCGGAGAGATTGATTTTATTTCAAGCAGAATTAATGCAGATACAAGAAGTTTACTTACAAGAATAAAAATCGATAATTCTAATCTAGAGCTAATTTCAGGATCTCTTTTAGAAGTAAGTGTTATGTTTAATATGAGAAATTCTTTAGGTGTACCAGATACAAGTATAATCATGGAGGGTGAGAAAACATTTGTATACAAGGTATCAACAGAAAATATAGTTAATAAAATAGAAGTTCAAACAGGTAATAGAAGTGAAGGTAAAGTTGAAATATTATCAGGACTTAATGAAGGTGATGTAATAGTTGCTGAGGGATTAAAAAAGGTATACCCGCGAGCTAAAATAAATCCAATTAAAGAAGGTGAAGAAAAAAGTCAAAATAGTTGGAAAAAAAAGAAGATAAAAATTAATTAAATGTTCATAACTGATGTAAGTATAAGAAGACCAGTTGTTTCCTGGGTAATGTCTTTAATTCTTATTACATTTGGTATTTTTGTTTTTTGGAAATTACCTGTAAGAGAATTACCAGCTGGTATTCAGCCTCCAGTAGTGCAAGTGCAAGTGGATTACTCATCAGCAGCTGCACCTATAGTTGATCAAGAAGTAACACAAGTAATTGAGGATGTCATCGGGGGAGCGGAAGGAATTAAAAACATAGAATCAAAATCTCAAAATGGAAGAAGCACAATAAATATAGAATTTGATACAAGCATAGATCTAGATAACGCTGCTAATGATATAAGAGAAAGAGTAGCAAGAGTTGTGGATAATCTTCCTAGTGAGGCAGATCCACCTCAAATTTTAAAAAAAGCTGCAGGATTTACAACAACTATGTGGCTCGCATTATCTTCTCCTACTTGGAGTGATTTAGAGCTGGGGGATTATGCTGATAGATATTTAGTAGATACATTTTCAAGTGTCAAAAATGTTGGAAGAATTTTAGTAGGAGGTCTAAGAGAATTAAGTATCAGAGTTTGGTTAGATCCAGTAAAACTAGCAGCTAATGACTTAACTGTTCAAGAGGTAGAAAAAGCTTTAAGAGGAGAAAATATTAGACTTCCTGCAGGTACTTTAGAGGCAGATAATATTGATCTAACTCTTAATTTAGATAAATCTTACAATAGCATCGAAACCATTGAACAATTACCGATAAAAAAAACTAGTAAACGTACAATTATACTCTCAGATGTTGCAAACATCGAATTTGGGCCAGTATCAGAAAAAACTTTATTTAAAGCTCAAAGGAAGGACCAATTAAATTTAAAAACAGTTGGTATTGGAATATATGCTAAAAGTGGAGCATCTACTGTGGAACTTTCAAAAGAAATCAAAAAAAAGATTAAGGAAGTTAAAAAATCTCTTCCAGATGGTTTGGATCTTGAAATAGCATTCAATAGAGCAACTTATGTGGGGGCTGCAATTAATGAAGTATACAAAACACTTATGATTGCTTTTGTCTTAGTAGTATTAATTATTTATTTATTCTTAGGTAATTTAAAAGCCGTAATTGTTCCTGCCATAGCTTTACCAGTAAGTTTGATTGCCTCATTTTTAGGAATTTATATATTTGGGCTATCTATAAATATATTTGTTCTCTTAAGTTTTATACTTGCAATTGGAATTATTACTGATGACTCCGTTATAATGACAGATGCAATATATAGAAGAATAGAAAATGGTGAAACACCTTTGGTTGCGGCCTATAAAGGGTCTAAACAAATTACTTTTGCAATTATCGCAACAACTTTAATTTTAATTGCAGTATTTTTACCGTTAATTTTTATAGAAGGAATTTCTGGAACTTTATTTAGAGAAACAGCCATAGCTCTTTCTTTTTCAATAGTAGTATCTTCTTTTGTTGCTTTAACACTTTCTCCAATGCTAGGAAGTAAATTCTTAACAAAAAAAACTCATAAAAATTTCATAATTAAAAAGTTTGAGAATTTATTTTTAAGCTTTTCAAAATTCTATCAAGAAACCTTATCTATCTCTTTAAATAAAACTAAAACTGTAACTTTTTTTATATTATTTGTTGTTATTTCATCAGTTTTACTTTTTAATTTTTCAAAAAAGGAATTACTTCCACTGGAAGATAGGGGAGCGTATTTAATTATTGGATTTACAGATGAAGGAAGTTCTTTTGAGTATACGGAGGAAAAAGCTCAAATAATTGAGCAAAGATTAATTCCACTTCTCCAAGCGGAAGATAGTCCCTACCAGAGATTTATAATGCGTGTTCCCGGTTTTGGTAGTTCTGCAAATTCTTATAATAGCTTCATAATTATTGCACTTTTAGATCATTGGAAAAATAGGAATCAAGATTCTCAAACTGTAATGCGACAAGCAATTGGAAAAATAGTTACTGTACCACAAGCAGTAGCATTTCCAATTTCTCCACAGTCAATTAGAGTTTCAAGTTATAACAAGCCAGTTCAAATGGTTATTTACGGAACTACTTATGAAGAACTTGAAAAAATACAAAAAGAGGTGATTGGAAAACTAAGAAGAAATTCAAACTTATCAAGAATTGAGTCTGACTACTCAAGAAATAAACCTGAGGTAAAACTTTTAATAAATAAAAATAAAGCTAAAGATCTAGGAGTTTCTGCAGAATCAATTGGTAGAACTTTAGAAACTTTATATGGGGGAAAAAAGGTTACAACTTTTAATAAACTAGGAAAAGAGTACCCAATTATACTTCAGCAATATTTATCTGATAGAAGAAACAAAGAGGGAATATCTAAAATATTTGTAAGGTCGGAAACTAATGGCAAATTAGTTTCATTAGTGAATTTAGTTGAATTTAAAGAGGAGGGAACGGCAAAAGAGCTTGCTAGATATAATCGACAAAGAGCAGTGACTATTTCGGCAAATATATCTGAAAATTATTCTCTGCCTGAAGCAATAAAATATTTGGAAAATACAATGGCAGAAGTTGCTCCCCAAAATCAAATTACCTGGAAAGGAAAATCTGAAGAGGTTAAAGAAACTAGCAATGAACTATTTATCATTTTTGCATTAGCATTATTAACTGCTTATTTAGTAATGGCAGCAACATTTAATTCCTTTGTGCATCCATTCATTATTGTATTGACGGTTCCACTGGCAATATTGGGTGGTTTAATATTTATTTTATTTTTAAACAGTTCAATAAATATATTTTCTCAAATAGCATTGATTATTTTGATCGGTATATCAACAAAAAACAGTATTTTAATTGTTGATTATGCAAATCAAATTAGAACTACTGGCAAAAATATCGAAATTGCAATTAAAGAGGCATGCAACATTAGGTTTCGACCAATTATAATGACGTCTTTAAGTACAATGATCGCTATGTTACCTCTAGTAATTGGTAATTTTGGACCTGGTGCAGGAGAAGGGTCTAGGTTAGCTGTAGGATCAACAATTCTTGGAGGCATGATTATTTCTACATTTTTCACTCTTTATGTTACTCCAACAATGTACCTTGCTTTAGCTAAAAATACTAAAAGAATTGACGCTGTTGATATTGAACTTAAAAAAGAACTTCATTAAAAAATAATATACTTATTCCTGTTTAATTTTTTTTCACAGTCAGAAAGTTGTTTTCTATATTTATTTGTTTGTTGCTCTACTCTTTTTGCTAAAGAAATTACTTTTGAATTTTTTTTATAATTTTTATAATTTCCCCATCCTTCATGATAAGCAATATATTGTCTAAAGGAGTCTTTTTTAGAAATCTTTAATATTTTTTCAGTTTTGTTTGTATACCAGCCAATAAAATCAACACTATCCTTAAATCTTACTCTGGTAGCTAAAGGATTATTAGTTTCATTTTTATACTGTTCCCATGTTCCCTTTACTGCTTGGGAATAACCCAAAGAACTAGACTTCCTTTTATATGGTATAACTTTAAAAAGTTTATGGCGTGGTGGTTTTGCCAACCAATCAAAATCGGACTCCATTTTGATTATACCCAATTGTAAGCTAATAGGAGTTCCCCATTTTTTCTCAGTTTTTTTTGCATGCTTGTACCAAAGATATCTCTCTGAAAAGATAGAACAACCATCTGCTGTATTTTTTGGAATAGATGAACATGAAACTAAAAAAAATAGTAAAATAAATAAAAAATTATTTTTCACTATCCTATCCACATTTTTTTTCCCATGATGGTTCATAATTCATATTCCAGATTCCTAATTTTTTTGTTTTGGCATATTTTTGTTCTTTAGCATATTTTTTTTTTGAATACTTAACGTAATCACATGCATAACCATTTTTTACCATATATGATGAAATACTTTCATATCCAATAAAACATTCAGCAACTGTCCTCCCCCAAGGATCTAACTTTGGCTCTCTTATGCATACAACAATATTTTTGCCAATCTTTTTTCTTAGTTGAATTTTTGAATAGTTATGACCAGGTTTATTTCTTTCAGGTGTATCAATACCAGCAAAACGTATTTTTTCTCCCTTAATTATAATTGTATCACCATCGATTATGCTAGCCTTACCTATGGCAACATTTTTTTCTGAACCCAAAGCAGAAGATAGAATAAAAAAATAAATAATTAGAATGCTATTTAAACTCAGACTTAGCTTTTTCATTAAGCTCATCCATTTTTTTTCTAATCTCTTCGTCTGAAATATTGTGATCCTTTAAATCACTTTTTAATTTTCTAAAAACATCATCATCGCCAGCTTCTGCAAAATCAGCTTTTATAACAGATTGAATATAATTATTTTCTTTTTCATCATTGTAACCAAGGATTTTTGATGCCCATTCTCCTAAATATTTATTTTTTCTAGCACTAATTTTAAATTGTATTTCTTCATCATGTGCAAATTTTTTTTCAAAACCTTTTTCTCTTTCATCAAATGAACTCATTTTTTCTCCAAATAATTATAAATTTTTATTATCAAAATTGATATTAGTACACCAAGAATATTACCAAATAAGTCACCGAATTGGAATGACCTGTTTGGTACAATTAGATGAGATAGTTCCAAAAAAATTGATATAAATATAAAATAAATAATAATTTTTTTTTTATTAATATGACTAATCATGCCAAATAAGCTTAATAACATGAAGGCATACACGTGATTTGAAGAAAAATAAAAATCTGGGGTAACTTGTGGTTGTTTGCCTAAATTACCATATACCAGAAAACCTAATATACTTCCTGGATAAAGGTAAAATAATAGAAATATTAAGTTTATTATATGAAAAAAAATTTTTGTCATTTTCATATAAATCTTATAAATAAAAATTATCAATGAGTCATTTAATATTAGTCAGACATGGACAAAGTGAGTGGAATTTACAAAATAGATTTACTGGATGGGTAGATGTTGATTTAACAGCTGAAGGTAAATTAGAAGCATGTAAAGCTGGTGAATTAATTAAAGATTTAAATATTGAAATAAATTTTTTTTATTCATCATACCAAAAAAGAGCTCTTGATACACTGAAGCTCATATTAAACACTATAAGAGTAAAAAATAAAAAAATTTTCAAGGCTTGGGAGCTCAATGAAAGACATTATGGTAAACTTACAGGATTAAATAAAGATGAAATGAAAAAAAAATTTGGAGAGGACAAAATTTTTGAATTTAGAAGATCTTGGGATGTGCCTCCTGAACCACTAAGTAAAAATAACCCATATCATCCAGTTAATATTGAAACGTATAACGATATCCCAAGAGAAAAATTACCTGATACAGAGTCGTTAAAGGATACTTATGAAAGAGTTATTAAGTATTATTTAGATAACATCAAAGAAAATTTAGATAAAAATATTTTAATTGCTGCACACGGAAATTCTATAAGGGCATTATGCAAGTATTTATTTAAGCTTGATAATGAGAATATTTCAAAACTGGAAATTCCAACTGGAAATCCACTTTTACTTACTTTTGATAATTTCGAAGTTAAAGAGGCAAAATACCTAGATTCTTCTAGAGCTAAAGATTTAATTAAATTTTAGTTAGTTTTTTATAAATTTCTAAATCAGTTAAATGAGTAAATTTTCCTTCACTTTCAAATCCGTAAAGTTTTTGTTCTAAAATCAAGTCTTCCCATATTTTATTGATAGAAAACGCTACTATTTTATAATTTTCAAAAACACTTTTGTTTATAATTTGACAACCTGTAAATATATAGTTTTTGTTAGATAATTTATTTAAGATGTTATTCTCAAAGGAAAAGTCGCCTTTCATTCTTTTGTCAAAACTCTTTAATTTTTCTACAACTAGCAGGATATTTTTTATTTTTTTTTCAAAATAAAATTTTTCCATTTTTTTAATTTCAGTAATATAACTTTCATTCCAAATTGTATCAGGGTTAAAAACTAAAAAATCATTTGTATTCGAGTTATCTATTAAATTTAAAATACCACCTCCTGTATCTAAAATTTTAACTCCATCCTTAATAACCTTTAAGTTTAAATTATGGTTAGCAACATAATTTTCAATTTGATCACTTAAATAAAATGAATTAATTAAAATATTTTTGACACCAATGGAATTAACTAAGTTCAAAGTATTTTGAAGAAGTGTAGTTTTGTTTATTTCAATTAGAGGTTTTGGTTTGTCTAATGTGATTGGGTTTAATCTTTTTCCATAACCTGCACATAAGATTAAAGCAGTATTTATTTCCATTTTTTTGACCTTACTTTTTTACTAAAATATTTATTTAATTTCATTTCTAAATCTTTAAAAAGAAAATTTTCTGACATTCTATGTTCAATCATTTTCCAGGCATAAGGTATCATCTTCATGTACTTTTTTTTTCTATCACGTATAGCTAATCTGGTAAATATACCTATAATTTTAAGATTTCTTAACACTGATAAAATTTCAAAATCATTTCTAAGTTTATTTTTATCTATTGAATAATTTAATTTTACAAACATATTAAATATCCTATTTTTTAATTCTTTAGATGTTTTTAATCTTACATCATCAATTAAGGAGGCTAAATCATAAGCTATATTTCCATAAACTGCATCTTGACTGTCGATTAAATATATTTTTTTTTTATAGTACATCATATTTGAAATATGAAAGTCTCTATGAACAAATACTTTTTGATTTAATTTCAAATTTTTATAAATGTTATCAAAAGTATTTTTGATTTCTTTTTTTGCTTTTTTTATTTTTGATTTTTTAATAATAAATGGTAAATACCATTCTAAAAAAAGGTTCGACTCCTCTAATAATTTAAATTTGGTATATTTAGGTATTTTATAATTTTTTTTTTTAAGAGTTATTATTTTGTATGTTTGAATTTTTTGAAGTATTTTAAGGGTTTTAATTATATTGAAATATATTTTATTTTTATATGCTTTTTTTTTTAATAATTTTAAAATCGAATTATCTCCTAGATCCTCTATCTCAATATAATTTTTGTTATAAAAATTTTTTTTTAATTTTGGAGCATTAATACCATTTTTATTAAGACACCTATTGATTGCTTCGTAAATAAGTAAATTTGAATATTTATTTTTTTTTGAAAAAACAATTACTGAACCATTTGTTGATCTATAAAACCTTCTAAATGAAGCATCTCCAGCTAATAATTTAAATTTATTAAAATTCATCAATAACTTTATTTTTATAATTTGTAGAAATTATCAAATTTCTACTTTTGAATCCCTCGCAATATGAAAACTCAAATTTTATATATTTAATGTTGTATGAATTAAGTATTTCTGGCCATTCAATTATGTTTATAGCATCTTTTTCTTCAAAAATACCGAGGTTATCCAGCTCCTCTTGTTGTTTAATTCTATATAGATCGTAGTGTTTTACATTTAAATTATTAATTTGGTATTCATTTAGAATATTAAATGTAGGACTTAATACTTCTGTTGTATTAATTTTGTTTTCAGATTGCATTTGGTTAATTAAAAGCCTTGTAAATGTGGTTTTTCCAACACCAATTTCACCATATAAAAGAAGAGTATCGCCCTCTTTAATATATTTTGAAATTTTATTTACTACTTCAAATAAAATTTTTTGGGTGGAAATGTCAATATTATTACTTTTAGTAACGATATGCGTCTGGTTTGTATGGTCCTTGTTCTGATACACCTATATACTCTGCCTGATCTTTTGAAAGCTTTGTTAGTTTAGCTCCAACTTTTTCAAGATGAAGCATTGCAACTTTTTCATCAAGTTTTTTTGGTAAAACATACACTTTATTTTCAT
>MDSZ01078299.1_pt1 | contig 10063 bp, 9 predicted proteins | sample 811201 | NCBI WGS metagenome assembly MDSZ01 (sample SAMN05326647, study PRJNA326480) | marine metagenome | isolation source: seawater | place: Indian Ocean: North | collected 2010 | reverse complement strand
GGCCGTGTCTCCGGCAAACAACTTCGCCATGCTGGCCTCTTTCGAATGCCGAGGTCCACCGGCGTGGTAGTGCTGTTCCTTGGTCCAAGCAGCCTTGTAGACCAGCAGTCGAGCCGCATCGATTTGTGTCGCCATGTCGGCGAGGTAAGCCATGATCATTTGGTGGTGGGCGATGGGTTTGCCAAAGGCCTCTCGTTCGTGAGCGTACTGAAGAGCTGCCTCGTAAGCACCTTGAGCGATGCCGAGGGCTTGAGCTGCGATACCGATTCGGCTGTTGTCAAGGGCGTTCATGGCGATGGGGAAGCCGTTGCCGACGCCTTTGATGACGTTTTCAACAGGGACCTTGCAGTCGTTGAGGACCAGCGTGCAGGTGTCGGAGGAACGAATCCCAAGTTTGTCTTCCTTCTTGCCGACCGAAAAACCGTCGTAAGCAGCGTCGACGATGAAGGCCGTGGTGCCACCGTGCTTTTTCACACCGTAATCTGGATGGTCAACGTCTTTGGCAAACAACACCATGAGTTGAGCCTGAGCACCGTTGGTCACCCACATCTTTTCACCGTTCAGGAGGTAATGTGTTCCGTCTTCGGAAAGTTTGGCTTTACACGACATGGCTGCTGCATCGGTACCAGCGCCTGCTTCTGAAAGTGAGTATGCGCCTACTTCGCCTGCTGCAAGGCGGGGGAGGAAGGTTTGTTTCTGGTGTTCATCACCGTGAAGCGCAATGGTCATGGAACAAAGACCGACGTGAACGCAATACATGACGGCAAAGGAAGGATCCACACGAGCGAGTTCTTCGACGATGATTGCCTCTGAAATGTCGTCAACCGGCGAACCTCCGTAGGCTTCGGGAATCGTCACGCCGTGCAATCCGTATTCGAGAAAGGCTTGCCATTCGTCAGAAGGCGGGATTTGGTTTTGGTCGCGGTGCTCAACCGTTGGGGCCAGCACCGTCTCAGCGAAGTCCCTTACCAGTTCACGAATCATTTGTTGCTCGTCGCTTTCACCGAAGTTCATGCCCTCACCAATCCTCCCAACATGAGGACTTTCTTAACCCGTTTGATTGGTAAAAATTACATTTTTTCCCTCAGTCTTCATATACCACCTGTGGAAGCCGCGTCTTGAGGCAGACAACATGGATGACGACATCATTGAATTTGTGATTGCTCAAGACAGGAAATATTCGATGGACCACCTTTGGTTCCAGCAAAAAGACCAGAAACTCATGATCGGCGTGAGCGAGTTCATGCGTGTCGAAATCGGCGATGTGCTGCGAGTTATCCTGCCACAAGCCGAGACCGAGGTCGACGAAGGGGGCAGCCTTTTCTCACTCTGGACTGCTGAAGAAAAAGTCTCGTTGACCTCTCCTTTCTCCGGCGTCATTTCCGACGTGAACGGGGAAGTTGAGATCAACCCCGATTTGGTGAACGATTCCGCCTACAACGACGGGTGGATCATTCTCCTGGAACCTCACGAATTGCAAGTCAATCCCGATGACAAGCAATTCTTGGAGAACCTCATGGAACACGACGAGTACGTCGAGTACCTGGCGGAACTCTGAGACCGCCATCCCGCATTGGACCTTGAGCGAAGGATGATGAACTCAAACCTCAAGCCTCCATCATGACCGACGCCATGGACCAACTCAAGGCTAGTTTGCAATCCGCCCCGGTCATTTGGAAAGGAGACTATCCTTACTTCATCCACCCCGTGACTGACGGCGTTCCACGCATGGACCCCGGCGTCCTTCAAGCCATCACCGAACTGGTCACGGACCGAGTTGACTGGACCAACGTGGATTTGCTCCTCGGTATTGAGGCCATGGGGCTGCCCCTCACCGCTCCATTGAGCGTGTCCACGGGAATTCCTTTGGTCATCGCACGCAAGCGCTCCTACGGCTTGGAAGGAGAAATCGAAATCGACCAATCAACCGGTTATTCGAAGGGCGCCATGTACCTCAACGACCTGCGAGAAGGCGAGCGTATCGCCATCGTTGACGATGTCCTCTCGACAGGTGGTACGCTTGAAGCTGTCATCGAAGGGGTTCGACGAGCAAAGGCGGAGGTCACTGACGTCATTGCCGTCATCGAAAAGGGCGAAGGCCTCAAGCGCCTGCAGGAGCTTTACCCCGAGATACGAATCCAGTCCCTCGTCCGCCTGGTCATGGACGGCGATACCATCGTCCTCTTGGATGATTGAACAACCCCTGAACGAATGGGTGGCTTCATGAGGGAGAGGCCACGCCCTTACGCTGAGGGGAAGCATGGACCTTGACCGCCACGACTTTGAATTGGACGAGTTGATGGAGCGAATCCGCTCCAACGACAATCGTTTGATTGCGCTTCAAGTTCCTGAGGGACTCAAGATGCAAGCGCTTGAAATGATGGACACCATCGAAACCGAAACCAGCGCCCAAGTTGTCCTTGCAGCGGACCCTTGCTATGGCGCCTGCGACCTCGTACACGATAAAATGCAGTTGATGGGCGTTGAATTGGTGGCTCACATGGGTCATTCTCAAATGAACATCGATTCCGGCATGCCCACCCAATTCATCAACGTCACTTATGATGGCGACCCGGAACTCAAACCTGTGCTTCCTTGGCTTGAACAGCACCGGGCGATGGCACAGCAACGCTTGGACCAACAAGGTGAAGCCACAAAGTTGTCTGAAGAAGAGGCACAAGAGAAGTTCATGGATGCTGTGGGCCGTATGGCACCGTTAACCGACACCAAACTCGGCCTTGTCGGTTCCATTCAACACCTTCATCTCCTTCCAGACTTCCACGATCGCCTCGAACAAGCAGGCTTTGATGTGACCGTGCCCGTTGGTGGAGCTCGACTCTCCTTCCCGGGCCAAGTACTCGGATGCAATTACTCAGGCGACGACCCTTCCATTGGCCACTACCTCTTCCTTGGGAGTGGTGATTTCCACCCCATCGGTTTGGTCCTGCACACCGGCAAGCCCCTTGCCATGCTGGACCCTTACACTGGCGAAGCAGAAGAGATGTCCTTGCAGCGCATTGAACGCATCCTCCGTCAGCGTTTTGGCCTCATCATGAGCGTTCAAGACGCCAACTCCTTTGGTATTCTCATCGGCGAAAAACCCGGACAAATGCGACGTACGCTCGCCCTCCGCATGAAGCGCATGCTGGCCAAGCACGGGAAGAAGGGCTACTTGCTGGCTCTCGAGCATGTCGGACCCGAACTCATTGACTTCTATCCCGTTGATGCCTTTGTCAACACTGCTTGCCCGCGTATCGCCATCGATGACGCCGTCAAGTACCGCAAGCCGCTCATCACCCCGTTTGAGCTTGAAGTCGCTCTGGGCGAAAAGAAATGGGAAACCGGATACCAATTCGATGAGATTCCCTGAACCGACTCCAAGAAGCAGGTTTGGAACCTCGGTTTGAGACCACATCTTTTAGAACGGTTGACATCAGCATTCCCTTGATATGGCAGACTATCTTGACCGAATCGGCGCTGGGCTCATCATCGCCCACCCAGAGCGGTTGGATTTTGACTTCGTCCCTGAGGAACTGGTGGGCAGAGAGGAGATTCAGCGTGAATTGGCCTCAAAATTTTCCAACGTAGCGACCCCAGAGGGCGCCGCTAGAGCCGTCATCACCGGCCCCGTTGGAAGTGGCAAAACGGTGCTCGCCAAGACCTTCTGCCGTGACCTTCAACGCCATCTCTCCGGAAAACGAGAGCTCAAGGTGGCTCACATCAATTGTCGAAACGCTTCGACCAGCATGCGAGTAGCGCAACGTATCCTGCATCAGTTTGACCCGGGACATCCGGACCGAGGGCTTTCTCTTGGCGAAATGCTCCTCAGTCTGCGAAAAATGCTCCGTCGAACATCCACGCATCTGATCGTGGTGTTGGACGAGGTCGATCACATGCTGCGTCGTTCGGGCGACGAATTGCTGTATCAACTCCTCCGAATTGACGAAGATCAAGACGGTACCGGCACCTTGTCGTTGATGCTCATCAGCCAAGAGCAGGTCCTTGATGTGCTTGAAACAGCCGTGCTTTCGAAGTTTGGCCAGTCCAATCATTTGCGCATTCAACCTTACACTGTTGATGGATTGGAAGCCATCGCTCGCCAACGGGCGGAATTGGCCCTGGTCCCTGGAACATGGAGCGACGCCACCGTACGATTGCTGGCTGAGCGGGCGGCGGGCAGCGGCGATGCACGAAGAGTCATCGAATACCTCAGCAGCGCCGCAGAGCGTTGTGAGTTCCGACAAGACGGTCATACCGAGCAGGTCATCACGGTTGAAGACATTCACGCCATGAGCGATACGGTGGCCGTCGACACGCAAACACGGCTCGAAGTGGTGGACGACCTTCCGGCTCAAGGCATGCTGGTCTTGTTGGCTATGTGCCGACGACTTCGAACCGAGGAAAGCATGACCATGGGCGATGTCGAACGTCTTTACGCCGTGGTGTGCGAGGAATACGACCAAAAACCAAAGAGTCACACAACGCTTTGGAAATACGCCAAACAAATCGAACGCGAGGGCGTCATCAGCACCCGCGTGGCCACTGTACCCGGCGGGCGTGGCCGCACCACCCATCTGAGCATGCCGCACTTCCTCCCCGCAGACATCGCAAGCCGGCTTGAATTGCTCATACCTAAGCGACTTCGCCGGCGTTGAAGCCCGCAAGCGAGACGATGGGGCTAAATACGGGTCTTGAGTCGGAGAAATCCCGAGAGGTGCTCCTATGGCAGAATTCATCGCAGTGGTCAACGATACAGACCCCAAGAACGGCGGAAAGTCGTACGCCCTGAAAATCACTGGAAACAACCACGCTCAAATGCTCGGAAAGCGCATTGGCGATGTGGTGGACGGCCTCTTCGTTGGCGAAGGCGACAAGACCCTCTCTGGCTACAAACTCGAAATCACGGGTGGCTCGGACAAAACCGGAACCCCCATGCGTCGAGACCTTGAAGGCGGCAACCGCCAATCGATTCTCGTGACTCAATCCACCGGATACAAGGGTGAAGTGGTTGTTCACAAGAAGAAAGGCGGCGACAAGAAGCGTTTCCGATACAAGCCTGATGGCCTTCGCAAGCGACGAAACTTCCGTGGAAACACGGTGACGCAAGACACCCGTCAAATCAATCTCCGAGTGGTTGAGTCTGGAAAGAAGCCGCTCGCCACCATCCTCGGCGCCGAGGGCGAGGAAGCATCGGAGTGAACCCGAGAGGGTAATCGCAGCACATGAGGAGGGGGAAGCATGGCACGAAAGCTTCCCGCTCAACCCGAAGTCAACATTGGCTTGGTCGGCCATGTCGACCACGGAAAGACCACCTTGACACAGGCGCTCTCTGGCGTTTGGACCGACACGCATTCCGAGGAACGAAAGCGAGGCATCTCCATCAAACTCGGCTACGCTGACACGGCCTTCTACAAGGACGACAACGGACGGTTCTACGCCACCGGGAAGCGACCTGATGGTGGTAAAGACGTGGAAAAAGAACTCGAGCGAGTTGTTTCCTTTGTCGATGCGCCCGGCCACGAGACGCTCATGGCCATCATGATCACCGGCGCATCCATCATGGACGGTGCCATGCTGATGGTCGCTGCCAACGAGACCTGTCCACAGCCCCAAACCCGTGAACACCTCATGGCGTTGGAGATTGCTGGTATCAAAAACATCGTCATCGTTCAGAACAAAATCGATCTTGTCTCAAAAGAGCGTGCGATGGAATCGCACGCTGAAATCAAAGCATTCCTGAAGGGAACCATTGCCGAGCAGGCTCCCATCATCCCGGTTTCAGCTCACCACGACGTCAACCTTGACGTGTTGATTGAAGCCATCGAAGCAACCATTCCAACACCTGACCGGTCGGAAGACAAGCGTTCCATCATGCACGTTGCTCGCTCCTTCGACATCAACCGGCCGGGCACACGGCCAGCCAAATTACGAGGCGGTGTCATCGGTGGCAGTATCGTGGAGGGTGAATTTTCCGAAGGCGACGAAATCGTCATTGGACCAGGACGGAAAATAGAGAAGGGCAACAAAGCGACTTGGGAGCCCATCGAAGCCGTTGTCAGCACCATGCAAGGTGGCGGCCTCAACCTCGACACCATGCACGCTGGAGGCCTCTGCGGCATGGCCACGTTCCTCGACCCCTCCATCACAACCTCCGACAACCTGTCCGGCCAGGTCGTCGCTCGCAAGGGTGACCTTCCCGAAGTGCACACCAAGGTTTCCATCAGCGTGAACCTCATGTCACACATGGTGGCAGGAGACGGTCAAGCACCGGAAAAGATTCAGCCGCTTCGAAACAACGAGATGCTCATGCTCAACGTGGCCACGGCCACTTCTGTTGGGACCACGCGAAACGCCGAAAAAGGCCGCACTGACCTCGAATTGCGCCTGCCAATTTGTGCAGATAAAGGCCAACGAATCTCGCTCTCCCGCCGAATCGGTTCCCGCTGGCGCTTGATTGGCTACGGCACCATCGAGTGAGGGTCGCTGATGCAGCATGTGCTCATCGATGCTTGCGGTTGGGTCGCCTGCATGGATGCACAACTGAATGTCCAAGCCGAGATGGAAGCGCTTCTGGGACCTTGCACCTGGGTGTTGTTGCCCAGTGTTGAACGAGAACTTCAGCGCCTCGCCAATGAAATGGGCAAAAAGAAACCTCTCCTCCTCGACCTGCTTCAAAGCAGATCGCTGTACCACGTGGTTGAAGAAAGCGGTCATGCCGATGATGACCTCTTTGCTTGCGCCCAACAAAACCAATGGGCAACCCTCACGGTGGACACCCAACTCAAGCGTCGACTTTACGAAGCAAATCTACGCGTTCTGGAAGTTCGTCAAAACAACCACATGCACTTGGTCGACGCTCTATAGAGCGATTATGGGAGCGTGAATAGAACGTCATCCCCGTGCCCGTCAAGCCATCCAATCTTCACACCTGCATCAATCCAAGCATGAGCATAGTTGATCGCTCCAAAGGCCCGAACAAGGTCCCCCGTGGTCAAGAAATGCTGGGCGTCTGAAGCATAATCATCCGCCATCCTCATCATCGTCGCCAGATGCATGCCCTCCGGGCTTTCAGCCTCCACCAGGGGAGTCGCCTTGGCTCTGGCTCGCCGAGTGATATCGAGGTACGATGCTACGCGTTCAACCGTAAGGGTTTGGAGATCTTCGCTCATTCACCGCCCTCCTTCTGTCGCTTGAGGAGCCGGCGTGCGTCTTCTGCCCGGCCGAGCGCCTCGTAGAGTTCAATGGCCAAGGACAACTTGCCCATATCCTCTGCTTCCTGAGCGCGGAGGAACATTTGACGGCGCTCCTCCCAATTACGAGCCATGGCCGCATCGGCCGCTGCTTTGTAGCGACCCTCACGTTCGGCATCAGCAAGGTGGGGTGCTGTCCATCGACGAACCAATCCGTCTCGAGTAGCGGTAGCCATGGCATCCGGTGTGCACAAGACGAGGAAATCACCCAGGTTCATGCCCTGAGTGAGCGGTGTTTCGCCGCCCTCTTCGTTCGATTCTGTCATGGAAAGGAGGTGTCCTTCAATCCCCAGCACCCACCATCCGTCTCCGGTTCGTACCGCACTCATCGGCTCAACGCTGTCGTATTCCAACCGGTTAAGGGCGTCCCACCCAAACGGATGCGGAATACCCTCCCAAAGACCTCCATCGCTGCTCTGCAGGAGTAAACGCCCATCTGCAAGGGAAGAGCACCAACTCCAAGGACGCTCTTCTAGCCTGCGTTTGCGATCCTCTCCCGTCAGTCGACCACACCAGAGATGTCCTTCAGGGTCTTGCCAAAGAAGGTGCTCTCGGTCCAGCCATCCAATGAGTCGTCGGACGGGCCCGCTTTCCACGCGGCGAATACCTCGGCCGTGTTGTGAGAAGAGATGGATTTCGCCACGACGTCCCGCAAGGGCCCATCCACCTCCGGGTCGTGGCCGGAGGTCACTAAATCCTCCAGGTGCACTGCGGCCCTCGTTCACCATCGAACCATCACCGGTGTTCATCAAAAAGAAACCATGAGCAGCGAGGATGCCCACCGTGCCTTGCGATGCACGAGCTGCATGGACTTTGAACGGAACATCGACAGCCCATCGCGACGAGCCATCTGCCTCGAGAAGTTCCAAACGCAGACCTGAGCTGACCAACAGGCCACCCTCAACGGCTGCGAGGGCGGCAATACGGCCCTGTGCCTGCCATGACCATGCGACGTTCCATGTCATTGGACACCACCTCCATCAAGGGCGCCCCAGGCAATCAATTGGGCCCGTGCGGCTTGAGTAAGCGAAAACTTGCGTGAGCGACCTACCTGCCGGACTTGAAGAATCCCATGTTTCAGTAATCGGTTGCTGATTTGTGAAAGCCTGGCTCTTTTGATGCGGAGGTGTTGAAGCATGGAGGAATCAGAAGGAGAATAATCGCGCTCTTGAGCAATAGCGACCACATAGCCCTCAGAAGGATTCAGGGAGCCTAATACCAACGGATTGAGGCCGTGAATCTCTTTGGGACCCTGACGCTCTTGAAAACGCTCTTCAAAGAAAGCAACCAGAGCCTCGTGGGATGATGCATGAACGGAGGGCTGCATCAAGGCCATCATGGCTTGAAGGGTATCAAGAACGGTGGCTTCCATCGCAGGGGCCTTGTATGAAACATCTTGAGCATCCTCTGGCTCTTCAAAGTCAACATGATGGTCATCAACGATGCTGTCCTCCACCATTCCGACTTCATCGTGGAGCATAACGGCGGATTCTTCTTCGGGAACAGGATCGGCAGGCGATGGAGAAAGTAAATCCCCATCAACCCAGTACTGATTGCCGTCAAAGGAGGCCACCAACTCATGTTGACCTTCATCGTCGTTTTTTCGTTCCTCTGCACCTCGTACGGTGTCCTTACCACGTTGCGCAATCCCCCGGAACATTCCTGAGAGTTGGGTGGTGGATGAGGCAGCGACGGCGTCTGCATCAATGATCGGAGGGTTGAACGGGCTTTCTTGGAGTGGGTCATCTGAATTTTTTTCTTCGTCCAACCGGCCGATGTCCAAATCAAAATTGAAATCGGGGAAGGGGACTTCAGATTCCTCAGGAACCTCCTTGTGAGTCTCGAGCGCTGCTCGTTCCGTCCAAGGCATTGAAGCGTCAATAACATCCGAAAGCGGCTCATCTTGTGCTGGCAGCTCCTCCAAAGACTCCAGCCCGGCATGGCCGAACCCTTGTTCTTCTGGCTGTTCTTGCTCCAACTTCGCACCGTCATCCATCAGTTGGTGAAGCGAATCAGGTTCATCTCTTGGGAAGATCTTCGCCGAGGTATCAACGTACTGTACGGGCAAGCCCTCCGGATTTTGCATTCGTATACCGTCGACCGTATCCCTTAGAACGGTGATGACTTGGGAGGGGAAACCGTCGCAATTTTCGAGGATTTCGGCTGCATCATGCATCGAAAAATCACTGTCCATCACGCCCACGGAGGCCAAACGTTGCCGCACCAAGGAAAGAACATCATTTGCACTGAACGGCATCAACCGTTGGACTTCAAAACCCTCAATTACGGTTTGAGGAAGATGGTGACGTTCTTTGACATCGCAAACCAAAACCAAGAGCGCATTCAGGCGTTCCAGTGACGAATGGGCATCTCGTAGAGCGACCTCCAACACAGACAGGTCGCTGGCCGGGACATCGATGACGATCATGGGGAGCTTGTTTGGATGACTGTACATCTCGTTCACAAGACCGTTGACCAGTTCTGTTCGGTTTTTGGGTGGCTCTCCACCGATCATCTGCCGATAGCACATGCTCAGAAGGGCCGTGGCTGGTGCTTGGGCGGGAAGATGGTCAATGGTGGCTGAAGCGCCAGCGTAGGGCATTAAGCAGCGTGCAAGCGATGTACGACCCGACCCCAGAGGTCCGAGCAACATGACTTTACGGGCCGTGCCTAGTTGGAGATAGGTCTTCAGGCGAGTGAAGACCTCTGCCCTCCCGATGAGTTTTCCTGATTCCCCCGATTCGAGTGGACGGATAGAAAACGGATTCACATTCAAGGACGGTAAGCCGTAAGCATGCGTTTCTCGAACCATG
>MDSZ01200485.1_pt1 | contig 10064 bp, 5 predicted proteins | sample 811201 | NCBI WGS metagenome assembly MDSZ01 (sample SAMN05326647, study PRJNA326480) | marine metagenome | isolation source: seawater | place: Indian Ocean: North | collected 2010 | reverse complement strand
TCCAAAGTCGCCATGGTGTTCGAATATATCGATCTCTCCAGACCCAGTTAAAGGCCAGCAAATATTTTCGTTAGGCTCTTGTACTGGTGGTTCGTTATTTTGTGCCCCTAATATCCACCAAGCTGGAAACATAGACGCCTGACTTTCACCCTGAATCCGTAAACGAGCTGTCCATTTCCCTTTGATAAATTCTTTTCGGTTTTTTGAAGCGATTCGCCCTGCCACATAAGGAGTTTCAGGGTGTTGATTTCCATGTTTATCCATGTTATCACAGACGATATTATCTTCAATGTTTATCAATCTTATTTTTAATGTACCATCACTCACTTCACGTGTGTTATATTGATTATCTGGAACATAACATTGTTTTTCATTGTTAACCCAAATGCGTTGATCTTGCCAATTGTCGTAGTTAAATGAATCAAAATCATCAAAAAAGTCAATATTCCATTCTGAATTACCTTTAACATCATTATTAGCACTAGAGGACTCTAAAACACTGAAATCTGAAAGCAAATAGATTGTAATGATAGTTAAAAAGACTATTAGAATAGATAATATATTTCGTTTTTTCATTAGCAGTGCTTAAATAAATTAAGGCAAGTTATCAAATACCAAAGTTTGTATTGAATGTTTCGGAATGTTAAGTTGTGTTGATTTATCTCCTATTGTGAGAAAGTAGTCAATTGATTCATCTTCTTCATTTAGTGCCACAACAATCAGACTTCCGTCATTGTTCATAAATGCGGTTGTACTAATTTTATTTGATGTAGTTCCAGATGAAACTCTTTTGGCACCAGGGCGAATAAATTTTGAAAAGTGACCAATATAATAGTATGAATTTGTAAATAAAAGCTTCCCTGAAGAAGTGTCGCCATGAACAGGCGCAAAACAAAAATTACCTACATGATTAGGGCCACCATATTCATTTAATAAAATGTTCCAGTCTGTCCATGCAACCGTACCATTATTAAAATCGTTTATCATTGCTTTGGCATATCGTTCAGGGAGTTTTGGGTCCTGTATTCGATTGGTATCAAAACCTTCATTACAACCTTCAGTAAAAATCAATTTCTTGTCTGGGAATGCTGTTGCAACCTTGCCAACATTATTGAACATAGGCTTGCCATCTTTCCAATCCTCATACCAATGAAATCCTGTACCCCATACATATTTATTTGCTACGGGGTCATTTAAAATAACACTTGCCCTATCAAAAAGCAAATCTCTGTTATGGTCCCAGACTATGATTTTCTTGTCCTGTAAGCCTTCACGCTCTAAAGTAGGCCCAAGATGATATTTCAAAAAATCACGTTCTTCTTCTGCAGTATAAATACACGACTCCCACCGCTGAACAGCCATTGGTTCATTTTGTATGGTCATTCCCCAAATAGGAATCCCCTGTTCTTCATAAGCTTTAATGAACTTTGTAAAATAATTTGCCCATGCTGGGTAATATTCTTTTTTTAATTTACCTCCAAACAGCATGTTGTTATTTGTTTTCATAAAGGCAGGCGGACTCCATGGACTGGCATACACTAAAATATCTTTAGGAGCTATTTCTAAAATTCTCTTAGTAAATGGTACTCTATAGTGGAGGTCTCTTTCAATAGAAAATGTTTCTAGGGTTTCGTCTCCTTCTTCTACATAGGTGTAGCTTTCAGAGGAGAAATCACAACTGTGAATAATGGTTCTAGCGAGAGTGTAACCAATCCCCTTTTCCTGAGAAAAGTAGGATTCTAAGAAAATCTCCTGCTGATCTTTATCAAGTTTATAAAACGTTTCTGCTGCTGCATCAGTAAGGGCTGCTCCAATTCCTACAAAAGTTTGAAAAGTGACTTTAGGGTTTACGAAAATCCCAGAATGAATTTCTTTAGGCTGTTGAATAGAGGTAAATATTGGGGCTGTATTGGATCGTGCTAATTTGATATTTGATTGGCTCTCGGTTGTATAGACCTGAAAATTAGATGCGACTTGTATCGAATCATTAGGGCTCGTAAATAAAGACGAAATAATAAAAAATAAAAACATCCGTAAGCTATAAATTGTCTCTTCCGAAGATTGAAATCTCAGATCCATGTGTAAACGAATCGCTACCATAATTGGATCGGATACTGAACTTTAAGAAGCGGAAATTTGGTGAGATTTCATTTAAATTAAAATCATGGCCAGATGCAGCTTCCTCAATTTTCTCAGCTGGAATTTCTCCATCACTATTTTTCGGATCTCCAATATCAAAAGAACCTAACAACTCCCATTCAATTTTATCATTGCTCACAAACAAATCAAATTCCCTGAGATTTTCGGCTTGGTAGTAATATGGCGTTGTTGCATCAGGCCCGTTATACCAATATGCTCGCTGCCAGACCTTAAAACGATTTATTTTTACGGTTTTGTTTAGATCAATTACAATATCAAGAGGCCAGCGCAATACACCTCCATTATCACTACGGTTAATGATAAAATAGCTATTGTCAGAATTCGTTCCAGCAGTATCAACAACATCGTCCCAAAAGTTTACAGTTCTTCCCTCGTAAGCATTTCCATTGATGGAAAGGTTGCTAACTAGCGACCACGTGCTTTTATCAATTTTTTCTTCAAATAAAGGGGTAAATTCTCCAAGTTCTAAAATTGAAGTGGAGTTACCATCAAAATCTTCAACTTTTACTGAGATATTTGTTGGTACTGCAGCTAGCCCACGAATAAATTGAGAGTTTGTTTTTAAGCTTGAAGACAATATGCGGACTTCCTCTTCTCCATCAACTTCAATATAGAAATAAATAAAAACAGTTTTTTCAACCTGATTTTCCCAATACACACGAACTCCTCCTAGGTCTTCTACCAATGATATATTATCAAGAATTTCGTAAATAAAAGAACGTTCTGGAGTAAGTGAGACAATAACGCTATTTGATTCATTTTCGTTTTCATCAACAACACGCAATGATATCTCAACAGGTTCGTCTTCAACCATACCTGAAATTTCAATGTGATTATTGCTTTTACTTGATACTCGAAAAACATCCTCCCCTTGGGCATTTGTGTAATCGGCTCGTACAAATAGAATATCATCATCTTGTGGCAACTCGTATGTAATAATTCCACCGCCGTTTGTAGGTGTGATTGAAACAACTGTTAGCTCTCCTGGAGGGGTTGTATCTCCAATATTGGACTCCTCACATCCCACGAGAATCAGGCCAATTAGAGGCAAAATAGCTCTTAAATTCTTAAAAATTAATTGGATTTTTGAGTATGTTTTCATCACCAATTTGGGTTTTGAATTAGGTTTGGATTTGTTGTTAACTCGCTCGTTTTAATTGGGTGTAGATAATCTCTTGGACTTAAAAAGGATCGAACGCCGACTTGTTTAGTCTGGTAAAACGCAGCCTCTGTACTTTCATCTACAGACCATCCAAAAATAGCAGTATTAAAGTATTTATCTGCAAGTTTCCATCTGCGAATGTCGTTATAGCGGTGCCCCTCAAAGGCAAGCTCGATCATTCGCTCCTGTTGAATGATTTGTCGCAATCCGTCTTTAGTCGTATGCTTGTTTGGTGTTTTTACGATTGTTGCATCACTCCAAATTTCTTCAATGTTTGGAACACTTGCTCGATTGCGAATAATATTAAGCGCGTCATAAACTTCTTGACTTGGTCCATAGGCCTCGTTCATGGCTTCAGCATAGTTGAGATAGAGCTCAGCTAGACGACTATTTGGCCAAGGGTAACGCACAACCTTGTCATAAGTGTCACCCTCTGAGTCTGGATGAACTAATTTTTTTAGAGCATAACCGGTGATTAAATAATCACTTGTTTGCGCAATCCTTCCATGAGTTTGCCCTTTACGCATACGTAGAGTCCAAAGCTCACCCCATGCACGATACTGTCCTGTATCAAATCCAAGAGAAGAATAAAAACGTGGTTCTCGATTTAAATGTAACCGAACTGTTCTATTGTATGGCTTAGCATATTGCTCTTGATCTCTTTCAACACGTACAACCTCATATCGATTATCATAGTCAAAATCTAAATCTTCATCAATTGGAATTCCATTCTTTGAATAAAACAACTCAGCCATACGCAATGATGGAGATATCCATTGCCATGCAGCTTCAACTGATGATGCAGTTGGGTTTTTCATCAATACACCAGATTGTATTCTCCACCAACTGTTTACAGGACTAGAATCACCCCAAATTAACTCTGAATTCCATGGATCAATAATAGAGTACTTCAAATCATACAATGTTCTGTAAAATAAGTTGTCCCTATAATTTGTAGAATCAAAAGTACTTGGAGTATCTGAAAAACTAAACATTGAAATTCCCTGTTCCAATGCAATGCTAATAGCACTCTCAGCTGCAAGGGCTGCAACTTCCCATTTTGCTAAATCTATATTTTGACTGAAAAAAGGATTTCCTTTATGGTCTATAAAATCACTATAAAATTCTGAGTTTCCATTAAAAAGAGGGCTCGCTGCATATAGAGTAACTTTGGACTTTAAAGCATGTGCAATGACTTGATCCATTCGACCTAAATCATTGGTTGTCATAACACGTTTTGGTAAATCAATGACTGCATTATCGATAGTTTGTAGGATATACGCAAAAACATCATCAACAGGTTCACGAAAAACACGAAGTTCTTCATCTGAAGAATCTATAGATAAATTGGAGTCCACAATTGGAATTGGTCCATAATGAATAGCTAATAGAAAGTGGTAATACGCTTTGAGAAGCTTGGCTTCGGCAGCCCAACTGTTTTTTTCCTCTTGATCCATATCAACAACACTATCAATGTTATCGATTAATAAGTTGCAACTGCGGATGCCGTCCCATAATGACCCTTGATATTTACCGCCACCGTAGCCACTCCAATAGCTCATGATGGGATCATCTGCATTTTGTTCTCCCTTCATCAGTTTGATTGAGTTTGGCTCTTTTGCAAAGGGCGTCGTGATTTCATCACTAGACAATGCAAAAGTTCCATATAAATCATCGTTTTGCGGAAGGTAACTATAGCAAGTTACAAGCGCTGTGTAGGCCGCATCCTTACGTTCAAACATTAAAGACACTTCTTGCGTTCGGTCTGGTACGATATCCAAATAATCGTTACAACCTAAAAAGCTGAAAATAATCGCTAATCCGAAAATAGGTTTAAATAAATTCTTCATAATTAAAAATTAAGCTGTAATCCAACATTTATTACACGTTGAGGTGGATATCCTAATCCGTTTCCTCCCATCTCACTATCCCATAAATTAAAGGAACTTATATTTAGTAAGTTCAAACCACTTAAATACAACCTTGTATCAACAGAGTTGGTTTTGAACAAAGATTCTGGAAGAGTGAATCCTAACTCAATATTTTTTAAACGAATAAATTCACCACTTGCAAGCCACCATGTTGAATCGTGATTATTGTTATCAACAATTTCAGTCGATAGTCGAGGCCAAAATGCATAGGGATCAGGATTGTTCTCAGTCCAGTTATTATCGGTAACCACACTCAACGCATTGCGTTCATTGATAAATGGAGCAATATCATTTGGATTGATGAAAAATGATGACCGAGCAGCACCCTGAAAAAAGAAAGAGAAATCAATTCCCTTGTATCCCATTGATGCACCAAATCCATAGATTATTTCTGGCACAAATGGATCACCAATAGGAACGCGATCTAATTCATTGATTTTACCGTCTTCATTAACATCTTTGTATTTAATATCTCCAGGAAGATAACTGTTCTGGTTTCCAGACAAACCATTAAATTGTTCAGGTGAATTGTCAATATCTGCTTGATCAACAAATAATCGTTCCGCTATATAACCCCTCGGTTGATTGGTATGATAACCAACAGCGCTTAAATAGTCGTATGGATATTGGGGCTCGTTTCGGATGACAACCTTATTTGTTGCATAAGTAAATGTTCCTCTTGCAGTAATAAAAAATCCATTCGAAAACGATTTATTATAATCTACAGCAACATCAACGCCGCTAGATTTGACTTTACCAGTATTGCTGCTAACGACTGTAGTGAGCCCAGCTGTTTCTGGAAAAACGGGCCGGGATTCATAAATTTTTTCTCGCTTTTCAGTAAAATAATCAACTTGAATCACAAGCGCATTCATTAACTCCAGTTCTAGTCCATAATTAGTTTTTTTGGCAACCTCCCAAGTAACATTGGGGTTAGAGTAGCGGTTGATATTGTAACCATTATAGTAATTCCCATAGTCTTCACCCCAAGCATATCCCCGTCCCCCGTCGTTGAGGCTCACATCAGACAAATAAAAAAATCGATCGCTGGCGGCGGCAATGTTGTCATTTCCAACGAGCCCATAAGTATATTTTAGTTTAAGTAATGAAATTGATGGAAAGGTATTTGCGAAAAAAGATTCGTTAGAAATAATCCAACCCCCGCCAGCAGAAGGGAAAAAACCATATCGATTGTTCTCAGCAAACTTTTCAGATCCATTGTATCCAAAGTTTGCCTCTACAAAATATCTATCGTCATAACCATAAGTTGCTCGCCCAGACAAACCCATATTTCTTGAGGGGAGATTTGCAAGAGCAGACCCACCCGAAATGGTATTTAAGGATTCACTAAAATTAAATACAATTAATCCGCCAACTTGGTGTTTGTCAGCAAATAAACGATCATATTGAGAAACAAACTCATAGTAGTAATTACTATTTACATAGTTATCTGTCTGATTCTCGTTTAAATATTCTGTTCCTTCTTGAACTTGATACAGTTTATTTTCAATTCCTGACTCAGTTTGAACTTCCGAAATACCATAGAAAAAAGGAGTAAAGCTCCGTCTATTTTCAGTGGAAGAGTAACTTTTAATGGCAGCCAATGCACGTAAGGAAAGTCCTTCTGTAATAAAGGTTAAATCTTGTTCGATTTGGACTTGTGACAAGATTGTTGAAGTAAATCGATTTTTGTAGCCTCGAACCATTTCCGCGTAGGGGTTGACAAAACCGCCATTACCTTTGTTTCCAAATAGAGTATGGTTAAACTTTTGATTTGATTCTTCATCAAAGGTGTAGAATTTTGGAAAGTTGACTGGACTTGCCTGTGCAACCATACCGAAAATACCGCCAGCATCAGAGATCGGACCATTGTAACGTTCAAATAATGAATTAAACTTAACAGCAATCTCGGTTGTTTTGGTCAAATTGATATTGATATTAGCCCGAAGATTCGATAGATTAATATCGATGTTATTATTAAAGTTGTTTAGAGGATCAACTTTCAGTAGCCCAGTGTCATTGTTATGAGATGCGGACAGGTAATATTGAGCAACATCACCACCACCATTTACGTTTAAATTTAATTTTCTATTTAAAGTATAATCTTTAAATAATTCATCATACCAATTGATGTTTGGATAGATTTCTGGATCAAGTCCGTTTCGTGTAGATTCAATTTTATTCTTACTAAAAGCCAAAGGCGCTGAGGGTTCTCGTAATCGCAATGCACGATTATAAAGCTCCATATAGTCCACCCCGTCTAAAAACTCAGGAGTTTGTGAGGGTGAAGATTGTGCAACTTCATAACGGAAAGAAACTTTTGCCTTCCCTTTGACACCCTCTTTGGTAGTTACAAGTATCACGCCATTTGCACCCCTTGCTCCGTACAAGGAAGTAGCAGTTGCATCTTTCATGATCGAAAAACTCGCAATATTGTCTGGTTCAACACGAGCAAGGTCATATGAACTTACCTCGAGTCCGTCAATAAGAATGAGAGGGCTATTTGACGTCCCAAATGAAGTAATTCCTCGAACAAAAAATTCTGCATTATCTGCACCTGGCTCACCCGAACGTTGGTATGAAATTACTCCAGCTAAACGCCCTGCAAATGAGGCTGTCAAATTTGAGCTTGGTTGTTTGAGCTCAGCAGGTTTAATTGTATTAATTGAACCAATTACACTGTTTTTCTTTTGTTTTTGAAAGGCAACGACTTGAACTTCCTCAAGACTTTCGACATTTTCATTTAGAATAATATCTAAATACCGACGGCCATTAACTGCAATTGTTTGTGTATCAAATCCTAAGTAAGATATAGTAAGGGAGCTTTCTGGAGATCTTGTGGTTAAAACATAGTTACCATCGAGATTAGAAACAACACCATTGGCTGTATTTTCTTCCACGACAGTTACTCCAGGAAGTGGTGTGCCATTTTCATCAACAATGGTCCCAGAAACTAAATGCCCTTGAGAAAATAAATGTTGAAAATAAAATAAAAAAAAGCATACACTTATAAAGTGGGATTTGTTTTTCATTTAACCTTCAAAAAAATAAATATAAAAAAAACCCACCCGTAAGGATGGGTTTAAATTAAAAATAATACTAGTTGTCTTTGATAAGTTTAATTGAACCTGTTTTATCTCCGGAATTCAATTTAACCAAATAAACCCCTTTATTCAATGCAGTAATATCAATTATAAAATTATTACTATTTGGATTTGAATTTTTTACAACTCTACCAGTTAAATCATAAATTGAGTATTCTTGGATTGTATCAGCAGAATTTATATTAATAAAATCTGATGATGGGTTTGGATATAAATTAACATTTGTAAGTTTTTCAAAATGGCGGCTACTTAAAACAGCATAACTACCAAACTTAACATCGTCTATGTCAAATGTATCAGTTGATTCATCAGCAGGTCTATCAGTTTGAATGTCAAAGAAAATTACTACCCTATCAAAGTTTGTGTTACTTAAAGAGGATGCATTAAAAACTATAGTTTTCCATTCACCAGGAGTGTCATATTCAAAGGTATTATCGTCTCTCCATTCATGGTTAGAATTACCATCTGACGAATCTTCAACCTTAAAAGTTATACTAGAATTTCGAGAACCTCTAATCTTCATAGAAAAAGCTCTGTCCTGAGTTGATAAATCAAAAGGATTATCAAATGTTTTTTGAATGTTTGACCACCAATCATTGTTAGTTAGAGATGCAGTTCCATAACCATTAGCTTCAGCAAAAGTAGTTGCTCCTGCAGCTGCTGTAAAACCTGATGCAGTTTCAAAATCAACAGTGAATTCTGAGATTGGATCAGCAGGCGCTGGAATAACAGCCCCGTTTTCGTATGTAATATTGTCAATGTAAATTGTTAAAGGTTGGTCACCAGTTAGATATGGTGCTGATGGATCTCCACCTCCCCAATGGAAAAAAGCAATCTTATTAAATTCACTTCCAGTGAGTTGCGGAATACGATTGCAATTACCTCCATTTTTGTTATCACAATTTGATAAATCTACAGTTATATTTTCCCATCCGGTACCAGATGTGGGAAATCCTTTTTCGACGTTGTTGTCATTTCCGGGAGCTTCAAGTTTAAGCATATATCCATAAGATTTTCCCTCAGTAACCATATCTGCAGTAGGAGGTTGGTCTGTCCATATATCGAAAGAAACTGAAGACGCAATAGCAGTATAGCTAAGACTTGGTAAAGTAACTCCTGCTACATTATTCCAAGCATCCCACCAATTTGTAAATGGACCATCTCCAACAACGAATTTTAAAACCTTATTAGAGGCATCAGTAGGATCCACAACAATAGATACCTCATCAGCTTCTCCACCAACAATGAGATCTGCCGATGAAATAAACGAATCATCTTCAAAAGTAATAACAGAATTTTGAGCGTTAGCTATAAAAATTCCTAAAATAAAAAGTATATATTTTTTCATATGTATAAATTTAAACCCCCAAAAATAATTTATTTAAATATAAAATCTACTATTTTTTGGTTTTTTGTTAATTATAAACATTTTGATTCTAAATGAATTCGTAAAAAAAGTAACAAAAAAATTTAACCATCAAAATTTAGAAATCAATAATTCAATCTTATATAACTTATTCTCTAGATATTACGATTAAAAGATTAAACAAAAAAACCAATTATAATAGTAAGTTTAATGATTATATTTAATTGATTATTAATCTTTTTACATCAATAATATTGTTTTTGTTGTCTAATATTTTGATAAGATATAGGCCATTTGAAAGCAATGAAATATCAATCTCACTAGAATTAGAAATAATTAAT
>MDSZ01105769.1_pt1 | contig 10064 bp, 4 predicted proteins | sample 811201 | NCBI WGS metagenome assembly MDSZ01 (sample SAMN05326647, study PRJNA326480) | marine metagenome | isolation source: seawater | place: Indian Ocean: North | collected 2010 | reverse complement strand
ATATATTTATTAGACGACAAGCTATTATCACGGACCGCTCTCACTTCTTCTCCACTGTTGGTCATGTAGTAGTTTTATAAAGCATCTTTATTACTTGAATGGTTTTTAGTAGTTGAATGCTATGAGGATTAATTTCTTCTTTTATTTTATAATTCCTCGTAATAATAAAGAAGTTAATATATTATTTTTTAGTACTAATATAAATAATAAGTATTTTTTTTTTAATAAAAACAAAAAAATATTAATATACAGTTACAGTGTAATATAATAATAAATAAAATAAAAAAATAATAATTACCACAGTTGTTTGAGTTACCAGTATTAAAAAATTATTACTACTACCCTTCTTTATCTTCTTCTTCTCTTCTTCTTTCTTCTTCTTTTTTTTTGTATTTGCGTTTTTTTCGCTTCATAATGTATTCGCGCCGAAACTAACTTCGTCCTCTTTCCAGCGCAAGGAAGCTTTTTTAGAATGCTACCATCACCATGCCCAGATTATCTTTGCTGTTTCAACTTTTGATCAGCTTGGTATTTCATCAGCTATGTTTTCGCACGAAACGGGCAGGCGTCTTGGGGATGAATTGTAACGAAACCAAAGGAGCAGCTAAAGAGTGTCTGTCCTTGACTCCACTTTCTCCGTTGTCTTTCATTTCTGACGACGCTTATCGATATGACCAATCATCTGTCCTAAACGGCAGCTCAATATATATTTTCGGGGGCAGCGGCATTGCAGCAAATCCAAATAAAGGGAGTCCAAATGACTATATTCGTTTACAAATTGTAAAATTAGACGAGAATTCCGGGGCTATCGAATATAACCTCAACAAAACGGTCATGCCTTATGGTGTTCAAGATCACGCTAGCATCGTATACAAAAATTCTGTGTATATATTCGGGGGAATTTTAAGTGATGCATCATATACGAATAAGTTGTATGAAATGCGCTCATACCCGCCTGTCGGTAACTTTATTATTCCTGGTGTTGTGCGACCGACGGCAAGAGCTGGTCACTCTGCTATTTTGCACAATCACAAAATTGTCATTTTCGGTGGGAGGACCAGTTCAAATGTTGCTTTGAACGATGTTATGTACTTTGACTTAAAAGAGACATATGATGCTAGGGCTAACATGACAGAGTGGCTAGCGCTGCGGCTAAATTGGACCATTAGTGAACCAGGACCAGGATCAAATATTCCCCCTGCTCGATATGATCATGCTTCTCTAAAATATAATGAAAAAATGTATATTTTTGGGGGTGCCAACAATGATCCTGGTAATATGTTTTCTCAAGTATATGATGATCTTTACTCGTTAAATATGGATAATTGGGTTTGGGAAAAGATTACGACAAGAGGCAGTCCTGGGAAGCGACATAGGCACACTGTCGTTTTATTCCAATCGACCATGATAGCATATGGAGGCTTATTGTTTACTGGTAGAAACTCTTTGGATGTGGCGACGAATAGCATGGTGATCATAGATTTGGAATCGGGTAATGGTATACATAGTTGGAAAAGTGTAAGTTGGGACTACATAAATGCAAGCGAGCCTTTGAGCAACAATCCCAGATATCCGAAGTTATCGTATGGTCATTCATCGGTTATATACAAAGATCGCTTTCTACGCATATTTGGAAACGGCCAAGGAAGCTTTTCATACAACGATATACAGTTTATATCGTTGTGCGCCTGCAGCCTATGTCAGAGAGGTAAATTCAAAAATAATGTTACAAATAAATGTGAAGCATGCGCGAATGGTAAGGCTAATGCCATTTATGGAGCCACATCGTGTTATAACTGTCTTCCTGGTTTCCATTCGAACGAAAAGATCCATGATGGTGCGTATTGTATGCCTTGTGGACAAGGAAAATTTTCGAGGGATATGGCATCGGCGACATGTAATGTCTGTGGCGAAGGGCAATATTCTGACATGCTTAACAGCACCAGTTGTAAAGCGTGTTTGAGTGGGAAGTATAATGAAAAAGTGGGACAAAACAGTTGTAAGCCGTGCTCATTAGGAAAGCACAATCCGCTTAATCTATCAACAAGTATCCAGGCGTGTCTCGAGTGCCTCCCGGGATATTACCAAGATTCTGAAGGCTCCGTTGTGTGTAAAAGTTGTCCACAGGGTTCTTTTTCAGTAAAAGGGTCCTTTTACTTCAGCAATTGTAAATACTGTCCTCAACGGAAATTTTGCATTGCATCATTAGGTCAATGCTATGGTAATAGAGATGAAAATACGCATTGTTTACATTGCAAGTCAGGTATGTATAAAAGCTTTCTTGGACTTTGCAAATCTTGTGAGCATACTTTCCCTGTTATGGTTGAAATTCTTACTTCGCTTTGGTGCGTTTTCAATGTTTTCCTGGTATTTGCTTTGGTTCAAGCTAATGATATGGGCTGGTTGCGTAGCGATAGTGGTCTGAAAACTGAATTGGATGTAAGACAAAGCTCAAAGAGCAATAAGTTGCATGGTATTTTTTTTTCTTGGGTTAGGCATTTTCAAGCTTTATATCTTTTCCTAGTAATATTTGAGATTCCAAAAGACCGCGAAACTGCTGCTTTTAACAACTTGTTCAATTTATACATGCCTCTTTATAGTTTAAGTGTGTCCAAATACACGACCTACACTGCTACTTTTTTACAGTGCAATTTGAACATGTCCTCGAAAGCCTTAATGCTAATTGATGTGATTTTTGGCGTAGTAATGCTGATAATTCCGCCACTATTTGTTTTACTGATGATTTTTGTGAATCATTGTTGTTGCCGGTATCACCTCGATGCTTTGAAAACTATCGAGAAAAAGACCATATGCTTAATGAATGGAATAATTACTGGTATAATAACTACGTACTTTTTCCCTGCAGCTTTGATGGTTGTATCTCTTTTAACGCGATGCAATGCCGCAATGGGTGAAAATAAATATATCTTAGAATTGGATGGTGGCCACTGTATATGGAACTTTCATAAACCGATATCAGCCAACTTCAACATAGTAAAACACATGGCAACTTCGGGTAATGAAAGTAATGGCTATAACAACAATTTCGTTTGGTGGTTTGTGTTCTTAATATCTTGCTGCATTTACTTGGTGTTTTATATTGTGGAGCTGGTGCTGTTTCATTGGAAATGCCACGGCAAAAGGACAGGGCCACTTTGTAAGAAAACGGTGGCTACCAAAAAATGCTATAAAACGTTGGATGACTTAAAGTTTCTGTTTGCAAAGCCGCCACGTCCCAGGGATCCTCTTGAGGACGTGACGCTACTTGTCATTGTTGCAACAGACCAAGCCACATCAATTGCTACTACCAAACTCATTATATTCATTGCAGTTTTGCTTATTCGAACTTGTGTATTCTTAAGATTGAAATGGAATCAAAGGCAGGCCGGAGACTCACAAATTACGATTGGCACTATTTCGCCCATGTTTTTGCAAATTCTTCAACTTGGTGTATGCGCAATTTATATAGTAAGAGAATACAACAATGGCTTTGATGGGTACAATAAGCAAACGGATTTAAAGAATGATTTGTATACCGAGACTACTGACGTAATCTATTTCGTAGCGTTCTTGGCATTTCCAATCCATATTACCTTATATCTATGCTCGAAGTGGTATTATTGTCAAACAAAGATCAAGTCAAGAAGTCCAGATTTAGTATTTCAACCCAAAAGATGGATACCGTTTTTCGGATTATACATCATCTGCATAGTTTGTATGCTACCAACACTTTGCATATGTCTCTCTTTGCATGTTATTAGTTTCATACTTAGGGCATTATTACGCGTGTTTAAATCATGTCTAGCGTTTGTTGTGAAATTGCGCGAAGAACTATCAACGCATGAAGTCTGTACACGAACCATTAAAGATCTTCAACTACACTTATACAGTCTTCGGAACACAATGGTTTTCTTATACTATATGTTCGCTACATCGTGCCAAGCTTGCGAAGTAATTTTTGGTGTTCGGTATTATACTGATGAGGATTATGCCGCAGAAAAATTGTGGAAGAAACATATGGGACGCAAACATAAAGTGTTCCCTAATTCCATTGAAATTTCTGTGGACGGGAACGATTCAAGTATAAAAAGGCCAAAGGAAAAACATTGCTTAAATGCTGAAGGTCGTGTAGATATTGTAAAAAGAGATCTGATCTCCACCCATGTCGAATTCGAACAAATAGACGAAACTGATGGAAAGCGGATTGAGGATCATCCATCATTTTACGGAATTTGGGGGTCGCCGCAACAAAACTCGTAAATTATTAAAATATACAGATAATAACTCTGAAGAATAATTACGCACAGTGGTTGGGTATTGGGGTAACATCGTTTCTAGAGAGAGGTGACTTCTTCATTTTATGATAGGGATAAGTATATTCGACTACCTACTACATATCGTACTATATAATGAATCCAGGCAACGCTTGCCATTTGCCATACGTACATGTATCTCCTCGTTCGTACTAGCTAGCTAATGGAGAAGGTCCAAACTTTGCTTGTGCTCTCATTGCACCAGCTTCACTTGCTAACTAGTCTAGCTAGCACTACGAGGATTGTATTTAATCTTGGCGTCAGAGTTGGACGATGATCTCCTCCACTAAATGGCAGTACCCTGTATTAGCCTATGAGGAGTAATAAGTAAAATAATAACACACAACAAGAAAGATTTTACTTATTACTCCTCATAGGCTAATACTTATTACTCCTCATAGGCTAATACGTACGTATATTAATCATCATTCTTCTCAGTTTTTTTTCTTATTATTATTATTGCTACTACTACACACCGCCGCAGTCATTGATGATTTTAACAAGTCATCATATCAGTTTCTCAACTCAACTCACAACGCTACTTCAGCAAAAGTTCAACGCGATCAAAAAAGTAGAACAACAGGAAAGCTTTGCACTCGTTCGAAACGCCCAATAAAAGCAGCGATGAGACGTTCAAGACTTTCAAGCGGCGAGCAAAAGCAGTCTTCCCTAGTTATTCGAAAGACTGGGTATTTGTACCGGAAAGGTAAAATTATGCGGCAGTGGAAAAAGAAATATTTCGTTTTGGATAACTGGCATTTAAGATATTATCACGATAGCAAGGAAATGCAAGATGGAGCTGCCCCAAATGGCATAATATCACTTGTAAACTGCACTGTTCACGATGGTGGGCTGAGTGACACATTTGGGACAAAAAGGATCCATCTTGCAGACGGACTTGTAGGCAAGGTTCACTGTATGTCTGGGGAAGACGCAAACGATATTGAAGAGTGGATAGCCTGTTTGAAAGATGCCGTAAAACAAAGGAAGAGGCACGATGAACATGATGATGGAAACCTGAATGCATTTGGCAACGAACTAAGACAGCGTAGATCAGATGGGAAATTAAGCTCGTCTTCGCATGAAGCAATATCCCATGCCAGTAGCGGCTTGACGATACATAAGCGTTTTGGGGGAGCAAGCCACGCTACCTCGAAGCTGCCGGCATCGCTAAAAAAGGATGTTAAAGAAAAAGTCGAAGAATTTGCCGGACTTTTAAGAAGGCGCGATGCTTGGCATCTTTTGGCTGTTGAAAATGGTGTTAGAATATCGGCACTGAGAGGCTCAAACACGTACAAAGGTTCGATCGTAGTAAACGCACCGGCTCGAGAAGTCTGCAAATTGTTACTGGACACTAGTTCGCGTGTAGAGTGGGATCCACACTTCTCCGACGCTCATGTATTGGAATCATATGGGGCACGATCACAAGTAGTGCGTCTAGCAGGCAAAATGTCTTGGAGACGACACGATAAATATCAAGCAATTGATGGTGTTGGGACGTTTGTCAATAGTGTTGCGACAGGAGTAATTCTGGGCTTAGGTAGTGCCGGGTCGGCCGTCGTTGCTGACATGTTTGGGTACGAGCCAGTTGCTGGAGCTGTTATTGGTGCGGCCTTTATGGGGGCTTCAACGGGCGGTTATGTCGGGTCGGTTGGTGGGGCTCGAGCACAAGATGGTGCTGCCCGGGGTATATGGTCGATCGGCCCTTTAGCATTAGACGTTGAGAGCATGGCTTACCCAAGAGATCTTATTTTGATGCAACATGGTATTGAATTAGAGCGTGACGTGTTCCTTGTACCGCAATGGTCAACAGATCATCGCGCTGCGCCACGTGGAAGTGGCTTTGTTCGCGCAAAATGTGGACTCAGTGGATTTGCCATCGAAGAGCTTGTTGTTCAGTCTGGAACTGTCTCACAAGTGACCCAAATAGTGGATTTTGACCCATGCGGCTGGATTCCATCTGCACTTAGAAAGATGTCGGCGATGGAACGAATGAGCTGCCTCTCTGGTTTACGAGAATATATTGCCCAAGGAATAGATTCTGATATTTGGGGCTTGCCGCTTACTGACACTTTTTATGACAGTGATGATAACGAAAATACAATTGGTGATACAGGTGATTCTTTGATGGTTTCGGGTGAAATTGAGGAACATACTGACGATAGTAAAACTCCGAACCCGATGACATGGGCAAAATGCCCTACAACGAATATTTTCGAAGTGCGTGGACCTCATTATGTTGATAAGAATCATGAACTATACAAAGTTAAAGTTCCGTCTGAGTTTAGCATGTATGTACCAATTGCCGTAGACATGTTTAAAACGTCTAGCAAGGATAAAGATGTCTATAAAAAATTTCGAAAGCCAAACGGCTTTCAACCTGGACAAACTGGTGGAGTACCAAACAACCTTTGTGTCACTCAAATATTCCCTGATTATCAGCCTTCAATGTTGTCGAGCCAGGATGATGGGCCTAGCCACAACTTGGTCGTGTGGTTCACTCTATCTGATGAAGCGAAGGAAATGCTCACGGGTACAAAATCTCCAACATCAGGAATAGAAATTTTGAAAGATTGGGCACAGCCTGGTGATCCTTTGCATCCACAGTGGAAGACAATAGTGCAAGTAGCAAATCCAGAAGACTTGGACATCGGCATGATGGGTAATAAAATGATCAAACAGTACAATGGAAAACCATTTTTGTCAAATGTCTCGCATTCCGTAGAAAATGATGGAGAAACCATAGCAGTAATATCCGATGTACACACTTTTGGTTACATGCTCAAAAATTTTTATTTCAATCAACAACATGTCGTTCAAAAATCCATAGTTGATATGGCATACGTGATAGAAGGGCGGGAAGGTCGGCATCTTCCGGAGCAAATATTAGCTTGTGTTAGATTGCATAATTTAGACATTAATGTTGCGAAAGACCTATAAAAAGCGTAGGCTGCGTCGCAAAAGATAGTTGTCATATATGTATGCGCACATATATATTGATATGACATACGAGAAGTATCATACGAGTATATATTTTTATTAAAATATTAAATGATAAACGCAAAAGGCTTCAGCATACTTATGTAAACAACAATATCATACTTATAACAAAGTGTCCGTTCCAATTTGAAATATTGTTTAAAAAAATTGTAAAGAACAATATTAGACTTAATCCTTTTCTTTCGGTCCGCACCAATTACATGCAGTCAAAAAGATAGCAAACGCTTGAACTGGGGCCATAGGGTATCGAAAGTCCAAGGCAAAGCGCTTTCCATTATCAGTTTGCTTTCCAAACTGCAAGACGGGAGAATTTTTTGCCTCAGTGGTCTTTCCTTGATTCGTGCCGAAAACAAAGTTCTTCGAGGAAGCAACTTTAATACGTTGTCCATGAAAACTCATGCAAAAACTTTCTACGCGATCGTTCCACTTTGGAAGTTTGCTCATCAGCAAGAGCCTATTCTTGTGCTTATCATCTTGCCAAGTGTTGTTATTTTTACTTTGGTTTTGCTGACTTGGTGGCGCGTCAACTTCATTGTCTCTCGAGTTAGCATCTTTGTCATTACTACGTCCACTATCGCCACTACTACAGATCTCGTCCCAAATTGAAGATCGTTTTTTCTCGGAACTATTCTTCGGTGTTGTCTTTTTTACAATCTGGCGCAGCACATCGGAGCCAGAATCTGACCTTTTTACTCTGATAGGCTGTGCGTCTGGCATTCCAAGAGCTACTAGTGATTGCTTTCTTGCTTTGTCACGTGGAGTGCCAGAGCGAGGACACCAGACGACCCGCGATTTGTCACGGGGATGAACAAATGGTAATTCAACTGCTATGCGTCTGCAAACTGTACCAGCACGTTGTATATGGACAACTTCGTGTTCTATTTCAGCCAATAATTGCCTGTCACCATTTATTGGGCTTTCTGTCCCACACGTAAAACGAGATAAAACACCGTCGCAGAGTTCGCAACTCCGGGAAAAGAGAGTATAGCGTTTCCGTTTAGCATTTAATCGCAAAAGTGCGCACACTGCGTCCATGTTGTACTTAGTACCCCTATCGGTGCCTAATTTAATACCAGCACCTTCCAGTGGTGCATCGCCAACACCTTCTGGGAAGTCATTGTAACAGGATAAATAGATTGTCTGGCCGATTTTTCTGGCTGTCATTAAAATCCTTTTCGACTGTTCCATATACATCTTAAATTCAACCTTATTCTTGCGCACTACATAGCACTTCTGCCATTTTCTCACGTTCATAATTGGGCTTAACAAATCATCCCCTAAAACCTGTCTCGCACTTCCACCTTCCAGCATATCGATGTTGGAGTCGCAGCTGTTGAAGGAGTTAGAAAATGAATTTGTTAAGATGGACAGCGATGGTGTTAGCTCGTGCGCACTCGCCCACCGAGGAGAGACCCGCCTCTTAAAGTTTGGTGTATCGCCAGTTGCGATTTCCAAGCTGCGTTTTTTGCTATGTCCATCCATCACTCATCTAGTATGTTACGAAATAGTGGGTGGGGTGAAGTTTCGAATAATTAAATGATATGGATGTTTTCGGCTGTTAAATGGCCTATGCAGCTTCTGCGTGCGCGCGTTACACGCGTGTCGAAATAAATAGAAGAAGAAGTTGTTGTTGTTGTTCCCTTTATTATTATTAGACACCACTATTTAAATTATTAGTTGTTGCATTCTACTAGCCTCTACTACTTCGTCGAATGATGAACAGCAGTGGACAATAAGAAAACCCAACACTATCCTATCTGGTGCTGGTGGCCGGGACCACTACGAGGTATTCATCATGCCCTCCCTCACTCAATATGATTGCCTTAAGGTAGTCGTCTTTGGCCTTGGAGAAAACTAAAATCAACTCATAGAACAGATGTGGAATTGCCTTTGCTATTAGATAGCTAGTTGTTTGTTGTGAACATAGACTTTGGAGAAACCTTAAAGATAGTTTATCCTTAAGTACGAGATATTAGTAGAATAAAATCACGCCTACCCTATATACGAATAATAAAACTCCCAATCCCGGCGGTTTTAAAAATAGAATGTAATATGTGTTGTGCGAGAACGCAAAATACTGCATCTACAGCTTCACAGCAGTTGCTGATCTAATGCCACAATTTTAAACCGAAAAACTAAACGAAAAGTGAAGATTTACATGAGCACGCTATTTACATTAAGTGGGGACATTAAAAATGGCTTTTCGCCGATTGTCTAAACATCAGAAACCTCATATGCTCAACCACAGGCGCTGCTTTTATGACAAGTATGAGACCAGAGCAAAAACTATGCATGTCACCAGTAGATAGGATAAACTAGTAGTGCGGTTGCCTGCACATACCCAAACTGCTTTTTTTTTATCGTATTTGTAAAAATTTTCGCTCATTGCACAAAGTGTGCCCTTTTCTAGCTTTTCTCCACCTTCTTCTAACATACACGGGGCTATCCATTCAAAGTAGTTGGACCACTGCTCCAAGCAGTTTTCGCAGCACAGCTTACCTGGGCCGAACCGCGGGTCGTTGCAGCATAAGTAAAAGTCTATAGTCGCTTTCACACGTGCTCCATTTTGCTCCGTGCTCCCAGCTGGAAGGCAAGATTGTTTAACCAAATAATCGTATTCTGTATCTTGATCTTCCGACCCTATTTTTGGCAAGCTTCCTTCGCACTCGTCTGCTACTTGTGACATCACGTCGCCAACAAACCACATACATATGACGAAACGAAGTAACCTTACTGCATTTAGCTTCGGGT
>MDSZ01055395.1_pt1 | contig 10064 bp, 9 predicted proteins | sample 811201 | NCBI WGS metagenome assembly MDSZ01 (sample SAMN05326647, study PRJNA326480) | marine metagenome | isolation source: seawater | place: Indian Ocean: North | collected 2010 | reverse complement strand
TGTAGGTTCGTCCAACTCGTGCGTAAAGCAGCTTGAGGTAATCGTAAATTTCTGTAGTGGTACCAACCGTCGATCTAGGGTTTTTACTGCTCACCTTCTGCTGTATCGCCACGGCCGGTGGAATCCCCTTGATGTACTCTACTTTCGGCTTGTCTAATTTTCCTAAGAACTGGCGCGCATAGGAACTGAGACTCTCCACGTAGCGACGTTGACCTTCAGCAAATAAAGTGTCGAAAGCCAGGGAGCTTTTTCCAGATCCACTCACTCCGGTAATTACTACTAACTGATTTCTAGGAATATCTACACTAACTTCTTTAAGGTTGTGTACCGCGGCGCGCTTAATTTCTATGAATTCGGTCATGTGTAATTGGAGTGAAACCACAAATGTAACCTTAAAATGGACCTACAGTTCCGGAGAAATGGATGATTTTGGAATAGTATTTGATTCTTTCCCGTATATTCACAGCAAATAAATGACTTGCCTATAGAGAGACTGCTACGCTAAATCCTTGATGTATGAAACTAGGAAAACTGGAAGACCACGAATTAGTGGCGCAGTACCGTAGCGGAAATGAGCAAGCCTTTGAGGTGTTAATTCGTAGACACCAAAAACGCATTTTCCTGCAGATTTATTCAAAAGTTCAAGACGCAGACGTCGCTGACGACCTGTTTCAGGAAACCTTTATTAAGATTATTCGATCGCTTCGAAAGGACAATTATGAAGAGAAGGGTAAGTTCCTGCCTTGGGCCATCCGCGTAGCAAACAATACTACTTTGGACCACTTCCGCCGCGAGTCACGCAAGAAGGAGTTTAGACCCAGCGGAGAGTTCACGGTATTCGATACGTACGGTGAGGTTGATCAAAGCTATGAGCAGGAGGTGATTGAAGCACAGATCAACGAGGATTTGTACAAGTTGATCAAATTCTTACCTGAGGATCAGCGAAAAGTTTTGGAACTGCGCATCTTTTGCAACTACAGTTTTAAGGAAATTGCAGAAGAGACCGATGTAAGTATTAACACGGCTTTGGGACGCATGCGTTATGCAGTAAGTAACATGCAGAAGTTAATGGTGAAGCATAACATCAGTTTAGAATTTTAAGCAGCTACATACTAAGGTGTTCAGGGCGGCGTTATACCTAAAATCACAAACGAAGCCCATGGGAAAAACTTTACCTTATGAACATCTGGAGGTAGGAGCCTCTGAAAAAAGTATCCAAAACATCTTGGCCTTCTCTAAAGCCACAAAGCAATTGAAGTTCAAGCATTCACCAGAACAACTTAGTGAACTATTCAAAAACTAAAAAAGCCCGCGACTGCGGGCTTTTTTAATGCTTCTGTGCTTGATTAATTCGCAACATCAGAGAAGAATTTCAAACGCGCCAAACGCAACTCGTCTTCTTCGTATTCGTCGCCAAACTCTTCGGTAAGCTCCTCAAGGGAACCTTCTTCACAATCCTCGGTCAAAAAGTCGAACAACTCCTCAATGCTGTCTTCATCGAGAATGTCTTCGAGGTAGTAATCAATATTGAGTTTTGTCCCGCTTGTTACGATGCGTTCCATTTCTTCGAGAAGCTGGTCCATCTTAAGGCCCTTGGCTTTTGCGATATCCTCGAACGGCAATTTGCGGTCGGTACTTTGAATAATGTACACTTTCAAAGCGCTCTTATTTGCAACGGATTTGAACACCATGTCTTGTGGACGGTCAATATCATTCTCTTCCACATATTTTTCGATGGCCTCAACCATTTTGGCGCCGAACTTACGTGCTTTCCCTTCACCTACACCTTGGATGTTTTTCAATTCATCGAGGTTACACGGATAAATAGTCGCCATTTCGCTTAAGGAATTTTCGCTGAATACGGCGTAGGGTGGGACTCCTTTTGCATTTCCGATCTTCTTTCTGAGATCCTTGAGTATGCTGAACAGCTGCTTATCAACGGCTACTACTTTGGTAGGAGCACTTGCCGCTGAGTTAAGCATGTAATAATCCAATTCTTTTCTAACTCGAAATGCCTTGGGCAGTTTGCCTGAAGCAGCTTTCTCTGAAATTTGAATGGTGCCGTAGGCATCTATATTTTTATAGAGGTAATGACGAATGATACCTTGCCGGATTACCGCGCGCAGATGTACTTCGCTTTTATCTTTTTGCTTGCCCCAGGTTGGTAAGCTCATGGCATCGTTCTTTACGAGTACTGCTGAGCTCTGTCCCCGAAGAATATTGATAAGTTCCGTGGTTTTAAATTTGCCGTGTGTTTCTTTCACCGCTGCTATTACATCTAGTAATTCTTCTGAAGCCTCGACCTTTTCTTTAGGATGGCGACAATTGTCGCACATTTTATCACAGTCGTCTTCGTGGAAGTCCTCGCCAAAATAGTGGAGAATGGCTCGACGACGACAGGTGGCGGCTTCTGCGTATCCGGTCGCTTCTTCTAACAGTTGTCGACCAATTTCTTGCTCGCTTACATTCTTTTTATTTAGAAATTTCTGTAGGCGCTCAATATCCTTGATGTCAAAGTAGGTGATACAAGATCCTTCACCGCCATCACGTCCTGCTCTACCAGTTTCTTGGTAGTAACTTTCTAGAGACTTCGGCATGTCGTAATGCAATACAAAGCGCACGTCTGGCTTATCGATCCCCATACCGAATGCGATAGTTGCTACAATGACGTCACAATCTTCATTGAGGAAGGCATCTTGGTGCTTCACTCGCTTGCTAGCTTCCAGTCCCGCATGGTAGGGCAGGGCATTGATGCCGTTCACTTGTAGTTGCTCGGCAAGGTCCTCAACCTTTTGACGGGACAAACAATAGACGATAGCGCTTTTGCCTTGGTTGGCCTGGAGCAGTTTGGTGATGTCTCTGTCTATATCGCGTTTTGGGCGTACCTCATAGTAGAGATTTGGGCGGTTAAAGCTGGATAAAAACACTTTCGGGTCTTCCATACCCAATGTTTTCATAATGTCTGCTTGCACTTTCGGTGTCGCTGTTGCAGTTAGTGCGATGATAGGTTTTCTTCCCAACGCTTGAACGCTTTGCTTAATCGTTCTATAATCTGGGCGGAAATCATGACCCCACTCAGAAATACAGTGGGCTTCATCAATGGCAAAAAAGCTTATCTCTATCGATTTCAGCAGTTCTATGTTGGCCGATTTGTTTAAGCTCTCAGGTGCTACGAACAACAATTTAGTGAGCCCTGATTTCAGGTCCGTATGTACCTGTTCCAATTGGCCCTTGGTCAATGAGCTGTTTAAAACGTGTGCTATACCGTCCTGTTCGCTGTGCCCACGTATCGCATCAACCTGATTTTTCATCAGTGCAATGAGTGGGCTTACAATAATGGCCGTGCCTTCACTTGCGAGGGCGGGAAGCTGGTAACAAAGGCTTTTACCCCCACCGGTAGGCATAATCACGAACGTATCCTTACCTGATGCAAGGCTTTCAATGATGGCTTTCTGGTTTCCTTTAAAATCGCTAAAACCAAAAAACTGCTTTAGGTGATGTTCCCAATGATTCGAGGACATGTGCTCTGCGATGTATTTGTTCTTCCCTAAAAGATACGGGATTTAATCAAGGATTGTGAAGGTACATCAGAATGTTTTTCGGATTTTTGACCACAATTCTGTGTTATCAACATGAGTAGCGATAAAAACAACATGAGCTTTTTGGATCACCTCGGTGAGCTGCGTTGGCATCTAATGCGCGCTTCCATAGCCATTGTGGTTTTCGCTGTGGTCGCCTTCCTTTCGAAGGAAATCATCTTTGATACCATTATTTTCGGTCCTAAACAGATGGATTTTCCGACCTACACCTTTTTCTGCTGGCTTTCTGGCTTTGTAGGGGGTGAAGTATTCTGTTTTGACGAGATGCCTTTCGAGTTGTTGAATATGCGAATGAGTGGCCAATTCCAGATGCACCTTTGGGTCTCATTGGTCGCGGGTATCATCATAGCGTTCCCTTACGTGTTCTGGGAAATCTGGCGTTTCATCCAACCGGGCCTTCACGAGAACGAGCGCAAAAATTCGCGTGGGGTAATCTTATTTACCACGGTTCTTTTCATCCTTGGAGTGCTCTTTGGCTATTATATAATTGTTCCCTTGAGTGTCCAATTCTTAGGCACCTACACCGTTTCCTCAGAAATCTTTAACCGCATTGATCTTACTTCGTATATCAGTATGGTGAGTTCGGTGACGTTGGCTACGGGTATTCTGTTCCAACTTCCTATTGTGGTATACTTCCTGAGCAAAATTGGCGTTGTAACTCCAGAACTATTGAAAACCTACCGCAGGCATGCCATCGTGGGTATTTTGTTGCTTAGCGCAATCATTACCCCGCCTGATATTGCCTCGCAAATCTTAGTGACCCTACCCGTGCTTATCTTGTACCAGATCAGCATCATGGTAAGCCGCAGAATCATTAAGAACAAGGCTAAAGTGAAGACGTCTTAAGTGAAGTTAGAAGCACAACATATCGTAAAAAAATACCGCTCTCGCACCGTGGTCAACGACGTGAGTTTTGAGGTAAATCAAGGCGAGATTGTAGGGTTGCTTGGTCCAAATGGAGCAGGAAAGACCACGAGCTTCTACACGGTGGTTGGACTCATCCGACCATTTAGCGGTCAAATTTTGCTCGACGGTACGCCTATCCAAAAGCTGCCAATGTACAAACGTGCGCAGATGGGTATTGGTTATTTGGCCCAGGAGGCATCGGTATTCCGCAAGCTCAGCATAGAAGATAATATCCTTGGTGTTTTGGAAATGGCGGGCTTGAATGCGCAAGAGCGCAACGAGCGTCTTGAAGAGTTGCTCGATGAATTCGGGTTGCAGCACATCCGTAAAACTCGGGGCGATTTACTCAGTGGTGGGGAACGCCGCCGCACGGAAATCGCGCGTGCCTTAGCCACCAAGCCAAAGTTCATCTTGTTGGATGAGCCCTTTGCGGGAGTAGACCCAATCGCGGTAGAAGATATTCAGATGATTGTGGCCAATTTGAAGAAGAAAAACATCGGTATCCTGATTACCGATCACAATGTTCAAGAGACCTTGGCCATCACGGATCGCACATATTTGATGTTCGAGGGCCGAATTCTAAAAAGTGGTACCGCAGAAGAATTGGCTGCAGATGAGCAGGTAAGACGCGTGTACCTCGGTCAGAATTTTGAACTCAGAGCACGTAAGTAACCCTTTACTCTCTTAAGTAGTGGAGGCTTCGGAACACGAGGCGCTCGCCCTTCATACCCTTTCAAAATTCCAGCAAAACGTTCTATCGCCTGATTGTAGAGCGGTAGGTCGTATTCGTTCATGCTTTCCCAAACGGCCTTTGCGGCAACTTTCTTTTTCTTACCGCCACTGTTGTGGTGCTCCACAAGGGTGTTCTTCCAGCCAAACTGCTCGCCAAAGTAGGCGATAGATGCTGCATAGTGTTCAGTGAAGCCAACGGCGTCCAATCGGTCAAAATTGGCCAATGCTTTTTCCAATACGTCTTTATCCTCTAAAAACTCCTTTTGGTTCAAATAGCCGCTCATAAATGCCGTCTGGCGATTGTTGCTCTGCACTAGTTTCGTGAAATCTTCAGGACTGTCGATTCCTTCCATGAGCTGTGCATGCTTTTCATTCATGCGCTTACTGTAGTGGTTGTAGTGACTCATTGAGCGCGCGATAGGCTCTCGGAAAAGTGTAACTACTGTGGCATTTGATTCGGCTATTACCGGACGTAAGGGAAAATGACCGTAGATGCATTTGACCTTGGGGTCGTTTAGGGCGGATGCGAGCTGCTCGTCCAAATCCTTATGGCTGTAAATGGCCCTACGCTCGGTTTCCTTGTAGTTGTCTTCCAACAATAATCGCAAGGATGTCCCGGCAGTTTTTGGGATGTGGATAAAAACGAGTTTCTTTGGGTTACGCATCGGAGCCGAAAATACATGTTTCTACCCAAAATCAAGCAACCCGTCTTCATACTAGGCATGCACCGCAGTGGGACCACTATGGTGACTCGCGCTTTGGGCGAGGCCGGCGTTCACGTAGGAACCATTCTCGATCACAACTCCGAAGCGCTCTACGGCATAGATATTAATGACCGCATTCTGGAAACTGCCGGTGGTAATTGGTGGTCGCCGCCTGGACTTGAATCGGTTTTAGATGCTGCTTCAAATTTTCAGTCTAAGCTTACCGAGCTTGATATTTATGGCACGCATCTTAAACATCCTTCAGGCCGCCGTCTTTCTTTAGCGCTAGCACATAGCGGACCATGGGCTGTAAAAGACCCTCGACTCTGCTTCACCTTGCCTTGGTGGCTTGCCCGCTTTCCGAAGGCGAAGGTTATCTGGGTACTCCGCGATGAAGAGGAGATCGTTCAAAGCTTGCTTCGGCGCCAACGCGTGGAAGGGGAAGCCTTTAGTGATCTTACTGAAGAAACGGCTCGCGAGCTGGTGCGTGCGTATAACGAAGCGGCCACCACGAACATAAAGAACAGTGGAGTAGAGGTCCGCATGGTCCAATACAAAGATTTAGTCTCCACGGATATCGATACTCAACGTAAAAGTTGGTTCTCTCTGTACCAGTTCTGCAAAGTCCGTCCAGGGAAGATGGAAGGCTTCGCAAGGCGAAGTCCAAAATCGGCCACAACGACCTCCTCAAAACCTTTAGCAGCATTGCCTACGAATGGTCCTTTGGTGAGTGTCATAGTGCCTAATTACAATCATGCTGCTTTCTTAGATCAGCGCTTGGAAAGCATTTCTTCGCAGACTTACACGAATATCGAGGTGTTACTGATGGACGATTGTAGTCCAGACGATAGCCGCAGAGTGCTTGAAAAATGGGCCGCAAAGGACCCCAGGATGACCACGCTGTTCAACGAAGAAAACTCTGGCAGTCCTTTCGCGCAATGGGCCAAAGGAGCCTCTTGGGCCAAGGGCAAGTACCTGTGGATTGCCGAAAGCGACGATTACTGCGATACAGATATGCTTGCGCTTCACGTACAGAGTATGGAGGCCAATGAAAATGCTGTAATTGCCTACAGTCACAGCCATCTCGTGGATGAGAACGGCCAATTCCTGCGGGACTTTAAAGACGATTATGCCTTCATCTTTGGCGATACTGCTAGATGGGCCAAAGACTTCACAAACGAAGGGAAAACCGAGGTGGCCAAACACATGGTCTTTTCCAACACCATCCCTAACGCCAGCGGAATCTTAATGCGCAAAGAAGCCTTCGATAAGGTGGGTGCTCCAGCGACGCATTGGCGCCTTAATGGGGATTGGCTCTTTTACGCCAAGCTTTTGCAATACGGCGATCTCGTCTTTCATGCGCGGCCGCGAAACAAATTCCGCTTTCATTCACAAACACAACGCAGCCGCGCCATCAGCTCCTACAGTGCCTTTGACGAGCTTTTGGAGATGTACACCATCTTCGAGAAGGAGGGCTTTGCACCGCTCGAAACCATCAATGCCGCCCGTGGCCAAGTGGCGATGTGGTGGGCAGCCAATGTGTTCTCCATGGACCGCAGCGCTGAGGTCTGGCGCAACAATCGCAGATTATACAAGGCCTTTAAGAAGTACAAAAAAGGGTTAGGTAGGTATTTGCTCAGAAGTGGTGCCATTAAATTATTGGGTCAATTCTTTATTTACCTAGGTTTGAAAAAGCCAGCCAAGAAACTAGCAGCTCGTCTGTTCCCCAAATCATTCTTTGCACACTAATGAGAATTTCTGTCATCATACCTGCATATAACGCTGCGTCCACGCTGGAGGAATGTCTAAAAAGTGTGGCACGCCAGACTGTTCGACCTTTTGAGGTGATTTTAGTAGACGACGGAAGTACTGACAATACTAGAAGGGTTGCAGCAAAATTTGAAGCCAACCTCGCTTTAAGAATCGTAAGTCAGGCAAATTCAGGCTTGGGAAAAGCTAGGAATGCAGGTATGGCTGCCGCGACAGGTGATGCCTATGCATTTTTGGATGCGGACGATATGTGGTTGCCAGGCAAACTAGAGCAAGGGGTAAAGGGACTTTTAAAGTTTCCAAAGACTCAGTGGTTTTACACACCAATATTGGAGTGGACACCCGATAATGAACAAAGTACGCGCAAGAGAGCCTGCAGCCAGGTCAGTTCGCTGCAGTCCTTTTTGAGTTACAACCCGATTGTTCCTTCAACGATCATTATGCGCAGTGGTTTTGACTACGCTTGGGAAAACGATAGGAACCTCCAGGAAGATGTTGGTGCGCATTTAAGAGTACTTAGCCGTGGCGATTTTCCAAAGATGCTGCCAGAGGCGACGCTGAAGTACCGATTGGATTTCGGTATGACTGCAGATGCGGAAGGGCACGTAAATAAGGTGATGCGCGCAGTGGCTAAGGCTAAAGAGCTCGGTCACATCAGTGAGAAGGAATTTAAACTCTATGAGGTTCGTAAGGCCTATGAATTGGCCCGTACGTACAAGAAGCGTGGCAATACTGAGGCGCAGAAGAAGTGGAAAGCTGAAGCTTTAAACAAGGCGAAAACTACGAGAGTACCGCTAGGACTTTGGTTGCGATTACATGTGAACGTCTAACCAATACGTCATTCCAACGGTCAAAAAAGAGAAGGGGTAATCGTTCAATCCTCGTGTCCAACCGACATGTGTACGTCCAATATGCGTACGTCCAAAATTAACGGTCTGGCCCCACTGCAGCTCCAACATCCTCGGCCAATCACCATCTAGAAAATAACCGGTAAAGGTGCGTAATTGAGCACTCAGGTAAGTCTTGTCTTTATGTAACTGAAGCTTAATGTTTCCGAGGAATCCGTCGTTCTGTGGGTAATCCACCCAATGGGTCTGGTATACTTGAAATCCAGCATCAGTGGTGAGATAGGGTTCCCAATTTCCCCACGAATCAAAGCTCTTCTGGTGCGAAAAGAAAAAGGCATAACCGGGTGCATCGGTAAATCTTGCTTGAGGAAGTGGTCCAGCGGCCGTCTTGGTGTGAAAAGTGAACCACAGGCTTTGCTCATGTTTTGTCCAAAGTCGGGTACTGATATCGATCAAGACATCCCCGGCGAGCACGCCTTCACCGTCCTCGTCTCTAGAAATCCGCAAGTCTCGTACTTCTTCAGACATGCGGTAATATTCAATGCTCTGATGCGTAATATGAATCTGTGTATGGCCTCTGTCCCAATGCAGTTCGTTGTGCAGTGTCAAGAAACTATCGTCTTCGATAAGACTCATCTGTGAGCTACTCTTAAAGTAGCTGCCCATATTGCTGCGTTGAAGCGTAGGGATAGGGATGGCATTTGGGCCGAGGTAGGCATGAGAGTATTTCATGTATTGCGTCCACGGCGTCGCTCCGTCCCAATTGTGAATTTGATTCCACCAATCCATCTGCGCATTGGCACTCAGCTGGGTAAGGAGTAAGAAAAGCAGCAGAACTCGGCGCATTATTCCAGGTCGGTATTAAGCTTCTCACGCAGGTAGAGCAGGTTCGGGTTCTTTTCCACCATGTGCTTGAATTTCTCCTCGGGTAGATAGAGCTTCTTCGTTTGAACGTTCTCGGCCATCTTCACCTCGAAACGAAGGGCGAAGTTGTCCAATTTTTTACGCAACCAAGGGACCAGCTCTTTCTGTTCGTCGTTGAAGTAGCCCTGTTGGATATTGTTATCCACGGTGATTTCCAACGTGTTTTTATCCAAAATCTTAGGTACTTGTGCCTGAAGCATGCTGCGAATAGCGGTTTTAACGTGACGCTGGTTGGTATATTCTTCCAGGGCCAATTTTAATTCGTGCTCCGTATACACGTTCTGCGGACCTTCTGCAGCAGCTGGTATATCGCTCTCATCCTCTCCAGCCGTCGGCTTCGTCGGTTCGTTCTCACTTGCCATTTCCTCCATCATCGCCGTCAGTGATAACCCGCCTTTCTTCTTTCCAGTGGTTCTGCGACGTCTGCCTTCTTTCGGTAGGTCAAAGGCGGCAGCAGGAGAAGCTTCTGGCGGCGGTGACATTGCTGGAGTTTCTGGAACTGCAGTCTCCTCAGGCAAATTAGAATCGCTTACTGTATTGTGTACAGGGGGAGCAGTTTGTGGGGCAGCAGGTGCTGCTTG
>MDSZ01208325.1_pt1 | contig 10065 bp, 12 predicted proteins | sample 811201 | NCBI WGS metagenome assembly MDSZ01 (sample SAMN05326647, study PRJNA326480) | marine metagenome | isolation source: seawater | place: Indian Ocean: North | collected 2010 | reverse complement strand
TAAATAGATTAAATCGCAATAAAAAAGCCCTCATTTGAGGGCTTTTTTTTTTCTTTATAGATTAGGTAAATGTTTTAAATTCTATTTGGAATATTATATAGTTCTAAAAAATAAGAAATATAATGAAACAAAGTATTAAAAAAGTAATCACTCTATTAATTTTTGGGGCTTTCATTAATCCGATTACGACATTGCATGCAGGTGACCAGTTATTTGGGGGTTCTAAAGACAAGGACTCTGAATCAAATGAAAAAGCTGAGCAGTTAATGGTAAAGGATGAGGCTCCTGTTAAAAAGCTTCCAAAGGTTTCGCCACCAATTAGTAGAAATAAAATTGAATCGGTTATCCCTGTAAAACGGCTCCCAGATGGTTGGGTTTTTAGAGATGAGTTATTAGCTCCTTGGGCTACTAGTTTGCCAGCGGTACTAACAATAGTTCCTGACACTACCGTCGAGGTCGTTTATACAGATGAGTCCAGAACAACTAAAGATGGCATAGTCCTTCCAATTAAGAGAGCAACAGTTGAATTTAATTATGTAACACGATTAACAATTGAAAGGATTACATTGGGATTTGTGAATATTGACTATGTTTATAGTACTACTAATAATAGTGACTCGCATTATATTCTAGAAAGTGTTGTAAAGAAAATAAAACTGAAGGATACAGGTTTTCCTCAATTAACCGCTGAAGACGTCATTAAGCACAAGGTCCTAATGGAATATGGAACACCAAAGGAATATGATGGAGTTTGGCATAACTACGGTGATGAAAATTCAATTTTTAGAGTTAGAAAGCTGGATGAAAGAAATGTAAAGGTTGAGGTAGATGGTTTACAAATAGCAGATAAATTAAATAAAGCAATCGAAGATGTATATTCTCAACAGGGTATAGAATATAAAAAGCGTCTAATGATGGATGGAATCGATCTCTAATACATCAAACAAAAATATTTTCTACCTTTTAAGGCCTGGTTTTCCAGGCCTTTTTTTATTTTTTAAATTCTGTTTATCATTTGTATTTGGTTTTGATTATGAACCAATTATTTCAAAAATTGAAATAATTGGACTATCAAAAACTAAATATTCAATTGTTGAACGTGAAATTCATCACAAACCAAATTTCCCAATTGATTCATCACTTGCTGAGCTAGATAGGAATCGTATTTTTAATCTGGGACTTTTTGATGAGGTTAGTTGGAGTGTTGTTCCGATTGAAAATGGCAATGCCATTTTACAATTTAATTTAATAGAGTCTTTGTATAGGCTGCCCCCGGCAATACTTCCGGTATATGATGAAGAAAAGGGATGGTCACTACGAGGATTATATATTATAAAAAATTTTCAAGGCAAAAACAGGAATATTGAACTTGATCTTAGTATTGGAGGGGAGGATAGAGTGCAATTTTCCTTAAGTGATCCTTGGATATTAGGTAATCGGGTTTCTTTATTAATGTACTTGGAAAAAAATTCTTATAATCATTTATTTTTAGATAGAACTAGCAATACAAATTTGTTTAGACTAGATCTAGGTAAGTGGTATGGTGACAGAATTAAATTGAGATTTTCACCTACAATTATGAAGAGTAGTTATTTAAATCAAGTAGATACATTAAAATATGAGTATTTCATTCCAGAAATAAAAATAGAGTATGATAGTAGAGATGTTTTTTGGAACCCTAAAACAGGCATTAGACTAATTAATAAATTCGTTCCTATGGATGGGCAGAATAATTTTTTTATATGGGATCAATCCTATAGTATTTATTTCCCATTATTTAATATCGATAGTGATCTAACGTTAGCAGCAAATGCCAGTATTAAAAAAAAGTGGGGTTTTAAAAATGATATCTGGCTGAATTATTTCGGTAATTCTTTCAATATTAGAGGATGGGATCTTCCTGATGTTGATAAAAAAAATTTAGTAAATCAACCGTATCGATTTGGTCATGAATATATTTTTTCATCAATTGAAATTAGAAAGTTAGTCATACCTAAACATCATTCAAGGCTAGGGTTGTTAAATGGTTTAAGTATTGTTGGGTTTTTTGATGGGGGATACATATCTCACAGCTGGTCAGAAATTAAAGACAGTAAATTGATAGGTGGTGTCGGTGTGGGAATACGAATACCTATACCAATATTAGAATCAATTCGTATAGATTTGGGCTGGGGTCTAAGAAATAATTACTTTAGAAAAAATCCAGTATTACATTTTGCAATTAAGCAAAAGTTTTAACTTTATTATTTGATAGTTTTTTTTCTTTCAAACCTAATTAACTCTTGTTTTAATTTTTCTCCGCCTCCATAGCCACCTGATTTTCCATTAGAAAGTATTATTCTATGACATGGGATCACAACTGGTATTGGGTTAGCTGCATTAGCATTTGCTACTGCACGATAGGCCTTAGAGTTATCTATTTTATTTGCAATATGTTTATATGAGACTGTTTCACCATAAGGTATTTTGTAAACTTCATTAAGTACTTTCTTATAAAATGAAGAGATTTCAAGCTCATACTCAATATCAAAATTTATTAAATCACCCAAAAAGTAGTGATTTAATTGATCAATAATTTTATTCACAAATGGTGAACGATTATTTGAACTAGTTATAGTTAGTCTTAGTGAGTTTAATCTATTTGGTAAAATAACTCTTTTGAGCTTGGTACTAGTTGCTAAGATTCCAAATTTTCCAAATTTGGTGTCTAAAATAGAGAACTGTTCCAAAACAATTCTTTAAAACTTTTAAACTATGACTTAGGTTGCATATAGACTACAATCAAGCTTGCTACAAAAATACTAGAATATGTTCCTACAAGTACTCCAATGATTAAAGCAAAAGAAAAATAATGTATCACTTCACCACCAAACAGATAAAGTGTAATCACAACCAGTAAGGTTGTTAATGATGTTACGATTGTACGACTTAGTGATTCGTTTATACTCTTGTTGACAGTTGAGGCTACTGGATCTTTCTTTCTTGTTTTCATGTTCTCTCTTATTCTGTCAAAAATAACAATTGTATCATTTAGGGAATATCCAACAATTGTTAAAAAGGCAGCAACAATAGATAATGATATCTCATAGCCTAAAATTGAAAATATTCCAAGGGTAATAATTACATCATGCGTAATAGCCGCAATTGCCCCAATAGCATATATAAATTCAAATCTAAAGGATATGTATATCAAAATCAAAGTAATTGCGTATAATATAGCCATTACCGCTTTGCCACTAAGCTCAGATCCTATTTTTGGTCCTACTTTATCAATCGAAAGTATGAAATCATCTTTATTTTCTGGAATTGAATTAGGATAAATATTTTTAAGGGCATCAATAAAAATTTGCGAAAAATTTTCTGGTTCATCTTTCATATTCGCTATCCTAATTGATACATTTGATTTATTGCCAAAATGTTTGATTTCCGATGTGCTAAAGTCAAATGTTTGGCCATTAATATTCACATTCTTTAATTGATTGCGAAATTTATTTATGTTTACCGATTCTGTGTATTGTACAGATATTAAAGTTCCACCTTTAAAATCAATACTTAACTTTGGACCATTATTGATTATAAGAGAGAATATCCCTGCCAATAATAACGCACCTGATAAAAGGATAGTAAACCTAGAGTTATTAATGAAGTCAATTTTTGAGTCTTTTATAATTTGCATCTATATACTAATATTTTTAATTGGTTTTTTTGTTATTGTGTAAAAAATGGTTCGTGTTACATAAACCGCGGTAAACATACTAATTAAGATCCCCCAAAACAGAACTGTTGCAAAACCTTTTATAGGTCCAGTACCAAACTGATACAAAACTAAGGCAGCAATTACAGTAGTTAGGTTTGCATCAATAATTGTTGTAATTGCTCTATTATATCCTCCCTCAATAGCAGATTTTGGAGTTTTACCTTTTTTCAGTTCTTCTCTAATTCTTTCAAAAATAATAACATTAGCATCTATGCACATCCCGACAGTAAGTATGAGTCCTGCAATACCAGGAAGCGTTAATGTTGCACCTAATGATGCTAAAACAGCAAGAATTAACACGATATTCCAAACTAAAGCTAAATTGGCAATTCCGCCAGAAAGCTTGTAGTAGAAAAGCATGAAAACGAAAACGATTGCCAAACCAATTAATATAGATTTTTGACCTTTTGCGATGGAGTCGGCACCTAAACTTGGCCCGACCGTTCTTTCTTCAATTATTTCAACAGGAGCTGGAAGCGCACCGGCTCTCAGTATTATTGCAATATCTTTTGCTTCATTCATATCCTCGAAACCTTCAATTTGTGTTCTCCCTCCAGGAATTTTCTCTCTTATGTTTGGAGCCATATGGACCTTACGGTCTAGTACAATAGCAATTCTCTCTCCAATATTTGCACCTGTTACTCTGGACCATGTTTTTGCGCCTTCACTATTCATGTCTAATGATACTATAGGCAAGCCAGCATTTCCACCACCTAAACTACCAAGACTTGCTTTGGCCTTTTCTACCACTCCTCCAGTCAGCTCAGGTTTATCTTCAATAAAATACAGTCGGAAATACTCACCTGAAGTTCCGATTGGCTCCGAATCATTACTAAACATAAATTGTCCAGACGAAGACTTGAGTTTTAATTGAACCTCTTCTTTAGCTAGCAGTTTGTTTAATGAATATAAATTTTTAGTGCTGACTACCATATCACCTTGAATAATTTCAATTAGTGATTGGATTGGAGATTCTGACATTAAATCTGATTCTTTAGATAAACTATCTATCTCGTTGCTACTTGTTTCGCCAAAGATTTCATCAATAGTTGTAACATCATTATCAGTTTTGAGGTCTTCATCCTGTTTAAAAATCTCTTTTTCAGCACTGTCCTTAATCACTGCAAATTCTTCATCATTAACAGAGTTTTTCAAAATATTATCTAACTGGATAATTATTTCATTAGTCACAGCACTGTTCTTTACTAAATAAAATTCTAATAGTGCGGTGCTTTGCAACAGAGCACGTGCCCTATCAGAGTCTTGAATACCTGCTAATTCCACAAGAATTCGGTATTTACCCTGCTTTTGAATTGTTGGCTCGGATACACCAAATTGATCTATTCTATTTTGTAGTATTTCAAGAACTCTATCAATTGCATCTTCTGTTTCTTCTTCTAAGGACGAAATTATATCATCAAGATTAGAGCCATATTCATGAAAATAACGAGCGATCTTAAGGCCACTTTTTGTGATTTGACTTCGAAAGATAACAAAAAAGTTTTGATTTTGATTTGATTTAAATTGATCGATAGAGGAATTCAATACTTTTTCAAATTTTTCATTTCTGTTATTTGCGAGGTTCTTTATTAAGGTTGGTACGTCTGCTTCTAAAACAATATACATACCACCCTTTAAATCCAGACCCTGCCTGATGATTTTAGATTCCAGCTGATTAAGTTTGCCTTCCTCTCTAAGAGTTTCTTTATTATCCTCAGACAAACTCTGATATTTTATAGTTGGCCATATTGAAAATATAGACCAGCCTAGTATTACTAAAATGACTAAATACCTTGGCGTAAGACTATTTTGCATGTTTTATTTCTTATTAATAGTTAAATAAAGAGCGGAAATTTAGCTTTGGACGGTTGTTAGAGCAACATAACATAATTATCTTTTCGATATTGATATTTCTTAATTTGATAATTAATAAGAATTAATATTGGGCCTATATTATTTAGTCATGGGAAAAGTTTTAGCATTTATAAATCAAAAAGGGGGTGTTGGGAAGACTACATCTGCTGTCAATGTAGGATTAAGTCTTGCGGTCTCGGAATTAAAAACATTATTAATTGATCTAGATCCGCAAGCTAATGCCACAACTGGTTTATCTGAACTAATAAAAGATGAAAAAAGTAATATTTACGACGTCCTAATAAGAGATATCGATATAAAAGAAGCAATTTCAGAAACAACTTTTTCTCACCTTGATGTTATCATCTCCACAAATGACTTAGTTGGTGCTGAGGTGGAATTGGTGAACATTATGGCTCGCGAATATCAACTTAAAACTGCGCTAAAAAAAATTATTAGGAAATATGATGTTATTATACTCGATTGCCCACCATCGCTTGGACTTCTTACTATCAATGCGTTGACATCATCGCACGCCATAATAATTCCTATTCAATGCGAGTACTATGCATTAGAAGGGCTCAGTCAGTTACTTAATACTTTTAGATTAGTTCAAAGACACCTTAATAAAAAATTAATCATTGGAGGCGTTTTAATGACAATGTATGATAGTCGATTAAATTTATCGAAGCAAGTAGTGCAGGAAGTAAAAAGCTACTTTAAAGACAAATTATTTAATACTTTGATATATAGAAACGTAAAATTAAGTGAAGCTCCAAGTTTTGGTAAGCCAGCTCTTCTTTATGACGCAAATTCAAATGGTGCAAAAAATTATTTAAGCCTAACTGAGGAGATTCTACAACGTGTCATCTAAAAGTCTGGGAAGAGGTATTGAAGCACTTATTAAATCAGATGCTGAATTAAAACCCAAAAAAACAAATCATCCTGGTGTAAGTAATGTAAAGTTATCAGAAATTAAACCAAATCCAAATCAGCCAAGGCATATTTTTAATAAAGAATCTTTGGATGAACTAAGTAATTCGATCAATGAAAAAGGAGTCATAACCCCCATTACAATAAGGAAAAAAAATAAAGGATATGAGATCGTAGCTGGAGAAAGAAGGTGGCGTGCTGCAAAAAAAGTTGGTTTAAAAACAATACCTGCATATGTACTTAATATTGATAGTAATGCAGAAATGATGGAAGTTGCATTAATTGAAAATGTTCAGAGAGAAGACTTGAATGCGATAGAAGAGGCGGAAGGATATGCCGTATTAAACAGCAAATATGATTTATCTCATGAAAATATAGCAAAAAAAATAGGAAAAAAACGTGCTACAATATCCAATGCTTTAAGATTGCTTAAACTTCCTCCAGAAATAAGAAGAAGTATAAGAAATGGTGAGATCAGTGCTGGTCATGGAAGAGCAATACTACAAAAAAAATCGGATAGTTCCATGAAGAGCTTATGGAAAAGAATCAAAAAAGAATCCCTTAGTGTGAGAAAAGCTGAGCAACTTGTAAAACCAAAGAGAAAAAAGAAGAAGTTAAAAAAATTGATATTATCTAATGCTTCAACTAAAGCCTTAGAAAATCAGTTGTTAGAAATACTTGGTACGAAAGTAAATCTAAAGCCTGCTCAAATTGGAGGAACAATAGAAATAACATATTTTTCTGATGATGATTTGGAAAGAATAGTAGATTTGTTGCAGTCAATTTAATTATATAATGAGTAAAAAATTTACTTTATTAATTATCCCAGATGATGATTCTGGAACTAAATCTTACGATTTAAATAAAAATTCTTTAATGTATTCATTCATGTTTTTAATACTAGTACTAATTGTTTTATTCATTTTCATTATAAAGCTTATTCCTAGTATTTCAAATTACAGCGAACTAAATGAAAAATATAAAAATCTAGCGCAAGAACGCGTTGAGGTTCTTAACCTGACAAAAGATCTGAGGCGAATTAGCCAGATGGATAAGTTTGTAAGAAATTCGCTTGGAGTAGAATTAAACTTTTCGAAAAAACCAGAAATATTAGATAGCGTTTTAATGCTTATTCCAGACGACAACCGTATATCATTTTCGGACAATATACCATCTGTCGCGCCAATTAAGGGTTATGTGAGTCAAAGAAAAGGAAATAAATTCTCTTTAATCCAGGATAAGCATGGTGGTATCGATATTGTCGCTAAAGAAGGTGATCCAATCAAAGCATCTGCTTCAGGTATTATTGTTTTTTCTGGGTGGACATATGAAATGGGTAATCTAATTATCATTCATCATGGAGATGGTTACTTTACTCATTACGGACACAATCAAATAAATCTTAAATCGCAAATGGATTTAGTTAGAAAAGGAGATGTAATTGGATTGGTTGGGAATACTGGTATTTCAACTGGGCCTCATCTACATTTTGAAATATGGAAAAATAAGCAATCAGTTGATCCACTGATTTATTTTCCTGAGTATATTAAAACAGACCTAACTTCAAAAGATAATGGATAAATCAAAATTTAAGAATGTTCATACTATGATTGGTCCTGATGCCACAATTAATGGACCTATCAGGCTCACTCATGGATTAATAATCTATGGGAAAGTATATGGTGATGTAATTACAAGAGGATCAGTTAGAATAGCAAAAGATGGTTTAGTGCAAGGAGATGTTAAAGGGGCTAATATCAGAGTCGGTGGTACTGTAATTGGAAGTGTTCAGTCTGAAGGCCAAGTTTTTCTTAAGAAGCATTGTGTCCTAAAAGGTGATATAAGTTACAGAAAATTACATATCGAAGATGGCGCACAATTTGAAGGTCAGTGTGATTTAGTTGAGGAAATTGACATTGAAAAATTAAATATTTGATTTATTGATAAATAACAAAAATAATAATGGTTCTATGTCTTATTTTCAAAGAATCCTGATCAAAGCTATTCCTATTATGTCTGCATCTCAGTCTTTATTCATTTCTACTATATTTTTTTCATTCATAGGGTATTTTTTTGATAAGAAACTCAATACTTTCCCATTAATTTTCTTAATTTTTTTAATTTTTGGCCTAATGGTTGGGTTTTATCAATTAGCTAAAAAATTGAACCCTTAAGAAAAATGATTTTATATACTTCTACTGTAATGCTGCTCATTGGTGTTGCAGGCATATTTTCAAATTATTATAATAATTTTGTTTATGAAATTTTTCTAGGGTTATTGCCTCATGTTTTGATTGGTTACTGGATGGTGCTTTTAATAAAAAAATATTTAGCAATAGATAAAATTAACTTTAATAAAATACTTGTAAGGTTTTATTGGATAAAATTTATTTTCTTTTGCACATTTATATTAACAATTTTCATTGTTTATTCTTTTAATCCCATTCCATTTATGTGTAGCTTTACCGCCTCATTCATAGTTATTAATTCCGTTGAAGTTCTAATTTTGAGTAAAAGTCAGGTTAAGTAAAGTTAAATTATAGATTTCTAATGGTTGCATCCAGCATAGGTAAAAGTGGACAAAGTGTTTTAGAGCAGGTAGGCCCTAACATAATTCACCATGTATCAAATTCAGACATTTCTCACCCGATTATTCATTTCCCAAAATTATTTGGCATTGATTTCTCTGTCACAAAACATGTTTTAATGCTTTGGCTTGTTGGAATCATTGTCGCAATTGCTGTAATCGTTCCAGTTCAGAAATACCTAAAAAGTAATGGAAAGAAAAAATCTCGCTGGATGATAATGATCGAATATATCTCTGAATTTGTCCGTAATGCTATCGCTGTTCCTAATGTTGGTTCAAAATGGGTTATGACTTGGACCCCTCTTTTTCTTACTTTATTCTTTTTTATATTATTTGCAAATGGCATTGGCTTAGTTCCAATATTTGACACAATAGGATTAATAGATAGATTCATACTAAAAACAGATTCAGAATCCATTATAAATAATTTATTACATGGTGGAGTAACAGCTACAGGAAATTTTAATGTTACAGCTGGCCTCGCTACGGTTACATTTTTTGCCATTATAATTGCTGGTGTAAAAAAACATGGTTTCATTAAGCATTGGAAAAACTTAGTCCCTCATGGCTTAGCTTGGCCAATATACATAATTCTCATTCCAATAGAATTAATGGGTTTGATCGTAAAGCCATTCGCTCTTACTATGCGATTGGCTGCAAATATGACGGGAGGGCATATTGCGCTGTTAGCTTTATTATCATTAATGGCAATCATTGGAGAAATGTTTCACAGTGCCGCAATAGGAATTGGAGTTGCAGCAGTATCGGTTCCAATGTCAGTGGCAATTTTTGGTCTTGAAATTATCGTCGTTCTTGTACAGGCTTATGTTTTTACATTATTAACAGCAGTCTTCGTGGGAATGGCAATCAACGTACATCATTAACATAAATAAAAAAGGAAGTAAATAATGGATGCAACTATATTAGTCCCAGT